>Ga0307477_10003459_pt1 | contig 11770 bp, 10 predicted proteins | sample atmos_gasesECM2C_FD_203316 | JGI IMG/M metagenome (GOLD analysis project Ga0307477, IMG submission 203316) | Hardwood forest soil microbial communities from Morgan-Monroe State Forest, Indiana, United States - atmos_gasesECM2C_515 | ecosystem: Environmental > Terrestrial > Soil > Temperate...
AGGGCGTCCTGCGCGTACGCTTCGGCCTCGACCGCCTGGCTCAGCTGCTCGCGAGCTCGGACCTGGGCGACGGGGCCTATCTCGAACTCGTCGACGACATGGGGAACCTCCTGGCGGCGCCGGGCCAGGCCGGCCCCGGGCGGCGCCCGCCGGCGCAGGCCGTACCCCGGGCGGAGCGGCCGATGACCACCCTGATCCCGAGCGATCAGGGGGTCGAGCTCGTCGTGTCCGCGCCGGCGAACCAGGGGAGGTGGTGGGTCCTGTTCCGCCAGCCGGCGAGCCGGGCCTACGCGGCGGTGCGGGCGACGCTGCACACCATCTGGCTGGGCGCGGCGAGCCTGCTGGTCCTCGGCCTGCTCCTGGTGTGGCGGCTCGCGGCGTGGCTGCATGAGCGCGTCACCGAGCCGGTGCGTGCGGCGGGCGCCGTCGCCAGTCGCGTCGCGGGCGGCGACCTGTCCGTCACGGTCGTGTCCCATCGGAGCGGCTCGAGCGAGGTCGGCGATCTCCTGTCCGCCGTCCACGCCATGGTGGTGGCGCTCCGCCGACTCGTGGGGGCCATCCGGGTGGCCGCCGATGAGGCGGCCGCGATGGCTGCCGAGATCTCGGCGTCTACGCAGGAGATGAGCGCCTCCACCGAGGAGATGTCGGCCACCTGTCAGGATGTGTCGCACCGGGCGGCCGAGCAGGCGCAGACGGTGCGGGCCGCGGCGGACGACACGGCCAAGATCCTACAGATTCTCACCATCCTCGCCGCGGGCGCGGAGGACTCCGTGCGCCGCAACGCCAACCTCGCGACGCTCGCCCGGCGCAACAAGGACGTCCTCGATCAAAGCACCGCGCAGCTCGCCAAGCTGGCCGACGAGGTCGCGCGGGGCGCGGAAGAAGCGGAGGCCCTCGCCACCGCGTCGGCCGAGATTCAGAAGTTCGTGACGCAGGCGAAGACGGTCGCGACGCAAACCAACATGCTCGCGCTCAACGCGGCGATCGAGGCGGCGCGCGCCGGCCCACAGGGTCGCGGCTTCGCAGTGGTGGCGGACGAGGTGCGCAAGCTCGCGTCCGTGGCCGCCGCGGCGGCGGGGGAGACGGCCGACATGGTGCGTGGCGTGCTGGCGCGCGTCCACGCGACCCGCGAGCGCCTCGCGGCGCTCGCCCTCGGCGGGACCGCGGCGCGGGAAGCGGCCCAAACCGCCGCGCAGGGGCTCGGCACGGTAGCGGCCGAGGCCGCGGCGAACGACGCCTGGAGCCGCGAGATCGCGAAGATGACGGCCGAAGTACGGACGCTCGTGGAGGAGATCACCAACCGGCTGGGGAGCGTGGCCCAGGGGACGGAAGGGTTGCTCGCGTCCACGCAGGAGATCGCCGCGTCGAGCGAGCAACAGAGCGCCTCAACCCAAGAGATCGCGGGGTCGGCGAATCAGCTAGCCGAGGCCGCCGACAAGCTCAGCGACGCCGTGAAATCGTTCCGCCTGCTCACCGACGACGCCCCCCCGGGCCCCCCGGGCGAGCAGGCGGCCGACTAGGCGCGTCAGGCCCCGAGGTTGGCGAGCTGCACGTGGAGGACGTCCGGCAGACCCCCGAGCGCCGCGAGGACGCCACTCGTGACCGGCTGATCCACGGTGATCGCAGCGAGCGCCTCCCGCTGGCCTGGGACGGCGAGCCGGGCCTGATGGTAGCTTCCGATGTTGATCCCCGCCCCGCCGAGGAGCATGCCGACGTTGCCGATCACCCCCGGGACGTCCCGATTGCGGATCACGAGCATCCACCCCTCGGGCGCCACGTCCACGTGATAGTCGTCGATGCGGATGACCCGACCGTGGCTATCGCCCACCAGCGCCCCCGCCACGCCACGCCGGCCCGCAGCGGTCTGGAGCGAGACGCCCACGGTGGTCGCGAACCCGGGCTCCGGGGGCGCCGTCTTGCGGGCGTGCTTGATACCGCGCTCCTCGGCGAGGAGCAGCGCATTGACGAGGCTGACTTGCTCGACGCCCATCGCCGACAGCAGGCCTTCGAGGGTCGCCAGCAGGACCGGCCGGGGCGCCGCGTCGTCGTCGCCCCCGTAGGCGATCTCCACGGCCGTCACCGGCCCGTCGCCGAGCGCGAGGACCAAGCGCCCGAGGCGGCGGGCCAAATCGAGCAGCGGACCGAGGCGGCGCAACGTTGCACCGGAGATCCCGGGCACGTTGATCGCGAACGACAAGTCGCCCTGGAGCAGCGCGTCTCGCACGGCGCCGCACGTCTCGGTGCTTACCCGCTCCTGCGCCTCCGTGGTCGAGGCGGCCAGATGCGGCGTGAGGATCACATGGTCGAGTTGGCGCAGCGGCGAGTCGGCCGGCAGCGGCTCCACGGCAAACACGTCGATCGCGGCCCCCGCGATGCGACCGCCGCGGACGGCGGCGGTGAGGGCCGTTTCGTCCACGAGCTCGCCGCGCGCCGTGTTCACCAGCACCGCCGTCGGCTTCATCTGCTGCAGGCGCTCGGCGTTGATCAAGCGATGGGTCTGGTCGGTGTGGGCCACGTGGAGCGTGACCACGTCCGCCTGGCGCAGCAGTTCGTCTAACCCGACGAGCGTCACCCCGAGCTCCGCCGCCTTCTCGGGCGCCAAGTAGGGATCGTGCCCCAGCGCACGCATCCCGAACGCGCGGGCCAGGTGCGCCACGTGCCCACCGATCCGACCCAAGCCCACGATCCCGATGGTCTTGCCGCGCAGCTCGGACCCCTCGAACCGCTTGCGGTCCCACTCCCCGCGGCGCATCGCCTCCGCCGCCCACGGGATGCGCCGCACCAGCGCGAGCAGGAGGGCCATCGCATGCTCCCCCGCACTCACCGTGTTCGCGCCCGGCGCGTTCATCACGGCGATGCCCCGCTTCGTGGCGGCGTGCACGTCGATGTTGTCGACCCCCGCGCCGGCCCGCGCGATGACCCGCAGGTGTGGCGCGTGCATCATCAGATCGGCCGTCACCTGCGTCTCGCTCCGCACGATCAGGGCATGCGCCCCCGCCAGCGCCTGCACCAGCGCGTCCCGCGGTTTCCCCGCCACCGCCGCGACCTCGATCTCCGGGCTCGCCAGGAGCTGCTTCAACCCCGCCTCCGCCACGCGGTCGGCGACCACGACCCGATAGGTCACGCGAGCGCCGGCTCGAGCACGGCGAGCAGCTCGTCGAGCGTCGCGACACTGTGGTCGCCCATGTGGCCGATCCGGATGGTTGAGTCCTTAAGCGCGCCGTAGCCGGCACCGATCGTCCACCCCTGCCGTTTCACTGAGCCCACGAGGTCCGCCGCCGTCTTCCCCGCCGGCACCTTGAGACACGAGACCGTCCAGCTGCGGCGGCCCTCCGCGGGGAGCAGCGCCAGGCCGTGTTCGGTACTCCACGCCTCGACCCGGCGGCGCATCGCGTCATGCTGCTCCCAGCGACGCTCGACCCCGCCCGCGCGCTCGATGCGAGCGAGCTGGAGTTCGAGGGCGTAGAAGAGCGAGATCGCGGGCGTGTTTGTCGGCTGCGAGCGGCGGGTCGCCTCCTCGAAGCTGGGCAGGTCGAAATAGGCGCCGCGCCCCGGAAGAGTCGGCGCGCGGCGCCGCATGCGCTCGGACGCGACGCCGAGCGCGAGGCCCGGTGGCAAGGCGAGCGCCTTCTGGGAGCCGGTAAACGTGAAGTCGAGGCCCCAGGCATCGGGCTCGACTGGTGAGCCCGCGAGCGAGGTGACGGCGTCCACGAGCACCAGCACGTCGTCGAACTCGTGGGCGACGGCGGCGAGGCCAGCCGCATCCTGGAGCACGCCGGTCGAGGTCTCCGAATGCACCAGCGTCACCGCGTCCACCGGAGTGCGTCGCAGCGCGTCGCGCAGCATGTCGGCCTCGATCGCGCAACCGAGCGGCACGTCGAGCCGGACACACTCCTTGCCGCACGCGGTGACCAGCCGGGCGAATCGCTCGCTGAAGGCCCCGTTCACGAGGGAGAGCGCGCGGCGCCGCACGCCGTTGCGAACGGCCAGCTCCATGAACCCCGTCGCCGAGGCGGTGCCGACGAGCACGGGACCCGAGGTCCGGAACAGGCGCGCGAGCCCCGGGGCGATGCCAGTCAACAGATTCTCCATGGCGCCCGATCGGTGGCCGATCATCGGCCGCAGCATCGCCTGCAGGACTTCGGGGTGTACCTCCGTGGGACCGGGCAGGAAGAACCGCCCAAACGCCGGCGCCGTCATGCGGAGGCGCGCGCCAGGTCGGCGACCAACCCCTCGTCGACGATCTCCCGCGTACTCACCAAGCGCACGCCCTCCTCACCCCACGCCCTGAGCAGGTGCTCGGCGCCGTCGCGGTCGATCGGCTTCATGGCATCGGTCACCGCGAAAAGGCGGGTGCGCGAGCGTCGCGCGAGCAGCCCTTCGATGGCCGCCTTGACGCAGACGTCCAAGGCGACGCCGTACAGCACGACGTCCTGCGGCGCGAGCACGTCGAGCACCGTGAGGACGTTGTCGTTCGTGAAGACATCGAACCGCTGCTTGAGGAAGAGAATGTCCCCGCCGTGCCGCCGCACCCGGTCGGCGAGGGCCATCGTCCGCACCCGCGCGGGCCCGATCACGAGCGGGTTCCGGAGGGCTGTCTCCGGAATCTTTCGCGCGCCCGAGCTGCCGCGCAGGCAATGCGGCGGGAACGTGGTCTTCCAATCCGGAGCGTCCGAGATCTCGGGGTCGCTCGCCGCGTGGGCGTCGGCGCTCGCCACGATCGGGATCCCATGACGATGTGCGTAGTCGGTGAGCCCCTGGAGGCTCGGGATGAGGGCCTCCGCCTCGGGGACGTACAGCCGTCCCGCGGCGCGCATGAAGTCGTATTGCGTGTCGACGTCCCAAAAGATCACTCGGGCCATGAGCGGCTCCTCCTCGGGCGGCACGAGCGAGAATCTCGACGCCGTGCGGCGGCCGTGTCAACGGTTGACAACGTACCCCGAGTCCGCCTAGCTTCCGGTCCGCTCTATGCCCGTGACCGTGACGTGTCGTCTCGCGCGTTGTTGTCGCCGCCAGCCCGAGGGTTGGACGGACGCCACGGGGCTTCCGTTGACGACATGAGGACTTCGTAAGCCTCTTCGCCAGCTGAGTACTCCCGACCCGGCCAACCCCCAACGGTGCCGGGTCTTTTTTTTCACCCTGATCGGAGATCAAGAGACGCGTGGGCGAGCGAGCGAGCGAGGCGGAGGGAGCGCTGGATATCCCAACGAGCGATACGAAGCGGGGCCGCCCGCCGCGGGCGAAATGGGCGGGCGCGAGGTCGCGCGCCGTGCCGCACGTCACTCGTCCCCGGCAGAACGCCTAGGCGATGGCTACCGCTCCGCTCGTCCTCGTCCTCATCACGCTCGTCGGAGCGACCGTGAACGGCGCGCTCGGCTACGGGTTCTCGTCGATCACCGTGCCGGTGGCCCTCCTCTTCTACACGAACCGGACTCTGAATCCCGCCCTCGTCTGGATCGAGGTGGTCCTAAACGCCTATGTTCTGTGGGCCAATCGGGCGAGCGTGCCGCGGGTCTGGCGCCGGGTGTTCCCGATGATCGTGGGTCTCGCGCCCGGGGTCCTCCTCGGCACGTCACTCCTCAGCCGGGTCCAGCCGGGGTGGCTGAAGCTCGCGACGTTCGTGACCTTGCTGCCCCTCATTCTGTTGCAGGCCGCAGGGTTCCGCCGGGCGATCCGCGCCGAGCGTCGGGTGGGGTTGGCGTTCGGCAGTGGCCTCGGGGTCCTCTATGCCGTCACGACGATCTCCGGCCCGCCGCTCGCCTTGATGCTCTCGAACCAGGGCCTGACGAAGCAGGATTTCCGAGCCGGCCTCGGCCTCGTCCGGCTGGCCGAGGCGACGTTCACCGCCGTGGCGTATTACGGGATCGGCATGTTCTCCGGCACGAGCGCGGGACTCCTCCCGTACATCTTGCCCAGTCTCATCCTGGGCATCCCGCTGGGCGTCACCATCATCCGCCATGTGCGACCAGAGACGTTCCGCCGGGTGTGCATGAGCTTCGACGCCTGGGTGGTCGGCTTTGGCATCTCGACCCTGCTGCAGCAGCTACACGTGATCGAATCCGCGGCCGCGTTCGGCGTCCTCGCGGCGGTGGGGACGCTGGACATCGGGTTGCTTTATCGCTTCTTCCGGTCCCAGGCGCCCCGGCACCCCGGCGCGGACGTGGTCGCGGCAAGCGGCTAAAGGCGCAACACGAGGGCGAGCTCGTCGCAGCAATTCTGGCGGGGACACCGGGCGCAATCCGCCCACACTTTGAGCGGAAAGTGCTCCTTCTCGCTCGGCTCGAAGCCGAGCTTGAGGAAGAACGCCGGCTTGCGGGTGAGCGCTAGGACCTCGTGTAGCTTGGCCGCTCGCGCTTCCGCGATGATCGCCTCCATGAGGGCCCGACCGACCCCGGCACCCTGATGATCGGAGCGCACGGCCAGGGCCGCGACCTCCGCCAGCTCGCGGGAATAGACCTTGAGCGAGGCACAGCCACAGATCGTTCGATCCGCCGCCAGCGCGACGACGTACTCCTTGATGTGCCGGCAGAGGTCGTAGTGGCTGCGCGGCAGGAGATCGCCCGAGGCGACGTAGGGCGCCATCAGGATCTCGAGCTCGGGCACGTCCGCGAGCGTGGCGGAGCGGACGCTGGGGGTAGGGCGCGGGGCGGCGGCGGGGGCGGGGGCGCGGGTGGCCAGCCGCAGCGGCACGACGCTCACGCGAGCACCTCCTCAAGGATTGTCACGCCGCGCTCGAGCTGCGCAGGCGTCACGACAAGCGGCGGGAGCAACCGCACGACGGTCGCTCCCGCGGTTGCGACGAGCAGGCCGCGCTCCCGCGCTGCGGCGACGAACGGCGCCGCGGCCTCCCCCAACTCGATGCCCCACATCAGGCCGCGTCCCCGGACGGCGCGGACGCGGCTGCGCCGAGCCGCGAGGCTCGCGAGTCGCGCCAAGAGCCACTCACCCGACGCTCGGACGGACGCCAGGAATTCGGGCGCGGCAATCGTGCGCGCGACCTCGAGGGCCACGCTCGCCACCAGTGGACCGCCGCCGAACGTGGTGGCGTGGTCCCCCGGGGCGAGCGCCGCGCCGATCGAGGCGCGCAGCAGGACGGCGCCCATGGGCAGCCCGCCCGCCAGCGGCTTTGCGATCGTGACCATATCGGGCACGACGCCGCTCTCCTCGTAGGCGAAGAGCGTACCCGTCCGCCCGAGGCCGCACTGCACCTCGTCAAAGATCAGGGCGACGCGCGCCGCGTCGCACAGCTGGCGCAACCACCGCAACCAGTCGGCATCGACGGGATGCACACCGCCCTCGCCCTGCACCGGTTCGACGATGACCGCGCCGCTCGCCGCCCGCACCGCGCGCTCGGTTGCGACTCGGTCGCCGAGGGGTACGATCTCGACTCCCGGCACGAGAGGCTCGAAGGGGCGCCGGTATTCGGGGCGGTCCGTGGCGGCGAGCGAGGCGAACAGCCGTCCGTGGAACCCGCCGCCGAAGGCCACGATGCCGGGCTTCCGCGACCATTTGCGGGCGAATTTGAAGGCGGCTTCGTTCGCTTCCGCCCCGGAATTGCAGAAGAACACCTGGTCGGCGAAGGAGCGGTCGACGAGCTCCTCGGCCAGCCGCTCGCCAGGTTCCGACCGGTAGAGATTCGACACGTGGACGAGGCCGGTGGCGAGAGCGCGCTCGATCGCCCCGCGAATGACGGGGTGATTGTAGCCGAGGGCATTGACGCCGATCCCGGCGACGAAGTCCAGGTAGCGCCGACCGTCGTCGGCAACCAGCTCGACGCCCTCGCCGCCGGTGAACAGGGGGCCCGAGCGGGCATACACGCCGAGCAGGGCGCTCGACACCGCCGCACCCGCCGTCATACGGGCTGCGTCACGACGGCCTGAATGCGGGTGCCGGCGGTCGGGCTGTCGAACAGGGTGAGGTCCCCGATGCGGACGGTCGCGGCGCCGCCGGCGAGGGCCGCGGCCGCCGCCCGCAGTTTCACCGCCATCCCGTCCCGGGCCACGCCGCTCGCGATCAGACCGTCGATCTCCGCGGCGGCGAGCTCGGACAACGTCGCGCCGCCCGCCGCGACCCCCGGGACGTCCGACACGAACAAGAGCTCTGCGGCCTGGAGGGCAGCGGCCACGGCGGCCGCCGCGTGATCGGCGTTCACGTTGAAGGGCACCCCCGGGGTCGAGGCCGGGGCGAGGGGCGCCACGACGGGGCTGAGACCGGCGAGGAGCAAGCTCTCGAGCAGCGCCGCTCGCACGGCGGTGATCTCCCCCACATGGCCCAGCTCCCCCGCGGCCCGGCGCGCCGCGAAGAGCCCGCCGTCCACGCCGGCCAAGCCCAGCGCGTCGAGCCCCGCAGCCCGCAACGCGCCCACCACCTGACGGTTCACGGGGCCGGCGAGCACCATCTCCGCGACCTCCGCGATCTCCGGGCTCGTCACACGCACGCCGTCACGCTTCTCGATCGGCAAGGCGAGCCGGGCGCACCACGCGCTGATCGCCGCGCCGCCGCCGTGCACCACGACGACCGGCTCGAGGCGCTTAAGCGCCCGCGCGCAGGCCGCGAGCCAGCCCGGCCGGTCGAGCTCGTTGCCCCCCATTTTGACCACGCGGATCGCTAGCATGCGAGACCCGCGGTTTCGGGGAGACCGAACATCACGTTCATGTTCTGAACGGCCTGCCCCGCCGCGCCCTTGACCAGATTGTCGATCGCCGCGATCACCGTGAGGCGTGGCCGCGCCACGCCCCCGACGAGCGCCACGCCGAGCGCCACACGATTGCGGTACACCACGTCCTTGAGCGAGGGAAGAGCGCCGCCCGTGACGAGTACACACGGCTCACCCCCATATGCCTCCCGGTACAACCCCTCGGCGGCGGCCTGATCAAGGGTCCGGGTGAGCGGCACGTGGATCGTCTCGAGGATACCGCGTCGCACGGGCAAGAGATGAGGCGTAAACACGAGGTCTCCCGAGAACCCGCTCTCGCGCGCGAGGCTCGCCCGCAGCTCCGGCAAGTGCCGGTGCGCGTTGCCGGCCGCGTACGCGCGATAGTCCTCGGCCACCTCGCCGAACAGCAACTCGCGCTTCAGCGAACGCCCCGCCCCGGTCACCCCGGAGGCCGCGTCGATCACGACTTCGCGCTCGGCGTCGATGAGCCCAGCCCGGGCGAGCGGAATCAGGGCGAGCAGGGCCGCCGTGGGATAGCAGCCCGGATTGGCGACGAGCCCGGCGCGAGCCACCGCGGGCCGCGCGAACTCGGTGAGGCCGTAGACCGCCTCGGGACTCAGCCGAAAGTCGGCCGAGAGGTCGACCACGCGGCGCCCAGCCGCCCGCATCTCTTGGACGTAGGGCGCGGAGACTCCGTGGGGCAGGCAGGAAAACACGAGCGCGACGCCCCGGACGGGCGCGTCCTCGGTCTTCACCAGCCGGTGCCCCTCCACGACCTCGCCCGCCGCTGTGGCGGCCGTGGCAAAGGCAACCGAGGCCCCCGGGTGGCCCGCCAGGAGGCGCAGCAGCTCCTGGCCGACATACCCGGAGGCCCCGAGGACGCCCACGGGCACCCGTGCATTAATATTCATCTCACCGCAAAATTATACAGCGCCCTGGGCGGCGGCAAGGGCTCGCGGCTCACGCCACCGCCTCGAGGCGCGGATTCGGTCGGTAGGATCTTCCGACCTTCGCGCACGCTTTGCCATCGACGCGCACGACATCCGCCGTGAAGTCAAACCGACCCCGGAACAGACTAGACCCCACGCCGTAGAAGTCCACGGGGACCCGCTCGGCTTCAAACGCACGAATTTTCTCGGCCGTGAAGCCGCCGGACACTACGATCTTCACGTGACCGAATCCCTCGTGATCGAGGGCGTCGCGCACCTTGCGCACGAGCTGCGGGTTCACGCCGGTCGGCTTGAACGTGCCCATCTCGGGAATCACGGACTTGTCCACGAGCGTTTCCGCCGTGTCGAGCCGCACGCCGTACAGCCGGCTGCCGAGTGCCCGCGCGACCTCAAGTGACGTGCGCACGCAGTCGTTGTCGAAATCGACGAGCGTGATCAGGCCGATGCCCGCGGGCATCCAGCGCGCGAACGTCTGCGCGGCGCGCACCGTGTCGCCGCCGTACGCGGCAATCAGCGCGTGCGGCACGGTCCCGATGCCTTCCGAGCCCCACCACGAGGCTTGGGCATCGGTCGAGACGCCGATGGCGCCGGCGATGTGGGCCGCGTAGCCATCGCCGGTCTGCACGAGCCAGTGGTCGTGCCGCGCGGGGAAGAACATCACGTCCTTCGGTTTCGCGGCCTCGACGACGCGCCGCGTGTTCGTGCCGACGCGGGTGCGCCGGCTGAGCACGCCGAGATACAGCGTTTCGAGCGTGGCAAACGCGTCGTACGGCCCCTCGATGAGCAGGACGGTTTCCCAGGGCTCGATTTCGTCGCCGTCATACAACGCGGCGACGTGCAGCTCGTCCCAGCGCTGGCTGCACAGCTTCAAGATGGCGATCGCCTCGTCGATCCCACCGAGGAACGCATGCGTCTTCCCGAAGACCTGCATGGTGACGGAGGGTCGGTGGCCGTCCCGAAGGAGCAGTTCCCGCGCGCGCACGAAGTACTTATCCGAGTAGTACCCCGCGCGCATGCGCTCCACGGGAAGGTGGAAGATGTCCGGGTGGAGTCGTTGCCGCCGCGGCATCGGGGGGGGCGGAATATCGCGGGTCAGCGCGCCGTCGGCCAGGCGAAGGTGGCGACGAGCGTGTCCCGATCGGAGAGCGAGGCGCGACGGGCGACGTTATTGAGGCGCCCGCAGCGCACCCAGGCCGGGCTCGAGCCCCCCAGAGCGGGGTCGACCACGCGGAGACACAGGACGTCGGCGTCGCTCGCCAGCGCGCTGTCGCGGCCCGAGAGGGGCGGGTCAGGCCGTGTGAGGGTGACGTCGAGCGTCCGCGCTTCGCGACGCCCGAGAACGAACCGGACCCGCTGCCCGGGCGTATCGGGCACCATGTCGAGGTGCTGCGGCGCGCTCGTCGAGTCCCCGCGCACGAGGGTGAGACGCACGGACGCGCGGCGCGGACGCACGACCGCTTCGATCCCCACCGCCGTGCTGGCCGCTGAATCCAGGAGCGTGAAGGCTTCGTCGGGCCGCGTCTCGCCGCCCACGAATTCCCGGTTCACGGTGATCTCGAGCCACAGCGCGCGACTGCCGGCGGCGCTACCGGACCCGAACGGGTAGAGACGCGTGGCGCGGCCCCAGGCGAACCGCACCGTCCGGCGATAGCTGTCCACTTCCCATAGCGCCAGATCGCGGTCTGAGCGCCCGGCGCGCCGCCGCGTGTAGAAGGCGCCCGACAGCGTGACCGTGTCGGGGTCCGGGAAGACGTCGAGCAGGGCGTCCACCTCCACCGTGTCGGTGCGCACGGCCAGGCGCAGCGCGGTGTCTTCGGGGCCGCTCACGGCGCCCGTCGCGAGCGCGCGCGTCGCTCCCGCGACACGCTCGAAGATCCGCACGCCGTACGTGATGCGGAACCCCGGTGCTTGGCTGAACGCCGGGGGCACGGTCAGGAGCGCCGCGGCGACCAGCCTATTCGACCACAAACGCGGCACGCGCCCCCTCGAGAGCCCCCCGAGTCCAGCTCCAGCCCTCGCGAGCCAGCCATCCGCCCACGGCGCCAAGCAGCACGCTGACGGCGATCCACACCGCTACGCTGCGCGCGCGAATCCGAGGTCGCGGCACAGCGCGTGCATTGGGCTCGCCCGCCGACCGGGCGAGCGCGACCCGCAGCTCGAGGTG
>Ga0307477_10003460_pt1 | contig 11770 bp, 11 predicted proteins | sample atmos_gasesECM2C_FD_203316 | JGI IMG/M metagenome (GOLD analysis project Ga0307477, IMG submission 203316) | Hardwood forest soil microbial communities from Morgan-Monroe State Forest, Indiana, United States - atmos_gasesECM2C_515 | ecosystem: Environmental > Terrestrial > Soil > Temperate...
ACCTTTAGGCCGGCAGTTTTTCTTTTCTTTCCGATTTCCCCCATTTTCCCCCGCAAAATCAATTCTCGATTCTCCTTGACTCTCACGCACCCAGCGAGCAGACTCCCTATGAGTTCCGCGGTTGCATTGTGGTTCCCAGTCCTTCTGGCCGCACCCAACACGCGCTATTTATAACGTCCCGGGTACTCTTACCAACTGTGCTGGACGCATCAGCACATACCTCGTTCAGAAGCCTCACCCTGAAACATCCGCCGTCCCAAGCCTCGCCGCGCTAGCGACTCGCTACCCGCGAGGTTGATTCTCGTTTTTCGCAAACAAGGAGATTACCTGATGTCTGAAAAAAATAAGACTGTCGTCCGCCGTACTTTTGAAGAACTCTGGAACAAGGGCAATCTGCAACTCGCAGACGAGTTCTTTTCCCCCATGTACGATCACCACGATCCTTCCACACCCAATGCCGGGCGCGGCCCAGAGAGCGAGAAGAAGCGCGCCACTCTCTACCGCAATGCTTTCCCCGACCTTCGTTTGACCGTCGAGGGCCTCACTGCCGAAGGCGAAACAGTAGTGGCTCGTTGGTCCGGTCACGGCACCCATAAGGGCGAGCTCAACGGCATCGCGCCCACGGGCAAGCAGTTCACCATCTCCGGCGTCACCATCGCACACTTCGAAAACGGCAAGATGGTCGAAGGCTGGGTCAACTGGGACAATTTCGGCCTCATGCAACAGCTCGGCCTCGTCCCCCTATCCGCCCCAGCCAAGGTCGCGGTCGCCTCAAGCACCAGGTAGTCGCAGGTCCCGCTCGTTTACTCTGAGCGCAGCGAACGTGCCCCAACAAGACGGAAGGCCCGAAAACAAATCGGGCCTTCCGTCCCACTCTGTCATCCCGAACGGTGTTGAGGTGAGGGATCTGCTTTTCTCTTCTCTCCGCCTTTGCCTTTGTACCGCCGGCGCTTGCACTGAGCGCAGCGAACGTGCCGCAACAAGACGGAAGGCCCGAGGTTTGCTCGGGCCTTCCGTCCCACTCTGTCATCCCGAACAGTGTTGACGTGAGGGATCTGCTTTTCTCTTCACTCCGCCTTTTCCTTTGCACCGCTGGCGCTTGCACTGAGCGCAGCGAATGTGCCCCGCCGGCGTTTTTTCCTGTCGCTCGCCGTCATTCTGAGGCCTGCCACATAGGCCTCAGAATCTCTCTTTCTTTTTTTCTCTCTCTCTTTCCTTCGCCACTTCTCTTGCCTTCCGCTGTCATCCTGAGCGCAGCGAAGGATCTGCTTTCGCTTCCGTCCGCCCCTCGCCGTCCTCCCGCTCTTCTCTGTGCCTCCATCGTTGCGCGCAAAAACAACCCCCGGCAGCACAAGAACCGAGCCGCCGACATTCGCAAAACTAAGTAGAGCTCACAGGAACCAGCGGGGGGCACAGGGATGAGAATACAGCGCGCCGTTGACGCACCGGATGATTCTGAGGAACCAGACCAAGGGACATCCAAGAAGGTTTCAACGAAGTACGCGGAGCGGATCTTGAATCGGGTCTTTCACCATCCAGGCGGTTCTGCTTCGCTGGTTGGTAGGACGGCTCCGATTTCACCAGCACGCTTGGTGAATGCTCCCCACCAGTTAGCGCTAACCGCGCCCTTAGCGTGCAACACCGCAACCACTCTATGAGGGTGCTCGAGAAGGATATACCCGTACTTTCGACTGCCATTCGGCAGAACGCTCACAAACCCGAGCTCTTCTAGAATGTCAACGCGCTCTCTCCAACTGCGAATATTCCGCCCAGGCGCGGTGTAGCCCGATGAGTAAGCAAAGCTCTCCTCGTCGATGACCTGAATAAAAGAATCATCAATTTGCCTGCACCAAAGGTCGAAATATACACGCGATGTGTCCTTCCCTTTCTTGAGCTGATCAATCAGGGTCATGACCAGAGGCAACGTGCGGGGAATCGTAGTGAATCCGTCCTCACTGGTTCGATGCCAAAGAAATATCGCTTTCCCGGGCCACAACTGGTCTCTTAGTTCGGTCCGCCGAACCGCAAATCTCGTTGGTGGTTTCGTACGCCTTTTGACGATTGTATCCGCCACTAGATCAACTCCGTTCAGTATTGCCTTGGAACCGAGCTTGGGATTCATGAATCCCAAGCTCAGTCCATCAGCAGGGTTGCCCATACAAGGGGCATTTTCCCGGATATCCTCTTGAGACCTTAGCATAAAAGGCTATTCTGCGCAACAAAGTTTCCTGAGGTCAAATACGTGATTATAATGCTGGAATAGATGGGCTTATTGATGGAGCAATAGAGTGGATCTGCCGTGATGAAATGGCGATAATACAACAATTATAGGCCAATAAGCGCCACATTCAGTATGATTATAAATATACTTAACTCATGCCTGGTGCTCTCACGTACTCGCTGTGCTCGTACGTGATAGACGAAAGCATACAAACCACAGCTATCCATGGGGAACTTCCTCAAATGCTTTTTCGCTTCGTCCTCGGATCCCCGTCGACCATCCATGCGCTGCCCTCACGCAGCAAGAGCCGCACTCCGTCGCGTCCTTGCTGCCAAGCACCCGAAAAAATTCGCGTCTGGTTTTTCCCCGCCCGCCCCCAAAATGATGCCGGATCCAGTTCTATCCCGGCGTATGTTTATCAACCTGATTATTCACTTCAAGGCATTTAGGACGTGCCAAGAGTGGTAGGATTTAGCGACTGCAAAATGGCTACCCGATTGACGGCACTATCTCCAGCTGAGTTTCGAAGGTTCGCATCGTGTCCGGTCGACTGTCCGAAGCTAGCGCAAAGGATCACTTCCCTCGCGGACTACTTCGCCGTCGTCAGCAGCACAGTGAGTGGGAATAGACGGTTCTGGTTCCGGGGGCACGAGGAACCGGGGTTTCATTTGACTCCTTCTGCGCTCCGATATTCCAAAGCGGCAGATCGAAAGACGGCACTTGAATTGATGTCCGAGTTCAAGCGTGTCGCGGAAATAAAACTCGATCGTCCACCCCGCCCGGAAAACGAACTGATGTGGGCTCAAATTGCGCAGCATTATGGATTGCCGACGCGCCTGCTGGACTGGACTGAGAGTGCCACGACCGCTCTTTACTTCGCTTGCCTGAAGGCGAGTTTCGATGGCATCGTCTATGTACTCAACCCGATTGCTTTGAATCGGCTAGGCAAGCCGCCAAAGCCGAGCGTTCTTGACCCACTGAGCGATGGAAAGCTCATTTTGAGGTATTTGAGGAAAGGGCCACGTGAAGCAAAACACGGCAATTATCCGCTGGCGATAAACCCTGTGTGGAATTCAGATCGCCTAGTTATTCAAAAGGGAGTTTTCACCTTGCACGGAAATAGGTTTAGCCTAGACAAGGGCGGCGTACCCTCTTTGGTAGCAGTCCTCATCTTGAAAGAATTTAAGCCCCAACTTCTCTTGGAATTGCAGCGGGTCGGGGTTGACGAGATGACTTTGTTCCCTGAACTCGAGCACGCGTGCGAGCACTTGAAGAGGCGATGCGGCTTGATCGCAATCAACTAATCATGTCTGACTACATTCCTTTTGTATATTCTCCGCGCGACTGGGCAGTCGCACGTTCGCTCTATCCTGACTCAGTCTTTTGCCGTATTGCGCTGCAATCCGTTCCTTCCAACCTTTCGCCCGACTTGAAGCTCTGGGTCGATACAGGTGCGGACGCGTTAGACAATTGGCCCTTCGCGAATAACTCCGAATACGGAGCGTACTTTCAACAGTTCCCTGAAGCCAGACAACTTGCGGATTCCGCATTTCACGCCAGACCCGACAAACAGGTGGCTGCGAGGTTCGTGAACGCCTTGCTGAACAAGGCATATGAACAGGTTCCACGGATGGAATGGCTTTCCATTCCTCAACTGTCATACGTCGACGGAACTGAACGGAATAAAGTGAATCGGTCGCTGGCTGAAGCGACGTTTGATTGGAGGGCACAACGGAAGTTTAAAGGGAAATTGATTCTGCCTATCATATTCACGAATCAGCGTCAGTTGAACAACAAGACACAGCGAAATGGCAAGGTGGCTCTTGCAGTCTCCTGCCTGACCGCCAGCGGGGGCGATGGCGTGTGGGTGGTTGATTCATCCCTAAATGACCAAGCCGGAACGGGGAATTTTGAAAAAAGGTTTCAAGGGATCGTCAAACTACATGAGGAGTTGAATGCTAAACTTCGCGGGCAAACGATTACCGTTGCGGGACCTTATTGGGCCCTAAATCTCATTCTCTGGGCCCGCGGATTGGCGCAGTTTGCAGCGATCGGCGTCGGGAAAGGCTTTCGATATTATATCCCTGGCGACAGGCTGCAGGAGGGTAACCCTCGAATCGCGCTATCGCCCCTCCGCCGACAGCGAACGTGGTCACGCGAACTGCGAGAATGGATCGAGAATGCTCTTCTGAAAACTCCCAAAGGCAGCGCCGCATATACTGAATTTTCCAGTATTGTAAGGAACTTCCAGATCCTGAATGACAGGGAGCAGGCTCGTATGCAGGTTGCTCGGTTCTATCGAGATTGGTTCAAAAGAATAGAAGAATCGTCACCAGAGAGCAGAGCCTTAGCCCTTTACCAAGATTTTTCCTCTGCATATGTACTGGGCAAGTCCTTAAAAGACCTTCCCCCACCAGAGACACCTCGAAATGCTTCGCGGATTGCAAAGCAATTCATGGTGAGCTGTCTCTAGTTCTCCAGAAACGTTCGACGCAATGGGCTTGCAGGACTTCGTCACAGTCCCTTGGGTCGCTGCAGCTCGGCAACACCCTTCGGCAGGATCTGGAAGACACCGCCAAAAGTCCAATTCCAGTCCGCTTGAATTCATTCACACGCTTACTCCGAATCAGTCGCACTGCGAGATCAGCCGGAAGGGCGACATAAGATTCTGTGGCGAATGTGCGATTCAAGCACGCTTGGACCAACGCCTCTGAAACTCGCGAGAGCTTAAGCTCAACCGCGACTATGCGCGTATGAAGCGGAGCCCAACCGTTTAAGCGTTGCAATTGCCCCTTTTTCGGGCTATGGACGAATCTCGAATGTGTTAAGCGACTGACTTCCCTTTCAAGAAGCTCTTCCGGTAAATAGCTCAGACATTCGCGTCGAAGTCTCTTCAGGGTTATGGATTTTCCGGAACGGTGATCCGGGATCTTGGAGAGGACATGCAGGCGGAGCGGCGGCCCGACCGATCGGCTCTGGCCATGGGAAAGCCGCAACAGCACCCGGTCTGGATCAAATTTTACGCCGACGATGTCGCAAATCCCCCACGGGACGGAATACTCGCGTTTCACTCCCAGAGCGTTGCGGCGCATCCAACGGATGACCAGATGGGCCATCTGATTCTCATATTCAAATGCACCCTTAACGGCAGTCGTCGGCAGGGTCATGCTACCTCGTCGAGAGATTATGTCTCAAGTCGAGTGTAACCGAGCAACAAGAATATTTTTCCTTCCGCTGCAAGAAACAGCTACCCTTTGCGGAATCCGCAAATCTGGTTCGTGGATTGCCGGGCTCTTTGCTCATTTGGTGCCCTCTTCGCCATTTTTCCTCATTGACAACTAGTTATAGATGTGATAACATGCGCCTGCATGCGAACCACGCACAACTCAAAATTGAAATCTGTAGGCCCCCTGCTCCCACAGGCGAAGAAAAGGCTAATCGCAACACCTGCCAAATTAGAAATCGCCGCAATCCACTCAAAACACAGGACATCACTTTTTCTAATCGCAACTAAAAACACGTTTCCTCAAACAGCAGATCCCTCGCCGCCATTTGCAAAATGCCCGGCTGAGTTCCCCTCGGCTACGCTCGGGACAAGCAGGATGACAACGCAGAGGAACACGCCGGCTAGACACATCCGGTCGGCTCAGCGCAAGTGTCAGCGCTACAGGGGCACGAATCACAACTCACCAATCACCATTCCCAAGTCACGAATCACCGAATTTCTAACCGCAACAGTCACCAAATTAAAAATCGAATCAACTGACTCAAAACAAAGAACATCGCGTTTTTCTAACCGCAACAAAAACGGCATTTCCGGGATTCTCACTACTCGGTTTCCACGGATCATCCGACCTGACTCACGAATCCCCACTCACCAATCACGACTCACAAATCACTTGTCTCTCACCCCTTGCAGTCCCCGCACGAACCATTTAAGGTATCGTCTCCTTCAAAACCTTAAGGACGGCACAGTGAAAAAGAAAATTCGCGTGGTGCAATTCGGCGTGGGGCCCATCGGCGCTTCCATCGTGCGGCTGATGCGCCAGAAAGAGGCGCTCGAAATCACCGGAGCGATTGACAGCGATCCCGCGAAGGCCGGACGCGACCTGGGCGAAATTGTTGGCGCATCCGGCGCGCCGTGGGGCGTCGCGATTTCGCCCGACGCGGAGGCCGTGCTCACGAAACCCGTGGACGTGGTCATCCACTCCACCTCCTCCTATCTTCCCAGTGTGATGGACCAGCTCCTCGCGTGCCTGGCCGCAGGCTGCTGCGTGGTCTCCACCTGCGAAGAGCTTTCATACCCGTTCCGCAAGCATCCCGAACTTTCGAAGCAGCTCGACGTGGCCGCGCAGGAAGAAGGCGTCGCTCTTGTCGGCACCGGAGTGAATCCCGGATTCGTGATGGACAAGCTGGTGCTCACGCTCAGCGCCGCCGCGCAGCGCGTGGATTCCGCGAAAGCCTTCCGCACCGTGGACGCGTCGAAGCGCCGCCTCCCGCTCCAGAAAAAAATCGGCGCGGGCATGACCCCTGAAGAATTCCGCGCCCAAGTGGCCGCCGGAGTAATCAAGCATCATGGACTGCCGGAATCCGTCGCCATGGTTGCAGACGGTCTGGGATTCGCGCTCGACGATATTTCCGAAACTATCGAACCGGTGATCGCGGAAGAAACTTTGAAAACAGAATTTCTCAATGTCGAGCCCGGGCGGGTCGCCGGAGTGCATCAGATCGCGCGCGGTGTGGCTGGCGGAAAAGAAAAAATATTTCTCGAACTGAAAATGTACGTTGGCGCGAAAAATCCCGCGGACACAATCGAACTGCAGGGCGAGCCGAACCTCTCGCTCACGATTGCCGGAGGCACGCATGGCGACGTGGCCACCGCCGCCGTGGTGGTCAACGCCATCCCTGCAATTCTTGCCGCGCCTGCCGGCCTGCGCACTTCGCGCGACCTTCCGCTCGGGTTTTTTCCAGGCAGGAAATAAAAATGAGCGCGATCTTGCGATGCGGCGCGAAAGATTCAGTGCCGATTTTTGTGTGCAAGAAAATCGCCGGCACAAAAAATCAGCGGCGCGTTTCCTCATCGCCGAGCGGAGGCTTTTCCCAGAAACGAGCCACCGCGGCGTAATCGGGATCGTCGTTCGAAGAATCTTTCACCGCGCTGTAGGTGGCGTAGGAAGCAGCGGCTGCGGGCAGCGTGATTCCTTCCTGTCGCGCCAGCTCGAGCGCGAGTCGAATATCTTTGTGCATCAGCCGCAGCGGAAAACTGGGAGGAAATTCATTTTTCAAAATCAGCGGCGCTTTCACGTCGAGCACCGCCGCGCGGGCCATGCTGGCCTGCATCACTTCCACCAACCGCTCGCCCGCCACACCCGCGTGGGTGACCAGCGCGAGCGCTTCCGCCAGCGCTTCCACTTGCAGCGCCAGAATCAAATTCATCGCCAGCTTCACGGTTTGCCCCGCGCCGTTCGGTCCGAGATGAAATATTTTTTTGCCCATGGCTTCCAGCACGGGCCTGATTTTTTCCAGCGTCTCGGCTTGACCGCCGACCATGAAAACCAGCTCGCCTTTTTCCGCGCCCCACGTTCCGCCAGTCACCGGGGCATCCAGATATCCGACATCCATTTTTTCGCACGCTTCCGCTGTGCGCCGCGCAAGTTCGGGTGAGATGGTGCTCGAATCAATCAGCACGCTGCCGCGACGCAACGCACCAAGCGCGCCCTCCGCGTCCCACAGAATTTTTTCCACCGCCGGTGGATCGCTGACGATGGTGATCAGCACATTCGCTTGCGCCGCAGTTGCTGCGGGACTCGCGCCGAGTTTCGCGCCTTCTCGAACCAGATCTTCCGCGCGCGCTGCGGTGCGATTCCACACCACGAGCGGAAATCCTGCCTTCAGCAGGTTTCGCGCCATGGGCTTGCCCATCAATCCGAGGCCAATAAATCCGATCGTTGGTTTCATTGATGCCTCCCTTCAGGAAGATGCAATATACCCGCGGCGTGGCTTATTTCGATTGAGAAATTTAGGAACGTTCTTTTGTGGAAGAAGGAGGCAGGGGAGCGGGAGCAGCGGGACTGGCTTTTGTTTCTACGAGGCGAACCAAATATTCATAGGGAATTTCAACGCGCATGGTTTTATCTTTTCCGCCGGCGGAAAACCGATCTTCGAGAATCACGGACTTGCCGGAATCAGAAATCAATGTGCCCACAGCCAAAAGGTGAATTTCGGCGGCGCGATACTGTGCTTCGACGCGTTTGCCGACAAGCGAATCGTAACGTGCCATGAACCTCCGATACGACTGGGCCGCCAAAAAGCGGATAATCGTATCATAAGTTTTTATATCGAAAAGTAATTATAGTTACCGATAACTAGTGCGATGAATGAGGCGCCGGAGATTCATGCAGCACGGGTGCGGGGGCTTCAGAACTCAAACGAAGATCGGCCAGAAAAATCAGCAGCAGCGGAGCAATAATACTGAGTGTGAGATAGCTGTACAGAATGGGCATGATCCAGCCGAGCGCGGAGGTGTCGGTGGAAAATCGTCTGGCCGCAAAACTCCAGACAAGAGCAGCGGCCGCGAGCGCGCCAAAGGATGCGAGATTGCGGCTGAAATCTGAAATCTCGAGCGCGCGTTGGCAGCCGGGGCAGGTGAGGTCATACGAGCGGGCGGCAACCTGTGCGGCCGGGAGCATGGTCAAGCAATTCGGGCACTGTCGAGCAGCCACCATTCACCTCCAAATCGTGGAAGAACAATACACCAGAGCAGCGACGCGCAAAAGCTTGACGCGTTAGACAAGTGAAAACTCGACACGGTGGCGGAAGGGATCGATGCGTTCGGCGCGCACACGAACGCGATCGCCCAGGCGAAAGACACGCTGGGGGCTGCTGCCGCCGCGCGAGCCGCGATGAGGTTCGCAGACGAGGGCGTGGTCGCGCTCGCGAAAGGTGCAGCGCTGGCCGGTGATTTCCTCAAGGCGATCAATGCTGACCAAGCCTTCGACAAAAATTTCCATCAGCTCGACGAAGAACCCGAATTTCTGCACGGAAATAATCAGCGCGTCATATTCCTCGCCGAGACGACTTTCCATAAATTGCGCGGTCTTCCATTCCATCAATTCGCGCTCCGCGGCTTCGGCGCGACGCTCGGCTTCGGAACTTTCGGAGGCGATTTCTTCAAGTTCCGCGCGGCGGTAGGGGCCGAGCATGGCAACTGTTTCACCTTCGGCGGCGCGCGCACGCGGCGAGGGAGCACGGAGCGGCGCGATCGATAGATTTTCCAACGCCCATTTCAGGCAGCGGTGGACGATCAAGTCCGGATAGCGGCGGATGGGCGAAGTGAAATGCGTGTACTCCTTCACAGCCAGCGCGAAATGCCCGAGCGTGTCGGCGGAATAGCGCGCCTGCTTGAGCGAGCGCAGCATCAGGTAAGAGAGGATGCGCTCCTCGGGCTTGCCGGCAATTTTTTCCGTCAAGCGCTGATAATGCTGCGGACGAATATCAATTTCTTCAGATGCGGGCATGGTGACGGTCATTGGACGCATGCGGCCGCGGCCAGCGCGTCCGGCACGAGTGGCGCGAGCGAGCGGGCGAGACTCGCCGTGGCGCACGGTGATGCGGCGCTCGGCAAGATCTTCCACGCCGAGAGTGTAGCCGAAGGCGTGGGCCAATTCTTCGAACTCGAGAACTTTTTTCGGGTCGGGTTTTTCGTGGACGCGATGGAGGGAAGCGACGCCGCGTTTTTCGAGATATTGCGCGACGGCTTCGTTGGCGGCGAGCATGAATTCTTCGATGATGCGATTGGCGATATTGCGCTCGCTGCGCACGATGCTGAGCATGCGGCCGTGTTTGTCGAATTCGATGACCGGTTCAGGAAGATCGAAATCAATCGAGCCGCGCGCGGTGCGGCGTTTATTGAGCAGGAGCGCGAGAGTTTTCATACGGCGAAAATGTTCGACCAGAGACGCGTAGCGTTTGCTGGTTTCGGCGTCGCCTTCGAGGACTTTGTTGACGTTGGTGTAAGTCATGCGCTCGGCGGAGCAGATTACGCCGGGAGCAAAATCCGCGCGAATCATTTTTCCAGTGGCGTCCATTTCCATGATCACGCTCATCACCAGGCGGTCCACCTGCGGATTCAGCGAGCAGATGCCGTTGGATAATTCCTCGGGGAGCATGGGGACAGCACGATTCGGGAAATAAACGGAAGTGCCGCGGAGATGCGCTTCGCGATCGAGTGCTGAGGCGCGGCGAACGTAGTGGGCCACGTCCGCGATATGCACTTGAAGTTCAAAATGCCCTTCGGGAAGCGCGGCCACGTGAACGGCGTCGTCAAAATCGCGAGCCGTCTCGCCATCAATGGTGACGATGGGGAGGCTGCGGAAATCGCGGCGGCCTACGATGTCGGCGGGGGCGACTTGCTGTTGCGCGGCGCGCGCTTCGGCGAGCACTTCGGCGGGGAAAATATGCGGCAGGTGATGCTTGCGAATGATGATTTCGACGTCCACGCCGATTTCGCCGGGGCGGCCAAGAATTTCGATGACGCGTCCTACGGGCGCCAGGCCGCCTTTGGGATGGCGCGTGATTTCCACGTTCACGACGGCGCCATCGAGTTCGGGTAAACGGGCGCGGCGTATTGCTGCGGGACTGGAGCTTTCTGCGACGCCAAGTTTTTCGCGGAGCATCGGCGTGAGTTCTTCGCCGGGCGGAATGGAAACTTCATGGAGGATGCGCGTGTCGTAGGGGAGGACGACGTTGCCGTGCGGGCCGTAGCGGAACAGGCCGACGAGTGTGGGATGAGCGCGCTCAAGGATTTGTACCACGCGGCCTTCGGCGCGACCGTCGGCGCGGCGACGGACAATGCGCGCGAGGACTCGGTCGCCATGAATGGCGTCGGCGAGATTTTCGCGGCCGATGTAGAGGTCGCCATCCACACGGGGGATCGGCGAATCCGGGACCAGAAAGCCGTAGCCATCGCGGTGGGCGGCGATGCGGCCGGAAATTAAATTCAGGTCACGGCCCTGTTTTGCGGCCGTGTGGGCTGCTTGACCGGGGGTTTGTGCGGCAACGGCTTGCGGGGCAGCAACTTTTTCTGCCGCCGTTGTGGCCGCGCGCGCGGGCGGGGTGCGTTGAGAGTGTTTTGCGCCCGCAAGGCGGTAGCGTCCGCCGTGAATTTCCTCGATGTCGCCGCGACGCTTGAGTTGCTGGATCACGCGCGGTAAATAGCGGCGGCCGCGATGCTTCAGGTCCATGCCGTGGGCGATTTGGCGGATGCTGGCTGGTTGCGTGAGCGTGGCGAGGTGTGCGGTCACCTGCTCCGGAGTGACCTCGGGCGGGTGCGACTCTTCGCGAGGGTCATGGGAATGACGTTTGCTGCGCGGACTCATGGCGCCGGGCCCTCCTAATCGCTCATGGGCAGGGACAGGCTAATGGATTTGCGGGCACGTGGCAAAAGGTGGTTTTGTGGTTAACGCGAGTCTTACTTTGGAGACTTGGGGGCTCGAGGTCAGAATTGTTAACCCAGATCAAGGTGCGGGGTGGTTTGCAAATCTGTTGTAC
>Ga0307477_10003463_pt1 | contig 11758 bp, 19 predicted proteins | sample atmos_gasesECM2C_FD_203316 | JGI IMG/M metagenome (GOLD analysis project Ga0307477, IMG submission 203316) | Hardwood forest soil microbial communities from Morgan-Monroe State Forest, Indiana, United States - atmos_gasesECM2C_515 | ecosystem: Environmental > Terrestrial > Soil > Temperate...
GAGGACGCGAGGGATGTCGGTCTTGCGCGCGTACACGCGCAGCCCCGGCCGGCTGATGCGGCGCAGCCCGCTGAGCGCGCGGCCGCGGCCGGTGGCCGGTTTCAGCGTGATCGTCAAGAGCTGTTCGGGGGCTTCGCCGGAGACTTCGAAGGACTCGATGAACCCCTCCGCCTCGAGCACGCGGGCGATCTCCGCCTTCATCCGCGAGCTCGGGATGGACACGGTGCGGTGATGCGCCGCGTTGGCGTTGCGCACGCGAGTGAGCATGTCGGCGATGGTGTCACTGATCATCCGGTCACCACGAGCTCTTCTTGACGCCTGGGACCTGGCCCATGCTGGCGAGGTTTCTGAAGCAGATACGGCACATGCCGAACTTGCGCATGTATGCGCGCGGTCTCCCGCAGATCGCGCAGCGGTGGTGTTCCTGGGTACGGAAGCGCGGCGGGCGCAGCGATTTGACGATCAGAGATTTCTTGGCCACGAGGTCTCCACAGGTGCGGTCATGAGCTCTTCCGGAAGGGCATGCCGAGGGCGGTCAGCAGCGACCGGCCCTCGTCGTCGGTTCTCGCGGTGGTCACGATACAGACCTCGAGACCGCGAAGCTTGTCGATCTTGTCGAAATCGATCTCGGGAAACACCAATTGCTCGCGAAGCCCCAGCGTGTAGTTGCCGTGCCCGTCGAAGCCCTTGGGTTCGATGCCGCGAAAGTCGCGTATGCGCGGCAGCGCCACGTTGACCAGCTTGTCGAGGAATTCGTACATGCGACGGCCGCGCAGCGTGACCTTGGCGCCGATCTGCATCCCTTCACGCAGCTTGAACGCCGCCACGGACTTGCGCGCCCTGATCACGATCGGCGCCTGCCCGGTGATGGACTTCAAGTCGGCGACCGCGGCGTCGATCGCGCGGCCGTTGGTGATCGCTTCGCCGAGCCCGACGTTCACCACGACCTTCTCGAGCCGCGGCACCTGCATCGCGTTGCGGTAGCGAAACTCCTTCACCAGCGCCGGGACGATGTCGTCGACGTACAGACGGCGCAAGCGGGGCGTCTCGGCTGCTGCGACGGCCATCACTCGCGGCTCCGTTCGTAGCGCTCGCCGCACTTCTTGCAGACGATGTGGCGCACGCCGTTCTCATCCACGCCGTGGCTGATCCGAGTCGGCTTGTCGCAGCGGTTGCAGACGAGCATCACGTTGCTGTACGGGATGGGACCGTCGAAGTCGACGATGCCACCCTGGATGTTGCCCTTGACACCGGAGCGTGTGTGGCGCTTGAGCAGGTTGACTCCGCGGACGGCGATGCGCTGCTGCTCGGGGAGCGCCCGCTGCACCACACCGCGCTTGCCCTTGTCCTTCCCGGCGATGACCTCCACGGTGTCACCGGAGCGGATGTCGAGAGGCCGCACCCTGCCGCGGTACCAGCCCTCGTGCTGCAGCCCGACCACGCGGCGTCGCTCCGACTTCGTCCGACCTGCCATGGCTAGATGACCTCCGGGGCGAGGCTCACGATCTTCATGAAGTTGCGGTCGCGGAGCTCACGCGCCACCGGCCCGAAGATCCGCGTGCCGCGCGGCGTGCCCTGTGGATTGATCAGCACCGCGGCGTTCTCGTCGAAGCGGATGTTGCTGCCGTCGGGCCGCTTGAACTCCTTGCTCGTGCGCACCACGACGGCACGGACGACGTCGCCCTTCTTCACCTGCGCGTTCGGCTGCGCGACCTTGACCGTGCCGACGATCACATCACCGACGCCCGCGTACTTCCGATAGCTGCCGCCGAGCACGCGGATGCAGAGCAGCTCTCGCGCCCCGCTGTTGTCGGCCACCTTGACAATCGTCTCCTGCTGGATCACGTCACTTCGCCTTCTCGAGGATCTCGCTCACCCGCCAGCGCTTGCTCTTGGAGAGCGGGCGTGTCTCGGTGATCCGGACGCGGTCACCCACGCCGCACTCGCCGGCCTCGTCGTGGACCTTGAAACGGCGCGTATGCCGCACGACCTTCTTGTACAGGCGGTGCGCCTTCATCTCCTGCACGACGACGATGACGGTCTTCTCCATCTTGTCGCTGACCACAACCCCGTCACGGACCTTGCGACGCCCGCGCGCGGCTGCCTGTTCCTCGCTCATCCGTCCTTTCCGCCCGGCGAGGCCGCCTCATGAGCAGCCTGGCGCTCGAACTCGATCTGCACGGTCAGCGTGCGCGCCAGCTCACGACGGATTTCGCGAATCTGGCGATGGTTCTCGACCTGCCCTGTCGCCTGCTGGAATCGCACCTCGAACAGCTTGCGTCGCTGCTCACGCAGGTGTTCGGCAAGCTCGGTGTCGGACATCTCGCGCAGGATCTTCAGCGCGTCGTACTGCTTGGTCATGCCGTTGCCGTCTCCACCTCCGAGCCGGGCTCGTCTCGCACGACGAATCGGGTGCGCACCGGAAGCTTGTGTGCGGCCAGCCGCATCGCCTCTTGGGCGATCTCATGCGTCACGCCGGCCATTTCGAAGAGGATGAGACCGGGTCTGACGACCGCGACCCACCCTTCGGGCTGTCCCTTGCCGCTTCCCATGCGTGTCTCCGCGGGCTTCTTCGTGTAGGGATGATCGGGGAAGACGCGAATCCAGATCTTGCCGCCGCGCTTCACGTGGCGGGTCATGGCTCGCCGCGCGGCCTCGATCTGCCGGTTGGTCATCCAGCACGGCTCCAGCGCCTGCAGGCCGAAATTTCCGAAGTTGAGCGAGCTGCCACGCTGCGCGGCGCCACGCATTCGGCCGCGGTGGACCTTGCGGTGCTTGGTGCGCTTCGGCATCAACACCTCTACTCCTCCTCCTCGACCGCTTCGGTTCCGCCGTCATCGGCGCTGGTCTTCTTCACGGCCTTGCGGGCCGGCTTCTTGGCGGGCGCCGCCTTCTTCGCGGTGACCGGTTTGCGGCGCGCCGTGGCGCGCTTGGCAGGCAACTTCTGGACCTTCTCGGTGGACTCGGCTACGTCGCCGACCGCGACGCCCCCCTCGTCCTCGTCGGCGTCGTCGACCGCCACCTCACCGTCGGCGCCGGCCTCGGCCACCGCCTCGTACGCACCCGCGGCAGTGGTCTCCGCCGACTCCTGCTCCTCGGCCGCGGGAATCACCACGGTGCGCTCCACGGGCTCGGGCAGCTCGGGCAGCTCGGCCTCCTCGGCGCGCTCGCGCCCGACCGGCACCGGCTCACCCGTCGCGGTGACGAAATCGCCGAGGTAGAGCCAGCACTGCACGCCGATCCTGCCGAAGGTGGTGCGGGCTTCGGCGCGACCGTAATCGATGTTCGCGCGCAGCGTATGCAGCGGCACCCGCCCGTCGCGATCCCACTCGCGACGCGACATCTCCGAGCCGCCGAGCCGCCCGCTCACCTGGATCTTCACGCCCTTCGCCCCGGCGCGCATCGACCGCATCAACGTCTGCTTGAGCGCGCGACGGAACGCGATGCGCTTCTCGAGCTGCGAAGCGACGTTCTCGGCCACCAGCGTGGCGTCCAGCTCGGGGGTCTTGATCTCGTGGATCGTGACCCGCACCTTCTTGCCGCTGATCCGCTCCAGCTCATCGCGCAGCGCATCCACGGACGCGCCCTGCTTGCCGATCACGATTCCCGGCTTGGCAGTCTGGATGATCACCGTCAGCTGGTTCGCGCTGCGCTCCGTCTCGATCCGCGCCACGCCGGCGTTGCGCAGCCGGCTGCCGATCAAGCGGCGCATCGCCAGGTCCTCGTGCAGGAGCTTGGTGTACTCCTTGTCGGCGTACCAGCGCGCTTCCCAGTTGCGGTAGACGCCGAGGCGGAATCCGATCGGATTGACCTTCTGGCCCATCAGGTTGCCTCGCCTTCGTCAGCGGGCGTCTCAGCCTCGGGAGCGGCTGCAGGTCGCCGCCGGCGCCGGCGCGCCGTCGACGGAGCGCTTGGCGACGCGACCACCGAGGTCGGGGCCAGCGCGCGCGGCATGCGCACCGCGCTGCGACGCCGCGTGTTCGGCGCCGGCTCCTCGTCGGTCACGAAAGCGCGCAGATGGCTGGTGCGCTTGAAGATGCTGCCCACCATGCCGCGCGGCTTCGCGCGCCAGCGCTTGATGATCATCGCGCCGTCGACCTCGACCCGGCGCACGATCAGCGACGACGCATCGAGGTTGTAGTTGTGCTCCGCGTTGGCGGCAGCCGACTTGATCACCTTGGCGATGTCACGCGCGGCCGATCGCGGTGTGTAGCGAAGCACCACGAGCGCTTCGGCCACAGGGAGTCCCTCGACCATCCGGCTGATCAGCCGCGCCTTGCGCGCGGTCACCCGCACCCACTTGGCTGTTGCCACGACTTCCATATCGACCGTTCCTACCTCAACGCCGTGCTGCGCTCGGTGTGGTGTCCGTGACCCCGATACCTCCGGGTGGCCGCGAACTCCCCGAGCTTGTGCCCGACCATCGTCTCGGTGATGAACACCGGCACGTGCTTGCGCCCGTCATGCACCGCGATGGTGTGTCCGACCATCTCCGGGAAGATGTCGCTGCGCCGCGACCACGTCTTCACGATGCGCTTCTCCCGGGTGGCATTGAGCTGCTGGATCTTGGCCAGCAGGTGGTCATCGCAGAACGGCCCTTTCTTCAGCGAGCGTCCCATCTCACTTCGTCCTTCGGCGCACGATCATGCGATCGGTCTTCTTGTTGTGGCGGGTGCGATAGCCGAGCGCAGGCTTGCCCCACGGCGTTTGAGGATTGCCGCCCGCGCCGCTGCGGCCTTCGCCGCCTCCGTGTGGATGGTCGAACGGGTTCATCGTCATACCGCGCACCGCGGGCCGGAAGCCGCGCCACCGCGTCTTGCCCGCCTTGCCGATGTTCTGGTTCTCGTGATCCACGTTGCCGACCTGCCCGACTGTGGCGCGGCAGCGCACGTCGACGAGACGCACCTCGCCGCTCGGCATGCGCAGCTGCGCGTACGCCCCTTCTTTGGCGAGCAGCTGCGCGGCCGTGCCTGCGCTGCGCACCAGCTGCCCGCCACGGCCGAGCTTCAGCTCGATGTTGTGCAGCGTCGACCCCAGCGGGATGTGGCTGATCGGCAGGCTGTTGCCGGGCTTGATCTCAGCGCCCTCGCCCGACATCACGACCTCACCGACGCGGAGCCCGAGTGGCGCGAGGATGTAGCGCTTGTCGCCGTCGCGGTAGTGGATCAGCGCGATGCGGGCGCTGCGGTTGGGGTCGTACTCGATCGCTGCCACCTTCCCCGGCACCCCGTCCTTGTCGCGCTTGAAGTCGATGATGCGGTAGAGCTTCTTGTGGCCGCCACCCCGATGGCGCACCGTGATCCGGCCGCTCGTGTTGCGACCGCTGTGCTTCGGGAGATGTTCGACGAGGCTGCGCTCCGGCGTGCCGCGCGTGATCTCCTCGAAGCTGCTCACCGACATGAAGCGGCGTCCGGGGCTGGTCGGCTTGTATTTCCTGATCGGCATCAGACGCCCTCGAACAAGCCTTCTATCTTCTGTCCGGGGCCGAGTGTCACGATCGCCTTCTTCCACTTCGCGCTCTCTCCGCTCACCCGCGTGCGACCGCGCGAACGATTCCGCGTCTTGCCCCGGACCCGCAACGTGTTGACATCAACCACCGTGATCTTCTGGTCGGCGAACGCCTCCTCGACGGCGCGACGGATCTCCACCTTGTCCGCCGACGGATGGCAGCGGAAGACGTACCGTCCGTTTGCCATGGCCGCATACGACTTCTCGCTGACCACGGGCCGCAGGATCACCTGGTCGAAGCTGCGCGTTCCGTGGGTCACGCCCACGCCTCCACCACGTGCTCGAGCGCGTCCCGGGTGAAGAGCACGGTGTCCGCGATGAGCAGGTCGCGCACGGACACGTTGCCGGCGAGCGTCACCTGCACGTACGGAATGTTGCGTGCGCTCTTCTCGAGAAGCTCGTTGTGGGAGCCGAGCACCATCAGCACCCGCCTGCCGGCGTCCAGCCCCGCGAGCAGCTCGGCGACCGTCTTGGTGCGCGGACTGTCGAGGGAGATGTCGCCGACCACCGTGATCTGACCGTCCTTCGCCTTCGCGCTCAGCGCGCTGCGCAGCGCCAGGCGGCGCTGCTTTCGGGGCATGTCCATGCGGTACGAGCGCGGGTGCGGTCCGAACACGACGCCTCCACCGGTCCACTGCGGGGCTCGGATCGAGCCCTGCCGGGCCCGGCCTGTCCCCTTCTGGCGGTAGGGTTTTCGCCCCCCGCCCGACACCTTGGCGCGGGTCTTGGTCTGATGGGTGCCCTGGCGCCCGTTGGCAAGCTGCCGGACCACCGCCTGGTGAAGAAGCGCGGTGTTGATCTCCGCGCCGAACACCGTCGCCGGCAGTTCCACGCTGCCGGTGACCTGCCCGCTCTGGTCGACCACGCGCGCGCTGGTCATTGCGCCGCCTCCAGCGTCAGCTTGTGGTCGCTGTCGCGGACCATGACGACCGCGTTCGCGTGTCCCGGCACCGCGCCGCGAAGCAGCAGCAGATTCCGCTCGCTGTCGACGCGCACCACCTCGAGATGGCGCACGGTCGCCCGCGCCGCGCCGAGATGGCCGGCCATGCGCACGCCGCGGAATACTCGAGCAGCATCGGTGGAGCCGATCGAGCCGGGCTGTTTGATGTTGTGCGAACCGTGCGTCACCGGGCCGCGCTTGAAGTTGTGCCGTTTGTGCTGGCCGGCGAATCCCTTGCCCTTGCTCACGCCGGTCACGTCGACCAGCTGCCCGGCGGTGAAGATGTCAACGCCGACCTTGCTGCCGACGGCGAGCTCCCCGGCGTCGCGCAGCTCGGACAGCTTCCGCTGCGGCGCAAGCCCGGCCCGCTTGAAGTGCCCGGCCAGAGGCTTGGGGGTCTTTTTCGGCGCGCGCTCTCCGAAGCCCAGCTGCAGCGCGTCGTAGCCGTCGACCGCGGTGGTCTTTCGCTGCACGACTCGGCACGTGTCCGCCTGCAGCACGGTGACCGCGACGACGGTGCCGAGCTCGGTGAAGACCTGCGTCATGCCCAGCTTGCGGGCGAGAAGTCCGCGGCTCACAGCTTGATCTCGATGTTGACGCCGCTGGGCAGGTTGAGACGCATCAGCGCGTCGACCACCTTGGGGTTCGGGTCGAGGATGTCGAGGATGCGCTTGTGCGTGCGCATCTCGAACTGCTCGCGCGAGTCCTTGTCGATGAACGGCGAGCGAACGACCGTGTACTTGGCGATGCTGGTGGGCAGCGGCACAGGTCCGGCCACTCGGGTTCCGGTCCGCGTCGCCGTGTCGACGATTTTGGACGCGGCCTGATCCAGGACCCGATGGTCATACGCCTTGAGCCGAATCCGAATCTTCTGCGCCACAGCCGTGTGCCTGAATTCCCGTTATTTCTCGACGGTGGTGACGGCGCCGGCGCCGACGGTACGGCCGCCCTCGCGGATGGCGAAGCGCATCGCCTCCTCCACCGCGATCGGCGTGATGAGCTCGATGCCCATCTCGACGTTGTCGCCGGGCATCACCATCTCCTGGCCGTCAGGGAGCGCGATGCTGCCGGTCACGTCGGTGGTGCGGATGTAGAACTGCGGACGGTAGCCGTTGAAGAACGGGGTGTGCCGTCCGCCCTCGTCCTTGCTGAGCACGTACACCTGCGCCTTGAACTTGGTGTGCGGCGTGATCGTGCCAGGCTTGGCCAGAACCTGGCCGCGCTCGACATCCTCACGCTTGACGCCGCGAAGCAGGCAGCCGACGTTCATGCCGGCCTCGCCGTTGTCGAGAAGCTTGTGGAACATCTCCACGCCGGTGACGACGCTCTTGGTCGTCTCCTTGATGCCGACGATCTCCACCGCCTCGTTGACCTTGACCACACCGCGCTCGATGCGGCCGGTGACGACGGTGCCACGACCCTCGATCGAGAACACGTCCTCGATCGGCATCATGAACGGCTTGTCGACCGGGCGCTGCGGTACCGGGATGTAGGTGTCGACGGCTTCCATCAGCTTCAGGAGCTGGTCCATCGACGCCTTGTCCCCCTCCAGCGCTTTGAGCGCGGAGACGCGGACCACCGGAATGTCGTCGCCGGGGAACTCGTACCGGCTGAGCAGCTCGCGGACCTCGAGCTCGACCAGCTCGAGCAGCTCCTCGTCGTCCACCTGGTCGACCTTGTTGAGCGCGACCACGATGTACGGGACACCGACCTGGCGTGCCAGCAGGATGTGCTCGCGGGTTTGCGGCATCGGTCCGTCGGTTGCCGCCACAACCAGGATGGCGCCGTCCATCTGCGCGGCGCCGGTGATCATGTTCTTGATGTAGTCGGCATGGCCGGGGCAGTCGACGTGCGCGTAATGGCGATTCTGAGTCTCGTACTCCACGTGTGCGGTGGCGATCGTGATACCGCGCGCCTTCTCCTCGGGCGCGTTGTCGATCTGATCGAAGGCGACGAAGGTGTTGTCACCGCCGACGGTCTCGGCCAGCGTCTTGGTGATCGCCGCGGTGAGAGTCGTCTTGCCATGGTCGATGTGACCGATGGTGCCCACGTTCACGTGAGGTTTGGTGCTCGCGTACTTTTTCTTGGCCATCTCCTGCCTCTAAGTGGTCTGATCTCGGTGACTGCTGCTAAACATTCGCTTTGGCGACGATCTCGTCGGCGAGACTTGCGGGAAGCGGTTGGTACTGGCGGAACTCCATGCTGTAGTTGGCGCGACCCTGCGTCATGCTGCGCAGCTCGGTCGCGTAGCCGAACATGGTGGCCAGCGGGACCTCTGCGTGCACGAGCTGCGTCGAGCCACGCCCTTCCATGCCGAGGATGTGGCCGCGACGGCCGACCAAGTTGCCCATCACGTCTCCCATGAACTCCTCCGGCATGGCCACGTCGACTCGCATGATCGGCTCCAGCAGGACCGGCTTGGCCTTGCGCATGCCGTCCTTGAATCCCATCGACCCCGCGATCGAGAACGCCTGCTCGCTGGAGTCCACCTCGTGATAGGAGCCGTCGACGAGCACGACCTTGACGTCGACCACCGGGAAGCCGGCGAGCACCCCGCTGGCCAGGGAGTCCGCGACGCCGCGCTGCACCGGCGCGATGTACTCGCGGGGGACCGCCCCGCCGACGATCTTGTTCTCGAACTCGAATCCCTTGCCCGAGTTCGGCATGACCTCCAGCTCGACGTGCCCGTACTGGCCCCGGCCGCCCGACTGGCGGACGAAGCGCCCGGTGCCGTGCGCCTGAACCGTGACCGTCTCTCGATACGCCACCTGGGGCTTGCCCACGTTGGCCTCGACCCTGAACTCGCGCAGGAGGCGGTCGACGATGATCTCGAGGTGCAGCTCCCCCATGCCGGAGATGACGGTCTGTCCTGACTCCTCGTCGGTGCGCACGCGGAAGGTCGGGTCCTCCTCGGCGAGCTTCTGGAGGGCGAGGCCCATCTTGTCCTGGTCCGCCTTGCTGCGAGGCTCGACGGCGACCGAGATCACCGGGTCCGGGAACATGATCGACTCGAGGATGATCGGCGACTTCTCGTCGGAGAGGGTGTCGCCGGTGGTGGTCTTGCGGAGACCGATCGCAGCCGCGATGTCGCCGGCGCGGACCTCCTCGATCTCCTCGCGGTGGTTGGCGTGCATCTGCAGGATGCGGCCCACCCGCTCACGCTCACCCTTGGTGGCGTTGTAGACGTACGACCCGCTCTTGAGCACCCCGCTGTACACCCGGAAGAAGGTGAGCTTGCCGACGAACGGGTCGGTGGCGATCTTGAACGCAAGCGCGGCGAACGGCTCGTCGTCACTGGCGCGGCGCACCACCTGCGCGTCGCCGCGAAGCTGCATTCCGGTGATCGCCGGCTTGTCGAGCGGTGAGGGCAGGAAGTCGACGACCGCGTCGAGCATCGGCTGCACACCCTTGTTCTTGAGGGCAGCCCCGCAGAGCACAGGCACGATCCGGGTGCTGATGGTGCCGAGCCGGATTCCCCTGACGATCTCGTCGTGAGAGAGCTCCTCACCGTCGAGGTACTTGACCATGAGCTCGTCGTCGAACTCGGCGATCGCCTCGAGGAGCTCGTGGCGCTGCTGAGCGACCTGATCGCGGAGGGCCGCGGGGATCTCGGCGCGCTTCAGTGTCGTCCCGAGGTCGTCGGTGTAGATGATCGCCTCCTGCCCGATCAGGTCGACCATGCCTTTGAACTCGCCCTCGGCCCCGATCGGGACCTGAATCGGCACGGGCCGGGCGCCGAGCCGGTCCCGGATCGACTCCACCGAGGCGAAGAAGTTGGCGCCGATCCGGTCCATCTTGTTGATGAAGCAGATCCGCGGGACCTCGTAGCGATCGGCCTGGCGCCAGACCGTCTCGGACTGCGGCTCCACTCCGGCGACGGCGTCGAAGACGGCGACGGCGCCGTCGAGGACGCGCAGGCTCCGCTCCACTTCGACGGTGAAGTCCACATGCCCGGGCGTGTCGATAATATTGATGCGATACCCGCGCCACTCTGCCGCCGTGGCGGCTGACGTGATGGTGATGCCCCGCTCCTGCTCCTGGACCATCCAGTCCATCGTGGCCGCGCCCTCGTGGACCTCCCCCATCTTGTGGATCCGGCCCGTGTAGAAGAGGACGCGTTCGGTCGTGGTGGTCTTGCCCGCGTCGATGTGGGCCATGATCCCGATGTTGCGGGTCTTCTCGAGCGGGAAGGTGCGGGTCTTGACCGCGGCGACGCTCATCTCAGTACCTGAAATGCGAGAAGGCCTTGTTCGACTCGGCCATCTTGTGGGTGTCTTCCTTGCGCTTGACCGAGGCGCCGACCCCGTTGGCGGCGTCCATCAGCTCGGCGGCGAGCTTGTCGGCCATGCTCTTGCCGCTGCGCCCCCTGGCGTAACGGATGATCCAGCGCCGCGCCAGCGCCTGACGCCGGTCGTGCCGGATCTCAACCGGCACCTGGTAGGTGGCGCCGCCGACCCGCTTCGGCTTGACCTCGAGGATGGGTGTGACGTTGCGGATCGCCTGGTCGAAGACGTCGAGCGGCTCCTTCCGCGACGAGCGGCGGATCTTCTCGAAGGAGTCGTAGAGGATCTGCTCGGCCACGCTCTTCTTGCCGCACAGCATCATGCAGTTGACGAATTTGGCCACCCCGACGTTGGCGTAGGTCGGGTCGGGAAGGATCGTCCTGCGGGTGACACGGGCGCGCCGGGGCATGATCAGCCGCCCTTCTCGCTCTTGGCGCCGTACTTGCTGCGTCCCTGTCGGCGGTTCTTCGTCCCGGCGGTGTCGAGCGTGCCGCGGATGATGTGGTAGCGCACGCCTGGGAGGTCGCGAACGCGCCCACCGCGGATGAGCACGACCGAGTGCTCCTGGAGGTTGTGGCCGATGCCCGGGATGTACGCGGTCACCTCGACCTTGGTGGTCAGGCGGACGCGGGCCACCTTGCGGAGCGCGGAGTTCGGCTTCTTGGGCGTGGTCGTGTAGACGCGCACACAGACACCCCGGCGCTGCGGTGACCCACGGAGGGCCGGCGCCTTGGTCTTGCGGGTTGGACTGGTCCGGCCTTTCCGGACCAGCTGCTGGGTGGTGGGCACGTCGTTTCGCTCATAGGGGAACAGCGCACTGCCACGAAAAGCGCGCGCGAATACGAGGGGACGCTCGTGGCGCAACTGGCAATGCTATCAGCGCTCCCGCTTGGCCGTCAAACCAGCGCGGCCAGTTCGCGCTGCACATCCCTGCATCGCCCCGTGACCGGCCCGTTGCCCTCGCATCCACCGCTCCGTCGCTGGCGCCTCTCAGCCTGAGGCACTGACACGAACCAAATGCGTCGAA
>Ga0307477_10003466_pt1 | contig 11755 bp, 9 predicted proteins | sample atmos_gasesECM2C_FD_203316 | JGI IMG/M metagenome (GOLD analysis project Ga0307477, IMG submission 203316) | Hardwood forest soil microbial communities from Morgan-Monroe State Forest, Indiana, United States - atmos_gasesECM2C_515 | ecosystem: Environmental > Terrestrial > Soil > Temperate...
TTCCGACCTGCACGAATGGCGTAACGACTTTCCTACTGCCTCAACCACAGACCCGGCGAAATTGAAGTACGAGTAAAGATGCTCGTTAGCTGCATCAGGACGGAAAGACCCCGTGGACCTTTACTGCAGCTTGATGTTGGGTTTTGGTACGGATTGTGTAGGATAGGTGGGAGCCTTTGAAGCCGTGGCGCTAGCTACGGTGGAGGCAACCTTGAAATACCACCCTTTTCGTGCCGGGGCCCTAACCCAGGTCCGTGATCCGGATCGGGAACAGCGTCAGGTGGGTAGTTTGACTGGGGCGGTCGCCTTAACAAAATGGGGCGAATCATGGGTAACCATGTGAAAGAAAACTCTCGGCGTATGCTGGGACATCCGAGTATCTGGCAGTACTGAACCGCATTACACCCTCCACGTAGGGTGCTGGCGCGGACAGTGACAATCTGACCAGTGCGGACAATCAGCAGGTTGGGCGGCCAAGCGTCGCCTACCCCAACGACCACAACGAGAGCCCCGTTGCCAAGCAACGGGTGATGGAATGGTCTGACCTGCATGGCGACATGCAGACCGAGGCAGAAATGACCTCGGGACGGCAACTCCGTCCATGAATACGCTGGCTTTGCGCCGATATAAGGCCTTCCTCACGATGACGGAGCGCCAGAGGCAGATCCTTGATGGGATGCTTCTGGGCGACGCTCATCTGGAGAGGCAGCGCGGTGCCTTGTCAGCTCGGCTCAAGGTCGAACATTCGGTAGCCCAATCGGCATATGTCCATTGGAAGTTCAGCGAATGGCGTCTCTGGGTCCGTACACCACCAACCGAGAGGATCCGACCAAACCGGCTCGGAACATGCTCGAGGAACGTAGGGTTTACCACCCTTGCGCATCTCGAGTTCGAGACGGCTCGATTGAGGTTCTACAGGGAGCGCCGAAAGGTAGTTCCCTATGACTTGGAATTAACTCCATTGAGTATGGCGGTGTGGTTCATGGACGATGGTTCGAGAAAATCGAATCAATGTCGTGGGCTCTATCTGAACACCCAGAGTTTCACCGCCGAGGAGGTGGACTTCCTTCGCGTGGTGATGCGAAGGGACGTCGGCATAGAGACCAGTGTTCGACAGCAGCGAGATGGCTTGCAGATCTATGTTCCGTCGAACTCCGTGACGGAATTCCTCTCATTCATCTCCGCAGACGTGCTGCCGTGCATGAGATACAAGTTGCCGGGCTAACAGAGTGCATAAAAGGTAACTGAGGCGCCCAAAGGTTCCCTCAGGCTGGTTGGCAATCAGCCGTCGAGTGCAATGACACAAGGGAGCTTGACTGCGAGACCTACAAGTCGAGCAGGTGCGAAAGCAGGGCATAGTGATCCAGCGGTGGCTTGTGGAAGCGCCGTTGCTCAACGGATAAAAGGTACCCCGGGGATAACAGGCTCATCTTCCCCAAGAGTCCATATCGACGGGAAGGTTTGGCACCTCAATTTGGGGTGTGGCGGCAGAAATGTCGTCAAAGCATCGGCTTATAACGGTGAAACCCGAAGCTGTTACAGCTCGTCTGTACGGTGGGTAATACCGTGGGAAGTCTTTCGGATGCGCAGCAATCTATCGTTGTCGGCACCTTGTTGGGTGACGGCGCGGATCGCTGCAAGGCCAACGCTCTTCTCGAGAGCACCATTCCAGATCGAGGAGAGCCTTGTACCTGAACGCTCAGTAGTTCGATCTCACGTGTCAGAAGACACTTCTGAGGTTGTTTCGAGTTCAGGCACAAACTTCCGGAATGACCCCGTAACGACTGAGGCCAAGAGCCGAGGTAGCGGTTTCTCGGTGTAATTGCCGAATGTGCAATTGCCGAAATCCAATACCGCTACAACACGCCGACCCCTCGCCCGGTTGGTCGGGCAGGGTGGAGATATAGTCTGCGCCGCCGGAAACGGCGGATTACGTGCGATGTCGGCTCGTCGCATCCTGGGGCTGAAGCCGGTCCCAAGGGTTGGGCTGTTCGCCCATTAAAGCGGTACGCGAGCTGGGTTTAGAACGTCGTGAGACAGTTCGGTCCCTATCCGATGCAGCCGCAGGAGACCTGAGGAAGGCTGTCCCTAGTACGAGAGGACCGGGACGGACGTAGCTCTCGTGTGCCAGTTGTCCTGCCAAGGGCACTGCTGGTTTGCGACCTACGGGTGGGATAAGCGCTGAAAGCATCTAAGCGCGAAGCTCGTTCCAAGATGAGGTCTCCCACAGGGTGAACCTGGTAAGGCCCGTGGCTAGACGACCACGTTGATAGGCCGGAGGTGTACGCACGGCAACGTGTTCAGCCGACCGGTACTAATCGGCCGAGGGCTTGGAGATCCCATGGCTCGTGCTCGCTATGGAGCGCTCAAGACAGCGCGCAAGGTTTCCGGTGACCATAGCGACGGGGAAACACCCGTTCCCATTCCGAACACGGCAGTTAAGCCCGTCAGCGCCGATGGTACTTGGGGAGTAGTCCCCTGGGAGAGTAGGACGTCGCCGGGATTTCTCTGCTGGAAACGCCCCTCGGTACCGCCGAGGGGCGTTTCGCATGTGCGAACGGCGGATGTTGTGACATCCCCCTTAGGAACGACATCTAGGAGCGGGCGCCTTCAGGACAGACGGACACGGGGGTCGAGGACGGCGTAAAGCAGGTCGACCACGATGTTGGCAACGACGATGAAGGTCGAAGCCACGATCACGAATCCGATGATGACGGGTTGGTCCTGTCTGGTGATGGCTTGGACGATCTGCTGTCCGAGGCCGGGCAACCCGAAGACGGTCTCGGTGACGATGATGCCGCCCAGGAGAGTACCCAGGTCGATGCCGAACTGGGTCACGACAGGGGCCAGGGCGGCCCGCAGTCCGTGGCGATAAATGACCCGCCGCTCCCGAAGCCCTTTGGCCCGTGCTGTGCGGATGTAGTCCTCCCCGAGAACGTCCAGCATCGAACCGCGCGTGAGCCGTGAGTAGACCGAGGCCGTGACGAGAGCGATGGTGAACCACGGAAGAATCATGTGCCTGAGCCACTGGACAGGGTCCTGTGTGAGCCCGACGTACCCGCCTCCCGGGAAGAAGTCGAAGCCGAGCAGATGGAGCCGGAAGAACAACAAGAGCAAGAAGAGCTCTCCCAGCAGGAACGTGGGCATGGAGTAGAAGAACAGGGCGAGTGCCGTGACGGCCCTGTCTGAGATCGACCGAGGCCGGGTGGCAGCCAGCACCCCTGAGGTTACGCCGATCAGCAGCCACAGGACGGAACCGCCCACTGCCACTGACGCCGTCACGGGAAGATCCTGGCCGATGATGGTCGTGACCGGTTCCTGGCTGAAGTACGAGTAGCCGAGGTTGCCCTGGAGGAAGTTCCAGAGGTAGCTCCCGTATTGCTGGAGGATGGGGCGATCCAGTCCGAGCCGGTGGCGGACGTCGCGCAAGGTGAGTGCCGTCGCCCCTTTGCCGGCGAGAAGACGGGCCGGGTCGTGGGGAGCGACGAAGTACATGATGAAGACGAGCGTGGCCACCAGCCACAAGACAATGATGCCGAAGACAACGCGCCGGGCGAGGAACCGGGTCACGCCGGCTCGGCCTCGGCGGTCGTGGCGGTCCGGCCCGATGGCTCCTTCGTCACGAACAAGCGGGCATACCGGGGGTCGAAGGCGTCGCGCACGCTGTCCCCCAGCAAGTTGAAGGAGAGGGTGGTGATAAGCAAGGCCAAACCGGGGAAGACGACGAACCACCAAGCCACCTCGTAGTAGTCGAGCGACTCGGCGAGCATGCTGCCCCAACTGGGAGTGGGAGGAACCACCCCAATACCCAGGAAAGACAGTGTGGCTTCGAAGACGATGGCGGCAGGAATGAGCAGCGTCAAGTAGACGATCACCGGCGCCAGGACATTCGGAAGGATGTCGACGAACATGATCCGGAGCGGTCCCGCCCCCAGAGCATTTGCCGCCTCGACGAACTCCTTCTCGCGCAAGGACAGGACTTGGCCGCGCACGATCCTCCCCACCGCCGAGAAGGAGAAGAAGGAGATGACCCCGATCGTCACGATGAGGCTGGGGTGGCCCAACACCGATACGAGCGCTATGGCGAAGACCAGATAGGGCAGCGACAGCACAGCGTCCATGAAACGGGAAAGGATCGTGTCCACGATCCGGCCGAAGTATCCCGCCACCAGGCCGATCACCACTCCAGCTGCCGTGGCCAGCGAGCTGGCGACCACGCCGACCAGCAGAGAGATTCGGGCGCCGTAGAACACCCGGACCAGCACGTCACGGCCGAGTTCGTCAGCACCAAGGAGGAATCGCCGGCCGGGGCCCACAGGGATGCCGGCCGGCGAGAGCCCGGTCGTGTGGTACTGGGCGTCCCTTGGATGGCCGACGATGTGGGCGACGACCGGGGCGAAAATGGCCATCATCGCAACCAGGGCGATGACGACGGCAGACGCGATGGCGACCCGGTCGTGGCGCAAACGGTCGAAGGCGAGTTGCCAGGGGCTCCGACCTTCGATGGCTCTGGCGCCGACGATCTCGGTGGCATCAGCGGCGCCGACCTCGGCGATGAGGCCCTGGCTCACGACAGCCCCCGTTCCTCGATGATCCCGCCCCGGACCCCGGGTGCCCGAAGAGGAAGTTCCTCGTTGTCGGCCAAGGGGAAGTGGCAGGCAGCCCGGTGCCCGGCCTGATCGGCGAACTTCATCCCGAGCACGGGCTCCTCCACGGCGCAGATGGCCTGTGCCTTCGGGCACCGGGGGTGGAACCGGCAACCCGTCGGTGGATCGATCGGCGATGGCACGTCTCCGCCGAGGAGTGTGCGGCGACGGCGGTCCGACTCGTCCGGGTCAGCGACGGGGACGGCCGACAACAAGGCCTTGGTGTAAGGATGCCGGGGACGGCCGTACAAGTCGTCACGGTTGGCTATCTCGACGATCTTGCCGAGGTACATCACCGCAACCCGGTCACTCACGTGGCGCACCACGGACAAGTCGTGGGCAATGAAGATGTAGGTCAGTCCGAGTCGGTCTTGAAGGTCGGCGAGAAGGTTCACCACCTGCGCCTGGATGGACACGTCCAGGGCCGACACCGGCTCGTCGCACACGATGAGGTCAGGGTCGAGGGCCAGCGCCCTGGCGACGCCTATCCGTTGTCGCTGGCCGCCGGAGAATTCGGCCGGGAACCGGTTGTAGTGCTCGGGGTTCAGCCCGACCAGCTCCATCAAGTGCTGCACCCGACGCTTGCGCTCGGCGCCACGTGCCTGGTGATGGATGGCGAAGGGGTCGCCGATGATGGACCCCACGCGACGCCGGGGGTTAAGCGACCCGTACGGGTCTTGAAAGATCATCTGCATCCGTCGCCGGAACGGCCGCAGTTGGCGACGAGATAACCGCGAGATGTCCTGCCCGTTGAAGATGACTGTTCCCGAAGTGATGTCGAAGAGGCGAGTCACGCAGCGGGCGAAGGTCGACTTCCCACAGCCACTCTCGCCGACAAGCCCCAGAGTCTCGCCTCGCCGGACGTCCAGGTCTACGCCGTCCACTGCCCGGACGGTCTGCCGACTACGACGGAAGAGACTCGAGGATCGGACCGGGAAGTACTTCACCACCTCTCTGGCTCGAACGAGGACGTCACCGTCGGGCGACGCCCCCCGCGAAGGTGCGTCGGGAGGCACTTCACCGGCATCACCGGGAGCGGCCGTCATCCCCACACGCCCACCTGCCGGCCCGCATCGGCACCCTGGCCGGCGCCTGCGTCCAACGCGGCTCGAGTCCGGGCAGCATCCACATCGTCGCCCGTGCCGACCAGCCCGACGGGGAGCCAACATGCCGAGTGGTGGGTGGTGTCGTCTCCCACCTGTCGCAACGGGGGCGCCTCTGTCCGGCAGCGAGGCATGACGAACGGGCAGCGGGGGTGGAAGGGGCAACCCGACGGCGGGTTGATGAGGCTCGGAGGTTGGCCGGGAATCGATTTGAGCCGCCTCGTGTCGCCAGCTTGCTGAGGGAGAGACCCCAGAAGGCCAACGGTGTACGGGTGGTGAGGCTGGTAGTAGGCGGGCCGGCGACTTGCCTGCTCCATCACTTGGCCGGCGTACATGATGAGCACGTCGTGAGCGGCATCGGCGACGACGCCGAGATCGTGGGTGATGAGAATGACCGATGACCCGTGCTCGCGTTGCAGCTGTTGGATGAGCTCGATGATCTGCGCCTGAACGGTGACGTCGAGGGCGGTCGTGGGCTCGTCGGCCACGATGAGTGCCGGATCGAGGGCCAAGGCCATGGCGATCATCGCCCGCTGCCGCATGCCACCTGAGAACTGGTGTGGGAAGTCGTCTACCCTCTCCTCGGGCCTCGGAATCCCGACCGATGCCAGGAGCTCGATGGCTCGCCGGCGGGCTGTGTGCTTGTCGATGTCCTCGTGGGCCCGGATGGCCTCGGCGATCTGCCATCCAATCCGGTAGTACGGGTGCAGACTCGACATCGGGTCCTGGAAGATCATGGCGATCTTGGAGCCTCGCAAGGCTCGAAGTTCTTCGTCCGACATGTGCAGGAGGTCCTTACCCTCGAAGCGAGCCTGTCCCGAGACACGGGCGCCGACGGTGAGGCCAACGACGGTCTGTGTGGCCACGCTCTTGCCAGAGCCCGACTCGCCCACGATGCCGAGGGTGCGGCCCCGGTCGACGGCGAAGCTCACGCCCCGGACCGCCTGGACGATGCCATCCGGTGTCGAGAACGACACTCGGAGATCGTTCACCTCGAGAAGGGCCAATGCGTACCCTGCCTAACGTTGGCGATCAGGGGAGACTGCGACGCTTGTCTTTCTGATGCATGTCCAGAACTCACTGTAGAAGTGGCACCGCCATCCGGGTGTCAAAAGGGCTCCCAGCTCCCGGTTCGTGACGCCGGAAAATAACCGACCCCGGTGCCGGGCACCGGGGTCGGTTACAGGATTTGACCTCACATCATCTGCGCCGGCTCAGGCCCCCTTGAGCCAGACGTTGGTGATGTCGATGTTGTCCGTCCAGATGTTGAACAGGGCGTTCTGGGTGCGGGTCGACTTGTACAGCGACACCTTCTGCTGGCCAATGGGCACGATGGCGGCGTCGGACATCACCTGCCTGGTTACTGCCTCCCAGTCGGTGATGGACTGGCTGAGGGAGGAGGCGGCCAGAGCCTTGTCGAGCAGGGAGTTGACGGTGGTGTTGTTGTAGTCGCCGTAGTCGTTGGTGTTGGGACCATAGGTACGCCCGTCGAACAAGGGCTCGAGGACGGCGCGCCCGTTCTCGCCCAACCAGTCCGGGTTCCACCCCGGCTCGGCGATGTCCCAAGCGCCGGCCTTGGAGGAAGTCGGATTCTCCAGGTACTTGGTGTAGAAGGTGTTGGCCGGTGTAACCGGCACCAGCTGGACGTTGAAGCCCGCTGCCTGCAGCGACGCCTGGTCGTTCTGGGCCACCTGCGGGTGCACAGTATTGGTCCGGTAGATCAGCTTCAGTGTGATCTGTCCCGGTTGGTACCCGGCCTGCGCCAGCAGCTGCTTGGCCTTGGCGGGGTCACCGTTGTGGCCCGGAGTGGGGTACGGGTCGTAACCAGGGATGTAGCCCGTCTGGCCGGCGGGCACGGGCTGGTCGACCGGCGCCGAGATGGCCGCACCCCCGTACACCTGTGAGTCGGCCGTCTTGTTGATGGCGTACTCCATGGCCTGTCGTACCAGGACCTTCGAAAGGGCGCCGCCGTTGTTCGGGCTCTGCATGTTGATCGACAGGTAGGGGTTGAGGGAGAAGTAGTTCGACCCCTGGGGCCCGATGATCAGGTTCGGGTCGTGGCTAGCGATCATGCCGGCCAACTGGGCGGTGTCGACGTTCTGGTCCCATTCGATGTCGGCGGTGCCCGCCTGGATCTGCTGGACGGCCGCCGTGGGGCTCGTCGCCACACCTTCCTCGATGTTGATCTGGTTGACGTAGGCGTGCCGGAGGTTGTCGGTCGAGGCCTCCCAGGCCGGGTTCCGCACCAGGGTGATGGACCGGTTCGGGGTGTAGCTCTGGACCGCGTAGGGGCCGTCAGACAGGAAGTGGGTGGCCAGATCCGGGCTGGCGGGCAGGTAGTTCAGGTCCTCCACCGGAGCCGGGGAGCAGAACGTCATAGACAGCAGGTTGACGAAGTCGGGGGCCGGCTCGGTCAGGTCGAACTCGACGGTGGTCGGGTTGACGGCCTTTATGCCGGTGATGTTGTTGCTGTCGATGAAGTTCTTGATGTCGGCGACGGTGCCGTTCACATTGCCGAAGTTGTTGCAGTAGGTCTGGAATCCGACGATGGTGGCGTTGAAGTAGCCCGGCGCCCCCACCGGTGCCACCGGGTTGCACAACCGCTTGAAGCCGAGGACGACGTCGCTCGCCGTGACCTGACGGGGCGGGGAGCTGTTCCACTTCGCACCCTGCTGGATGTGGACGGTGTAGGTCTTGCCACCGTTGGTGACAGTGGGCGGACCGGTCGCCAGGTCGGGCACCGGCGTGATCTCGGCGGCGGTGGTGGTGGCCGAGGGGTATTGATAGAGCTGGCGGGTGATGGCGCGGAAGAGGGTGTAGGTGACGTCGTAGTATCCGGCGGCCGTGTCGAAGTAGTCGACGTCGCCCGCACCGACGACGGTGAGCGTGCCACCTCTGACCGCGCCAGTGCCTGCTGACGAGCCACCGCCGCTCGTGCTCGGGCTCGAGCTGCAGGCGGTGAGGACGAGCCCACCAGTTGCCACGAGAGCCAGCAGCTTCACGACGATCTTCAGTCGCACGTTCGTCTCCCCTTCCCGGGCGGCCTACCCGCCGAATCGGCCGAACGTTACCGTTCCATGACAGCGCTAGGGGTGATGGTACGCCTCCGCCGAGTCGTACACTTGAGTACATGCCCCGAGTTGGTCGTTCGGAGGGACGGCCGCGCCCGGGCCAGGGCCGCCACGGCGCCCAGGGTCGCCAGGCAGGCTCTTCGCCACCGACACGGACAGCCGGCTCCGGCAACGCCGGTGGCGTTTCCGAACAAAAGCAGAGTAAGCCGAGGCCCAGCCCTCCGCCTCGGCGATGGGGGAGTGTGGCCAGGCGAGGAGCGTCGGCGCTCCAGCACGAGGGGCCCGTTCCTTCGACTTCCGCCCCCGAGCGAGGCGGCCGGGGCACTCGCCCCGATTACTGTTCTGAACAGGAAGAATGGCGGGACGAGGGTCCCGTCGGCGGCGATGGCGCCGCCACCCGCCGACGACGAGCGACACGCGCCGATCCGGGAGATCGCGACCTCTCGTTGCCTGTGGAGGTCGCCAGGGAGCTCGACGCGGCGGTGGGCCGAGCCCGCGGCGCCAGGCTGGCCGACAAACTCGCAGCGGCGTCGAGGGCGTACGCCCGCGACCGCTATCCCGAAGCGTTTCGCATCACAAAGACTTTGGTGAGCCAAGTCCCTGAGTCGGCGTCGGCCCGGGAGCTGCACGGCCTGGTGTGCTACCGCATGGGGCGCTTCCGGGAGGCGATCCGCCACCTCGATGCCGCCCGCCGGCTTTCGGGCGACGACCCCTCGCAGCTGCCGGTGATCATGGACTGCCACCGCGCCATGGGCCACCACCGGCGGGTGGAGGAGCTCTGGCAGGAACTGCGCGCCGCCTCCCCCGACGCCGATGTGCTCGCCGAAGGCCGCCTGGTGGTAGCGGCCGATCACGCCGAGCGGGGTGACCTCGACGGGGCCATCGACCTCCTGGTGCGAGCCGGAGCCGGGCGCAACCTGCGTCATCCGGCCGACCGCCATCTCCGGCAGTGGTACGTGCTCGCCGATCTGTCCGAGCGTGCCGGGAACCTGCCCCAGGCGCGGGAGCTGTTCCGCCGTGTGGCCGATGCCGATCCGGACCTGGCCGACGTCAAGGTTCGACTGGCCGGGCTGGGTCGAGGCAGTCGCCGCCCAGCCGGGAGCGGTCGCCCCGGCCGCGCCCGAAGGTCCCGAGGCGCTGCCGGCCGCCCCCGGTAGCGTCCCGCGTCGATGACCAGCAGCTCCGGGGACGACGGCCTGGTCGACCTGCGCAGCGACACCGTCACCCGGCCGACGCCCGAGATGCGCCGGGCCATGGCCGAAGCGGAGGTTGGTGACGACGGGTACGGCGAGGACCCCACGGTGGCGGCGTTGGAGGCCGCCTACGCCGAGCGTGTCGGCAAGGAAGCGGCGGTGTTCGTCCCCTCGGGGACCATGGCCAACCAGATCGCCCTGCGCCTGCTGTGTCCAGCCGGCTCGTTGGTCGTGGTGGGGCGACGTCAGCACGTCGTGCTGTACGAGGCGGGTGCGGCGGCGCAGAACGCCGGCGTCCAGCTGCACCCGGTCGACGACGAGGACGGGACGTTCCCGGCCGAGGCGGTGCTCTCGGTGCGGCGCGCCGTTGCCCATCACCAGCCGGCGCCGGGGCTGGTGTGCGTGGAGCAGACGCACATGCCTTCCGGCGGACGGCTGTGGAGCCTCGCCGCTCTGGAGGAGCTGGCCCGGGCCGCCGACGGCATTCCCCTGCACATGGACGGGGCCAGGTTGTTCAACGCCGAGGTGGCGAGCGGCGTCCCCGCCGCCGAGTTCGCCAAGTCGGCGACGACGGTCATGTCGTGTCTGTCCAAAGGACTGTGCGCCCCGGTGGGCTCGGTACTGGCGGGTCCGGCCGACGTCATCGCCGAGTCCCGTGTCGTCCGACAGCGACTGGGCGGGGCCATGCGCCAGGTGGGCGTGGTGGCGGCTGCCGGTTTGGTCGCCCTCGGCACCATGGTCGAGCGCCTCGCCGAGGACCACGACCGCGCTCGGCGGCTGGCCACTGCCGTGGCGGAGCGATGGCCCGACGCCGGGTGCCAGCCCGAGGACGTCGCTACCAACATCGTCGTCTTCCGCCACGCCGACACCGAGGCCTTGTTGGCGCATCTGCGTCTTCACGGGGTGCTGGCCGGGACCATCGCCCCCGGCGTGGTGCGTCTCGTCACCCACCACGACGTGGACGACCACGCCGTGGAACAGGCGGCCAAGGCGCTGGCAGCCACCCCCTGAGGGGTCCGGCGGCTCTCCCTCTAAGCTGGCCGGAGACCCCAGACGCGACAGCGGGAGGCAACCGTGGGCACCGACATCCAAGCCCTGCTCGGTGACGAGGCCGACGCTCTACTGAATTATCAGTGCAAAGGCGTGACGGCCGACGAGCTCACGCTGCCCGGCCCCGATGTCGCCGACCGCATCATGCGCGACAGCGACCGGCCCGTGGCGGTGGTACGCAACCTGGCCGCCGTCTACCAGACCGGGCGCCTGGCCGGCACCGGGTACCTCTCGATCCTGCCCGTCGACCAGGGCATCGAGCACTCCGCCGCTGCCAGCTTCGCCAAGAACCCGGCCTACTTCGACCCTGCCAACCTGTGCGAGCTGGCGCTCGCAGCGGATTGCTCGGCCATCGCCACCACCTTGGGCGGGCTCGGGATCGTGGCCCGCCGCTACGTCCATCGCATCCCTTTCATCGTGAAGCTCAACCACAACGACTTCCTGCACTACCCGAACACCTACGACCAGGTCATGTTCGGTTCGGTGCGGCAAGCCGCCGATCTGGGCGCCATGGGGGTGGGGGCCACCATCTACTTCGGGAGCGAGGAGAGCGACCGGCAGCTCCACGAGGTCTCGACCGCCTTCGCCGAGGCCCACCGTCTCGGGTTGTTCACCGTGCTGTGGTGCTACCTGCGCAACCCGGCTTTCAAGACCAAAGAGGCCGACTACCACCTCGCCGCCGATCTCACCGG
>Ga0307477_10003467_pt1 | contig 11755 bp, 9 predicted proteins | sample atmos_gasesECM2C_FD_203316 | JGI IMG/M metagenome (GOLD analysis project Ga0307477, IMG submission 203316) | Hardwood forest soil microbial communities from Morgan-Monroe State Forest, Indiana, United States - atmos_gasesECM2C_515 | ecosystem: Environmental > Terrestrial > Soil > Temperate...
GTGATCGATGAAGTGTTTGATGGCCTGGATCAGCCCCATCTCCTTGGGCTGCCCATTCACCACGGCCAGGAAGATCATGCTGAAACCTTCCTGCATCGAGGTGTGCTTGAAGAGCTGATTGAGCACGATCTGGGGCTCGCCGCCGCGCTTAAGTTCGATCACAATGCGCATGCCTTCGCGGTCGCTCTCATCGCGAATGTCGGAAATGTCGTCGATAACCTTGTCGTTGACCAGTTGCGCGATGCGTTCGATCAGGCGGGATTTGTTCACTTGATAGGGAATTTCAGTGACCACGATAGCCTGACGATCTTTGTTGAAGGTTTCGATTCCCGCCTTGGCGCGCATCATGAAGCGTCCCCGGCCGGTTTTGTAAGCCTCGAGGATGCCTGCTTTGCCGTGGATAATTCCGTAGGTCGGAAAGTCTGGACCCTTCACAATTTTCAGAATCTCAGGCAATGGCGCGACGGGATTGTTCACCAGCGTAATCGTGGCGTCGACGATCTCCGTCAGATTGTGCGGCGGAATTTTCGTTGCCATCCCCACTGCGATCCCGTCCGACCCATTCACCAGCAAATTTGGAATACGGGTAGGCAGAACGTCGGGCTCAGTTTCGTTGCCGTCGTAGTTCGGGCGGAAGTCAACGGTTTCCTTGTCCAGGTCCTCCAGCAAAGCACCGGCCACGCGCGTGAGGCGTGCTTCGGTGTATCGGTCGGCTGCAGGCGGGTCTCCGTCCACCGAGCCGAAGTTCCCCTGACCATCCACCAGTGGATAACGCATGGCGAACGGCTGCGCCAGTCGCACTAGGGCATCGTAAACCGCCAGGTTGCCGTGCGGATGGTATTTGCCCATGGTCTCACCGACGATTCGCGCACACTTGCGGGTAGCCCGGTTGAAAGCCAGGCCCATCTGCTGCATTGTGTACAGAATGCGCCGGTGCACTGGCTTCAAGCCGTCACGCACGTCAGGCAGCGCGCGCCCAATAATCACCGACATCGAATAGTCGAGATACGACCGCCGCATCTCCTCTTCAATGTTGACCGGTTGAATGCTCAGCGCGCCGGGACCACCACCGTCCCCTGCGGGCGGAGGAGTTAGGGGAAGTTCAGGATTCTGGTCGTCAGCCATATAAAGCTTTCAGCTCCTAATCGCTCGTTCGAATGCTCATCAAGAGATAAAAACTGCGCGCGGATTGCGTGTCCGCGATAACTATGTAAATCCATGCATTTACAGCAGGTTACATCGCATTAGGCGATAACAATATTATACCATCGCCGAGCCAATCTTAGGGACGGAATCAGCCTTGATATACTGCGGCAGCAATGCGCAACGCTACGGAGTAGATCACGACAGGAAGCCGGCCCGTTTTAGGGCCGAGTAATTACTTCATTTGCCGCTGAGGGTAGGACGAATTTCACTCCGCGTTCCTGGTTCAGTCGGAGAGTGCCGGGCACATCCAGATCGGCAAGCTCAATTTTCTTGTTCCACGATCCGCTGCTCCAATAGTCCGCGCTGGAATACATTACTGTTCCGACAATTGTGTAATTGCTGACCTCTTGCTTACGCCCGTCTCGAAACAGCAATACAGCAGGTGGAAGATCGCGCGCCTTCTGAACTGGGGTACTCCGGGCCGTTACTGCCGACCGTGAATTCGATTCCACGGCGTAATCCGGTAGAGCCGGCTGCCCATGAAGTCCATCACCCTCCGCGCTTGTAATTCGCGCGTAGTGATCGCCCTGCCACTCGATCAAAAGGGCTTGCGGAGGAGCTGGCGGCGCCTCGGGAGCAGAGGGCGCAGTAGGAACCAGGACTACTTGGGGCGACGGTGCCTGTATCACGTCCGGTTCAGGAAAATAATCAGGATAGAAGTATGGAATGGCGAAAGCCGTCCTTGGCTCGAAGGCCCGAGTCGCATGCAGATGAGCGAAACCGCCTCTGCCGCCACGAGCGGAAGAAAAATTCCCCATGCCCGCCGGACCGCGCATTTGCGCCATCAGTGGCGGTAGTAAAACCGCCGCTCCCAGCAGCACGATCACGAGCCGACCACGCATGTCATTAGTTCGCGGAGTTCTTGGAAATACCCGGAGGCAATTGGAAATCAATGCCTCGATCGTCATTCTCTTTGGCCGTCGCACTCAGGTCCAGCTCAGCCAGGGCCACCTTGCGGCGATGTCCAGGCGTCAAATCATAGAGCGTGTTTCCCACGATGGCATAGTTAGAAACATCGAGCCTTTGACCGTCTTTGAACACCAGTGTTGTCTGAGGCTGATCTTCAGCTGGAGCTGGCGCAGCATCCGCTGGCGGATCAGCTTGGGAAGTTCCTCCGCCACCTGCGCTTTGCGCATAGCGGTTTCCACTTACGACAGGGGTTCCCGGACCGCGTCGATCAAAGATTGTAGGTCCGCCTCTGTAATCTTCCTGATCCGCAGAGTCGTCGAAACCAGGATCGACCGGCACCGGATACGGTACCGCGTAGACGGCGCCCCCCACTGGACCAAAATCGTGGCGGCGGTGATTACGCCCAGGTCGCACCCGGTTGGGGTTCGACGGAAACAACGGATTAATGCAGCAGTTGGGAAAAGCTGGAGTACCGTTAAACCCATTTGCCCCAAGCGACGTTACGCTTGGCCGGACTCCGGGTGCGGGACTCGTGTGTCCACCGAAGCCTATCGATGTCACTGAGGGCGGCGTGCCATTGATTTGCGCCGAAAGCCCGGGCACAAATATCAGAGCGCCTATAACCAGCGCGAGAACCACTATTCTTGAGGGATTCAGCCGCCGCACCCACGAATCATACCCCAGTTCTTTGAACATGGCCCACTCTCCTCGGCGGCGACAAAACTACTTAACTATTTAGAATAGTGTAACCCTAAGTTAGATGCGTTTTATTGCTGTAAATTCGTTCTGGGATGTCGAAAGTTTCAGTTCTCCACTGTGCCTAAGTCGCTGAGAGGATTTGGGAATCGAAATCCGCCTTCACCGGTAACCCACATGCGGTGACCGACGTTATCCTCGTGCTGCTCGCGCCAACTCCCAAACACACCACAAGGCGTTGGCGACGCATAACCCCCAAGCGCAGGCCAACAGCAGGTTCCGGTTGCCAGTCTCCAGGAGATCCGCCAAAACTCCCGCGACAAATACGAACAGAAACGGCACGGCCATGAGTTGAAACCCCAGCCCCGGATAATTCGTCATGCCTAGTCCCAAGATCAAAAGCAGCGCTGCCACCAGAAGCGGAGCCATGTTGCCGAAATACCGCGCTCGAGACCAACCCAGGTAGATGACGAGGGCCAACGGTACGGCGACGATCAGCGCTGGGCTGCTCTCGCCGAGTTGAACAAACATCTGTCGGTAAGTTCTCGGATCCGCGAACGCTCTCCAGTTGATCCCGAGAAAATTAGCGTGGCGCATCCCTTGCCAGAAAACGCCGGGATGAAAAAAGTAGGAAGCATACAAGAGCAGTAGGCCGATCCCGCATGCGGAGGCCCAGATCACGGCTGCAGCGACTCGGCGCGCCGGCGCGAGGTACAGCATGAACGCGAGCGCGATCGGAACGACGACGATCAGCGAGAACTGTGACCCGATCGCCAGCGCCAGAGAGAGCCCGAGCAACAGGATGCGCCGCCAGTTCCACAAGACCACTTCGCGAGGCGCGTAAAGCGTGTGGGCAGCGGCAATCGCCGTAAAAACCGCTCCGAACGCTCCCCATGCGGCCCCGATTTCCGGAGACGCCGCCCAGACCGCGCTGCCACGGATAATTCCCGGCGCAAAGCAATACAAGGCCAGGGCAATGTAGCCTCCGGCGTCGCCGTAGAGCCGGCGCGATACATACCATAGCGAACCGCCCAACAAGACGCCGAACAGCAGGTACGGCGCTCGCGCCAGCCATCCCACAAGTTGCGCTGATACTTGCTGGCCAGGCCAGATCGCAAGCGGCGCCGAGGCCACCAGATACCAGAGCGGCGAATGGTTCGGATCATAGCCATCGTCCTGTTCCAGTCCGACTGGTACATCGCGCGCGGGGATAGACGTACCAGCGACAGGGCCTCCACTCCACTGTCGTACTCCTTCCACTAGGCGGATTTCGTCGCCAGGGTCCCACTCGTTCCTGCTTATCCCGCGGCCCGCCAGCCAGGCGCACTCCGCCAGAAATATCAGCAGTAGTAGTCCCGCAAGAATTTGCGGCCGGCCAAAGCGCTCGCGAGTGAAAAATCCTCCCATGGACAGAAGGCGAGTGTTTTACCATGTTCGGGGACGGTTCCGGAAACTTCTCGATGGACCCTGTCGGTGCGGTTTGGATGCTGGCCAATTCTTTCCGACGTCATCCCGAGCGCAGCCGCTTCTCAGGCGGAGTGAGGGGTCTCGCGCGCATGGCCACAGCACTTCAGTGACAAGAGTGCACGAGTTGATGAACAACCCAAAAGGCGACCCAATCCCCCCGCCGGACGCAGCCCCGCCGAACACTTACTCTGCTCATCCGCCATCACCGTTAATTATCGGTCCAGATGGCCTGCGTCCTCTGTGGCGATTCGCCATGTACATCGTCCTGTGGAAGGGACTGCAATTTCTGCTGGGCATATTTCTCCACCACCTGGGCCCGCATCTGCATCCTGCCCTCTGGCTCGACATGATCGAAGAGTCGGGAAGGTTCGCAGTGGTTGCGATTCCTGCGCTTCTGATGGCTCGGCTCGAGGGACGGACGTTTGGCGCTTATGGTATGCCACGGCGTGACGCATTTGGCAGACTATTTTGGACTGGATCCGCCTGGGGACTGGCTGCGATCACCACTTTACTTTTGGTTTTGCGTGGCGCCGGCGCATTCTATTTTGGCCGCCTCGCCCTGCACGGTCCACGCATCCTGAAGTTTGCGCTCTTCTGGGGAGTGTTCTTCCTTATCGTTGGGGTCTTCGAGGAATTTCTATTTCGAGGCTACACACTTTTTACTGCTTCGAGTGCAATCCACTTTTGGCCAGCGGCGATTCTGCTGTCAGCGTGGTTCGGAGGCGTACACCTCGAGAATCAAGGCGAAAATCCAGTTGGGGCGCTGGCAGCCGGCGTCATTGGTTTATTTTTCTGCCTCACCATCCGGCGCACCGGCAATCTGTGGTTTGCCATTGGATTTCATGCGTCCTGGGACTGGGCGGAGAGTTACCTTTATTCCGTTCCCGATAGTGGAGGGACGGTCCCCGGCCACTTGTTGAGCTCTTCTTTGCACGGCTCCGCTTGGTTGACCGGAGGGCCAGTCGGCCCCGAAGGCAGCGTGCTGCTGTTTGTGCTTATCGGAATGTTGTGGATGGTGTTCGACCGCGTGTATCCAGAGGTAAAGTATTCGGGAGGGTCGTAACTCACGCCTACCGTCATCCTCAACCTACTGTCCTCCTGAGCGCAGAGTTTTCTTTCGCTTGTGAAAGAAAACTCGCAGTCGAAGGATCCCTATGTTTTGATCCCGCGAATCCACCGAGACTAACTTCGAGAGGAAGACACCGAGTGTCCTAAATATCCAAATTCTTCACATCGAGCGCGTTGTCTTCGATGAACTTCCGCCGCGCTTCGACGTCCTCGCCCATTAGGGTAGTGAAGATAGTTTCGCATTCGGCGAGGTCTTCGAGCTTCACGGAAAGCAGGTTACGACGCTCAGGGTCCATGGTGGTTTCCCAGAGCTGCTGCGAGGTCATCTCTCCCAAACCTTTGTAGCGCTGAATGATGTAATCCTTGCGGCCCTGCTCCAAAACGTAGTCAAGCAGGTCGCGGGCCGTCTCCTTGTCGACCAGTTGTGGCTCGGCCGCTTTTTTCTTTGCCACAATCTTAGTTGGCGTTTCCTTCGCCGTCTTTTTCTCGGCCTTCTCAACCTCCTCGCCTTCAGCTTCGCTTGACTCTTCCGCATCCCCATTTGACGAGGCAGCAGCTCGCCCGATCGTCTCCACTACGAACGGCGGTTCCATATAAGGCTCGATCTGCTTGAATTTTGAGAGGAGCTGCCGATACTCGGGGGTGGAAGCCAGCTCCCAGTTGATAACATGCTCTGCGCCCTGCGAATTGAGGTAGCGCACTTCCCATAGATTGTGCTCTTCGTCGAACCGGCTTTCCACTTCCTTGAACTGGCATTCCTTTTGCTGCTTCTTCAGTTCCTTCTCCAGTTTCTCGATTTTCCTCGACGGCGTATTCTTATCGCCTTCAAAGTCAGCGCGCTTGGACAGGTCGAGCTTGGGCAGCAACTCGGTCACACGCTCGTCGCGCAGACGTTTATCCAGCTTGTCGGAGAAAGAGAGATACTCGTTAAGGACTGTGATGAACTTGGCTAGCGCCGGGCCTTCCAATTTGGCCGCGCCCTCGCCATAGCGGACGATCAAGCCCTCCGACGCGCGTTTTACCATGACCTTCACGAAGTCGCGGTCGTTCTTGATGTACTGATGCGACTTGCCCTTCTTAATCGAATAAAGCGGCGGCTGCGCGATGAAAACATTGCCGCGCTTGATCAGCTCCTGCATGTGGCGGAAGAAGAATGTCAGCAGCAAGGTGCGGATGTGGCTTCCATCCACGTCGGCGTCGGTCATCAGGATAATCTTGCCGTAGCGCAGCTTGGATGCGTCGAAATCTTCTTTTGAAATGCCGGTGCCCAGCGCCGTGATCATGGCGCGGATTTCCTCGTGGGCCAGCATCTTGTCGTAGCGCGCTTTTTCGACGTTCAGGATCTTGCCCTTCAGCGGCAAAATCGCCTGGAAGCGCCGGTCGCGCCCCTGCTTCGCTGTACCCCCTGCCGATTCACCCTCCACCAGGAACAGTTCACACCGGTCTGGCTGCCGTTCAGAACAATCTGCTAGTTTGCCGGGCAGGCCACCGCCATCAAGCGCCCCTTTGCGCCGGGTGAGGTCGCGAGCTTTCCGCGCGGCCTCGCGCGCCCGGGCGGCGTCAATGGCTTTGTTGATGATCTTTCGTCCCACCGTTGGGTTCTGCTCGAAGTATGCTCCCAGGCGCTCGTTCACAAACGCCTGCACGATCCCCGCGATGTCGGAATTCAGCTTGCCCTTGGTCTGACCCTCGAATTGCGGCTGGGGCAGCTTCACGCTGATCACCGCAACCAGTCCTTCGCGGACGTCATCACCGGTCAGATTCTCTTTGACATCCTTGAACAGGCCCATCTGTTGCCCGGCATAGTTGATCGTGCGCGTGAGCGCCATGCGGAAGCCGGAGAGGTGACTCCCCCCGTCCACCGTATTGATGTTGTTGGCGAAGCTGAACACCGACTCCGAGTAAGCGTCGTTGTACTGCATCCCGATCTCCATGACCACGCCGCTGCGCTCGGCTTCCATGTAGATGGGCTTGTCGTGCAAAACCTGCTTGCCGCGATTCAGGTGCTTAATGAACTCGGCGATGCCACCGTTGTATTTGAACTCGACCGTCTTGGGCTCGCCGGTTTTCGCCTCCGTGGTGCGCTCGTCCGTGAGCGTGATCAGCAGGCCCTTGTTCAGAAACGCCAGTTCGCGCAGCCGCTGCGCCAGCGTGTCGAAGTTATATTCGGTGACGGTCAGAATGCTCTTATCGGGCAGGAAGTGAACTTTCGTCCCCGTCTTTGCTTTGACGGCCCCGGTTTTCTTCAGCTTGCTGGTCGGTTCGCCTTTGGAGTACGTCTGCTCCCAAGTAAAACCGTCGCGCCAGATTTCCAGTTCCAGCTCTTCGCTCAGCGCGTTCACGCAGGAAACGCCCACACCATGCAGTCCACCGGAAACTTTGTAGGAAGACGTATCGAATTTTCCCCCGGCGTGCAACGTGGTCATCACGACTTGTGCCGCAGGTATCTTTTCGCCATCGATGTCCATATCGTCGACTGGAATGCCGCGACCGTTGTCGACCACGGTGATCGAGTTGTCAATGTGAATCGTGACTTCGATTTTGTCGGCGTAACCGGCAAGAGCTTCGTCCACCGAGTTGTCTACAACTTCGTAGACCAGGTGATGCAAACCGATCTCGCCCGTCGAGCCGATATACATGGCGGGACGTTTGCGGACGGCTTCCATTCCGCCCAGCACTTTGATGGAATCGGCAGTGTAATCCCCGTTGCCTCCGTTGATGGCGGTGAGCCTCCCGTTTTTGTTTTTCGTTTCTACGATGGCGGCGGCGTTGAGCGTTTCTTTTGTAGCCATTCAGCTCCGTGGAGAATGCCGGAATTTGGGCTTGGGCGCCGGGTTTTTTCGAAGCCCCTCAACTGACCTCAAATTACTGAAATCACTAATACTTACGGCATCAAAGGTTATGTTTAATTGTACCATACAATTGACCTATTTTTCGACCCTGAACCGCTGGGGTAAACCGGTGCGTTTACAATGGGTACAGACGACAAAAAAGCAGAGATTGGCAGTTCGAGATCTGGCACCCCTGACCCTCTAATCGGCGGCGAGCCTGATAGGATTAAATCAGCAGGAGAACATCAGAACTTATGGCGGTTCCGCTTTCCCAGATGTGGACGGTCGCAAGCTACGTTATCCGGCAAAAGCTCGCCGGGCGGAAGCAGTATCCGCTGGTGTTGATGCTAGAGCCGCTGTTCCGCTGCAATCTGGCCTGTGCCGGCTGCGGCAAAATCCAGTATCCCGCCCACGTCCTCAAGCGGCAGTTGAGCCCTGAAGAGTGTTTCCGGGCAGTCGACGAGTGCGGAGCGCCGATAGTCTCGATTCCGGGCGGCGAACCACTCATGCATCCGGAAATCGACAAAATCGTAGATGGCCTGGTGGCCCGCAAGAAATATATCTACTTATGTACGAATGCTTTACTGCTTAAGGAAAAGATCCATCTCTTCCACCCGACCAAATACCTCACTTTTAGCGTCCACTTGGACGGAGAGAAGGAACATCACGACCTCTCGGTGTGCCGCGAAGGCGGATATGAGATAGCGCTTGACGCCATCCGCGAGGCCCTCCAGCTCGGCTACCGCGTGACCACCAATACGACGCTGTTCGACGGCGCCGACCCCAAAAGCGTGCGCGCGTTCTTCGACGAGATGATGGACGTCGGAGTGGAAGGCATGATGCTTTCCCCCGGATACTCTTATGAGAAGGCGCCCGACCAGCAACACTTCCTCGGTCGCGCCCGCACCCGGCGGCTTTTCCGCGCCATCCTCTCAAATCGCAAGCCGGATTGGCGCTTCAATCTCTCTCCGTTGTTTCTTGAATTCCTGATGGGCAAGCGTCACTACCCATGCACGCCCTGGGGGATGCCGACATATAACATCTTCGGCTGGCAGAAGCCCTGCTACTTGCTCCAGGACGGTTATGCCGAGACCTTCGAGGAGCTGCTTCGGGATACGAATTGGGAGAATTACGGGACCGAATCCGGAAACCCGCACTGCGCCAACTGCATGGTCCACAGCGGCTACGAAGCCTCGGCTGTCAATGACACCTTCAGTTCCCTGGGCGGGTTCTTCGCGACGGTGAAGGCCACGCTATCGTCTCGCTATACCGATGAAGAAGCATTGCGATTGTTGGAAGAACCTTCGGCGCCGACGCATCCCCTGGTTCATATCTCGAGCGCGACTGAATCGAGCGCATCCCTGCAGGAAACCGGCGCATGACGGGCAGAGAAGCTGGTCACCTGAACCACGAATCGATCCTACCCCAACAAAAACCGCAGGCAGGTGCGGTCAATCCCGACGCGCTCGAGGTTGCACCCGGCACCAAGCACGAGAAACTCGAAGGCTGGATTCCGGAACTCGCATCCGAAGAAGAAATTCGCGCCGCACTCGAAAAAGCGTTCGACTATCGCGGTGACGTAACGATCACGCGCAAAGATGGCACCAAAGTCGAAGGCTATCTTTTTGACCGGCGCAGCAGTTCGACGCTAGCCGATTCTTTGGTCCGCGTCTTTCCCAAGGACTCAACTCAGAAAATCTCGATTTCTTACGCCGACATCGCGGCGCTGTCTTTCAGCGGCCGCGACACTGCTGCCGGAAAGAGCTGGGAAGCGTGGATGAAAAAGTACTCAGAGAAAAAAGCCGCTGGCGAAAAAGGCATCGCGTTGCATCCCGAGCCTCTCGAGTAAAAGTAGGCGCGGGCGTCCTCGCCAGTGCACGCGCTCTTACGGGAGACTCTGCTGGAACAGGGGCGAGGACGCCCCGTCTACATTCCAACTGACTTCTTCGCCGCAAAGGTCAATCTCTCAATCAGCTGTCCCACCTCGTCCTCACTCCCGCCAATAAACGTGAATGAGACTGCATAGCCCTTTTCCAACATGACCAGCGACGTCTGATGCATGGTCAAGCTGCCGCGTTCTTTGCTGAAGTCTCCCCGCACCAACGGCTTTGGGCCCACTACGAACTCATAAGGCTCATTCACTACCTTGAACCCTCTCGCGGTTGCGAGTTCGGTCACCGGACCAAAGTAGTCGGCTGCAGTTTTCAAACCGGAAAAAGATGAAACTTTCTCGATCGCAATCACCAAGGCGGAATTTATCGTGTTCCCCGTCGCTTCAGGTGGCCTTTCGAAAATGGCCAGCAGCACCGATGACTTCGAGAGATCGGCCGGATCCTGCTGCATCTCTTTGGTGCGCTCTACCCAGCCAAAAGGAATCTTGTAGCTGAACCCAAAATTGGGATTCCGGTAGGTGCCGTGTACGACCGAACCTTGATCCGAAACCGCAGTCCGCGATAGCGGAATGTGGTTGGCTTGGGGTTTGGAAGGGGATCCTCCAGGCGTCTGTTGCGCCCCAGCTTTAGTCGCCAGTGTTAGGAAGACAGCAACCGGGAGAAGAATCAAGACCGAACGGAACCCCATGTCAACCATGCTATCGCAGAGGCAGTTCGCTCCGCTGGCTTGGGGTTAACCCTAAAGTCAGCCGTAACTCGCGTTTCGACCTGAACCGGCTCGCCGTTCAGGAGATAGGGCTTGTACTTCCACTGCTTCACGGCCTCAATGGCAGCAGGGGCCAGCAGAGGATGTCCCGAGATCAATCGAACCTCGGTGACGTCCCCGGCTTCGCTGATTTGCACCTGTAGAACCACCGTCCCCTCGATGCGCTTGTCGCGTGCTTCCTGCGGATACTCGGGCTCGCCCTTCTTTATCAGGAGTGCCTGCGACACTCCTTGAGAGACTCGAACGCGCTTTGGTCGATGCTGGCCAGACGGTTGTTTTTCGGCAGGCGGCGCCGATTCGCTTTTGGACTCCTGAGCTGACCCAGCGGAAGCGAGATAGAGCGTACGCAGCCAGACGACGGTCCTCAAGTCTCTGCTGCAGCTCAACATGCTCAGGCCGCCCTGCCCAAAACTGGCTGTGCACAATGCGCGCAACGCCGCGCATCAATCGGAATCTCGCTCAGGCATTCCGGGCACTTCTTGGTCGTCGGATCGGCCGGCGCCGGCGCTTTGCGCGTCCGTGAGATCAGGGCATTGATGGGCGTAACCACGAAAAAGTAAACCGCCGCCGCAATCAGCAGAAACGAAACTGCGGCATTGATGAAATCCCCGATTGGGAAGACGGTCTTGCCCATGGTGAAGCTGATGGCGGAAAAATCGGGCTTTCCAACCACGGCCGCGATGAGTGGCGTCAGCAGGTCTTTGGTCAAAGCAGTCACCACCGACCCAAAAGCGGCGCCGATGACCACGCCAACCGCCAGATCAACCGCGTTACCGCGAAGAATGAACTGCTTGAATCCACTGAGCATGGAACCCCTCCAAACAGAGTGGCGGCTACTTTACGGCGTGGACACGGCGGAGGTCAACAATTGCAGTAGGGACGACTTCGGTCGCTTTGCCATTTCGACAGACGCTTCAGAT
>Ga0307477_10003468_pt1 | contig 11754 bp, 9 predicted proteins | sample atmos_gasesECM2C_FD_203316 | JGI IMG/M metagenome (GOLD analysis project Ga0307477, IMG submission 203316) | Hardwood forest soil microbial communities from Morgan-Monroe State Forest, Indiana, United States - atmos_gasesECM2C_515 | ecosystem: Environmental > Terrestrial > Soil > Temperate...
ACGAATTTGTAAAAAAGGCGCTCGACAGGCCAGTCCCGGACACCTCATGGAAGGCCACTGAACAGCGATGAGGATTGATCATCCGTAGGGAACGCCCATGCAAATCCCTTTCGTCACCGTCGACGTCTTTACCGACCGCAAATTCGGCGGCAATCCGCTTGCCGTCGTTCCCGACGCAACGGGGCTGACCAGCGCGCAGATGCAGGCCATCGCCGGCGAGTTTAACCTCGCCGAGACCACCTTCGTGCTGCCGCCGCAAGATCCCGCGCGCACTGCGGAGGTGTGCATCTTCACGCCGCGCGCTGAACTGCCGTTCGCCGGGCATCCCAATATCGGCACCGCGTATGTTTTGGCCGTGGAGGCAAACAGAGCCGGCCGCGCGCTCGCCGAGCCGCTCGTGTTCGAGGAGAAGGCCGGGCTCGTTCGGCTCAGCCTGTTAAAGGAAGGAGCTTCCCTCATCGGCGTCCGCCTGACCCCGCCGCAATCGCTCAACCGCGGCGACGATCTCGACGCCGAAATCATCGCCGCCGCATGTTCGCTGAGCGTGAACGACATCGAAACCGCCAATCATCAGCCCTGCATCCTGTCGTGCGGACTTCCGCTGGCTTTCGTGGAACTAAAAACGCGGGCGGCGCTGGCGGCCGCGCGGCCGCGTACGGACGTGTTCACCAAGCATCTGCCGACCGACCGGCTCATCGGCATCCTGCTTTACGTGCACGATCGACGCGGCGGCTTCGATCTCCAGGTGCGCATGTTCGGACCGCTGGTCGGCGTTCCCGAGGATGCCGCATCGGGCAGCCCCAATGTCGCACTTGGCGGACTATTGGCGACCCTGCGGCCCGAGCCGGATCTGAAGCTCGCGTTTCGCATCGGCCAGGGCATCGACATGGGCCGGCCGAGCCTGCTCGAGGCTGCGGCCGAAAAACGCGGAGGCAAGATCGTCGGCCTATCGATCGGCGGGTGCTGCGTGCCGATGATGCGGGGCGTGCTGGAGGTTTAGGAAGCCGTCATGGCCGGACTTATTCCGGCCATCCCGATGACAAATGGCACAGCCGTGCCCACCTAAGCGGGATGCCCGCGACAAGCGCGGGCATGACGAATGCGCATCACTTCCCCGCCGCCGCGGCGGCTTTGGCCTTGGCGACCACGTCCGGCGGCGTCGCGTAGATATCCTTGACCAGCTTTTCGACGTCGGCGCCGGACACCGGATTAATCTCCAGATCGATTTTGTCGGCTTCGGCGCGAAAATCCTTGTCCGCCATGGTCGCCATGAAGCCGTCGCGCAGCGCCGCGATGCGGTCCGCCGGCACATTGGGCGGCGCCAGATAGGGTCGGCCCATGACATTGCGGGCGAACGCCAGCTTGAGGATCTGGCGCTGCTCGTCGGTCTTGGCAAAGTCCATGACCAGCGGCACGTCCGGCAGCTCCGGGTGCTTGGCGAGCGACAACTGGATCAGAACGATCATGCGCTTGTCGTCGATCCAGGATTTGTGCGTCGACTTTACGCTCGACCACGACCAGCCGCATCGCCCGGCCACCTCGCCACGCTCCATCGCGAGGACGACATCGTTGCCGCCCGGATAGCCCTCGACGATCTTGAAATGGGTGCCGAGCACGCTGTTGAGCACGCGCGGGAATTGGTCGGTGTCGGCGCTGGTGCCGGTGCCGCCTACGGTCAAATCCTTGGTGAAGAGATCCTCGAACTTGGTGATACCGGACTGCCGCATCGCGACGCAGACGCTGACCTCGTTATTGGCGCTGCCGATCCAGTTGAATTTCTGCGCATCGAAGGCGTCGCCTTGGCCGATCAAAAGCGGGTCGAAAGGAATACCGCGACCGATGGTGCCGATCGCGGAGCCGTCGTGCGGCGCGACGCGGTAAAGATAATTGGCGAGGCGGAGGCTGCCGGCGCCTTCGAGATTCTTCGGCACCAGCGTCGGATTGCCCGGAATATGCGCGCCGAGATGCCGGCCGATTACCCGCGCATAAAGGTCGTAAGCGCCGCCGACGCTGTAGCCGATATAAAGATCGACGGCGCGGCCCTTGTAGAAATCGCCGACCGCGTCAGCGGCGGCGGCGCTGAGCGCAACAAGGCTCACGAGCATCGCGAGGGCGGTGCTGGCGCGGATTTTGCGGACAGGCGAGTTTTTCGCTTCGAACCGCTGGACTTGGCTGCGCATTCTTCTCCCGGATGAACGTGGCAATTTATGATGACGGTCTGATCGATGCGGCAATAGGCCGGACCGAAAACCCTAGCATGGGCTTGACGGCTTTGCAGGTTTCAGGCGCGATGCCATGCTTTCTGCGCATGATCTTTCCCGAAAACCGGTATCCACCCTCGGATCGAGTCCAAGGGCATGTTTTCGGGATCACGCGTAACCGGGACCGATGAGCAATGCAGCCGGACATGATCGCGAGCGCCGTGCACGCGCTGCAGCTTCTGCTTGAGCCGGCGCGCCTGTTGATCCTTTTCGTCGGCGTCCTGATCGGGCTCGCGATCGGCGTGCTTCCCGGACTCAACGGCATCGTCGGCATGGCGATGCTGATCCCGTTCACCTACAACCTCGACGAATATACCGCCTTCGCGCTTTTGCTCGGCATGGCGGCGGTGATCACGTCGTCGGATTTCATCACTGCGGTTCTGTTTGGCGTGCCCGGCCATGTCGGCGCCGCGGCGACGGTGATCGACGGCCATGAAATGGCGAAAAAGGGCGAGGCCGGCCGCGCCTTCGGCGCCGGCTTCGCCGCTTCCCTCGCCGGCGGCATTGTCGGCGCGATCGTGCTCGCGGTGAGCATTCCGATCCTGCGTCCGGTGATGCTGTCGATCGGCTCGCCGGAGCTTTTGGCCTTCACCTTGTTCGGCATGTCGATGGTGGCGACGCTGTCCGGCCGCGCGCCGCTGAAAGGACTGACCGCCGCCGGGCTTGGCCTGATGATCGCGATGATCGGCTCGCGGGCGCAAAGCGGCACGCTGCGCTGGACCTTCGGCTGGCTCTATCTTTGGGACGGCATGCCACTCATTCCGGCGACGCTCGGTATTTTCGCGCTGCCGGAGCTCGCTGAACTCGCGGTGTCGGGCAAGCGCATCGCCGGCGACAATGCGCCGAACATCAATATGTCGAGCCAGTGGGAAGGCGTACGCGACGTCGCGAGGCACTGGTGGCTGGTGCTGCGCTGTGGCGTGCTCGGCACCGGGCTTGGCGCCATTCCCGGCATCGGCTCGGCGGTGATCGACTGGATCGCTTACGGCTATGCGCAGCGCACCGAGAAGAATCCCGAAAGCTTCGGCACCGGCGATGTGCGCGGCGTGATCGCGCCGGAAAGCTCGAACAACTCCAAGGAAGGCGGCCATCTGGTGCCGACCATTGCCTTTGGCGTTCCCGCCGGCGCCTCGATGGCGATCCTGCTTGGCGCTTTCCTGATGCACGGGCTCACGCCCGGCCCGGACATGCTGACCAAGCATCTCGATTTGACCTATCTGATCGTCTGGAGCCTGACGCTCGCCCATGTCATCGGCGCCATCATCTGTCTCGGCTGCAGCCGCTGGCTCGCGCAGGTGTCGCGCATCCGCCCGGAAATTCTTCTGCCCGTCATCATCGCGCTGGTTTTCGTCGCCGCCTTCGAGGGCGAGCACGATTGGGGCGATCTCTATTCGCTTCTGTTTTTCGGCGTGGTCGGCTGGATCATGAAGCGGCTCGGCTGGCCACGGCCGCCGATGGTGCTTGGGCTCGTGGTCGGCGCGATCTTCGAGCGCTATCTGTTCATCTCGACCCAGCTTTACGGCTGGGGCTGGCTGTTGCGGCCGGCGGTGCTGGCGATTCTCGCCGGCGTCGTCTGGGCGCTCTATCGCCCACTGTCGCAGATCGCGATCACGCTCATCGAGCAATTCCGACAGGTCGGCGACCACGCCGGCGCCCGCAAGGCGCGCTTCGGCGCGGCGCCGGCTTTCTCGCTTGCCGTCATCGTGCTCATTGTCGCGGCGATGATCTCGTCAACGGAATGGCCGCACGACGCCAAGCTCGTGCCGCTCACCGCGTGCAGCATGGCCTTGGTCGCCGCCGTGCTTAATCTCGTCAACGAGCTGTTTGGTCCCGAGCAAAAACTCGCCGCCCACGCCGATTCCGGAATAAAAGTCAGCGCGCATGTTCCGGATCTCGGCGTTGCCGATGACGTCGTGCGGCGGCGCGCGACAATTTTCTTTGTCTGGATGGCGGCGTTCATCGCACTAGTCGCCTTGATCGGATTTATTCCGGCGATCGCCGTGTTCGTTTGCGCCTATATGCGCTTCGGCTTCGGCGAACCGTGGCCGACCGCGCTCGGCTTTGCCGCGGCGACCACGCTGGTTTGCTACGTGGTGTTTCATTGGGCGCTGGCGGTGGCCTGGCCGCCGTCGCTCCTTGGCGATCTGTTTCCGGATCTGCGCGCGGCGACGCGGTTGTTTTGAGTTGAGCGTGAGAGCGCTCTACCGCACCGCGGCCGCGGCCTTTTTCGCGATCTCCGGCGGCGTGCGGTAAACGTCTTTCACCAACGCTTCCAATTCTTCGCCGCTGACCGGATTGATCTCGAATTTGTTTGCCTCGGCCTCGTCGAGAAATTCCTTATCCGTCATCGTGTCCATGAAGCCTTTGCGTAACGCGGCGAGCCGGTCGGGCGGTACGCCGGGCGGCGCCAGATAGGGCCGGCCCATCGTCTGGCGCGCGAAGATCATTTTGAAAATCTGCCGTTGTTCTTCGGTCTTGGCCAGATCCATGATCAGCGGCACGTCGGGCAGATCGGGATGCTTGGACAATGACATTTGCACCAGGACGATGATCCGCTTGTCGCGCACCCAGTTGAAGCGCGTGGTCTTGATGCTAGACCACGACCAGCCGCAGCGGCCCTGCACTTCGCCGCGCTCAAGCGCGAGGCTGACGTCGTTGCCGCCGGGATAGCCGGTGACGATCTTGAATTTGGTGCCGAGCACCGCATTGACCAAAGCCGGGAACTGGTAAGTGTCATCGGCGGCGCCGGTCGAGCCGATCGTCAGCGGCTTTGTGAGCAGATCGTCGAATTTCGTAAAACCCGACGACCTCGAGGCGACACAGACGCTCACTTCGTTATTGGCGCTGCCGATCCAGCAGAATTTCGAGGCGTCGAACTGCGCGCCGGTTTCGCCAAGCAGGGGATCGAACGCGGCGCCGCGGCTGGTCGCACCGATGACCGCGCCGTCATTCGGCGCCGCCGCATAAAGATAGTTGGCGAGGCGGAGACTGCCGGCGCCTTCCATATTCTTCGGCACGATGGTCGGATTGCCGGGAATGTGGCCGCCGAGCCGGCGCGCGATCAAGCGCGCATAAAGATCGTAACCGCCGCCGACGCTGTAGCCGATGTCGAGATCGATCGACTTGCCGCGATAGAAATCGGCGACGCTTTGCGCGTGCGCCGGGATTTGCAAAAGCGCGAGCGCAAAGGCAATCCGCACCAAAGCCCTGCCCAAAAATGTCATACGATTCCCCTCGTTGGCGCGATGGTAGCCTTTCGCACCAGCGCGATAAATGCCACCTGATGGTGTGCCGGCGCGACATTGCGCGTCGGTGCGAAATCCCTTAAACGACGGCACAAACGCGACGCGGAAGAGTTTCACAGGACGGCGAACATGACTGGAATGCTGGAACACGAAACGCCCGGGCTCGGCCACAACAAGCCGTCGGAGGAAGACGCCGACGAGATCAAGCACGGCAAATGGGAGCGCTGGGCCAAGAAGCGCACCTTCGTGCGCGCGCTCGAAGGCACCTACAGCCACCTTTACAAGAAGCTCCTCGAAGAGCCGCGCGTCTATTCCTCGAAGGACCATCCGTGGAAGGGCGGGCCTTCGATGTACGGCAAGCACGTGATTTCGCCACAGGCCGTGAACATCGTGCAATCGATCGAATCGCATATCGAATGCTACGCGCCGCTCAATGCCGGCCAGAAACACGGCCATCTCAACAGCGCGGTGTTCTACGTGCTCAAGGGGCACGGCCATGACATCCATGACGGCCGCTACATGAAATGGCAGGCCGGCGACGTGATGCTGGTCGAGAATGGCTGCGTGCACCAGCATTTCAACGACGACGAGAATGAGGATTGCATTCTCTTGGTGTTCAAGGCGAAGCCGCTGTTTCTGTTCATGCACCTCCTTTTCCAGAAGATGGTGGAATGGCCGACCGACAAGCTGCCGCCCGGTCATGAGGATTTCAAACCGCCGACCGACATCTGAGCGGAGAGAACAAAAATGCCATTCGAAGACAAACAAGCCGCGCTGTCCGGTTCCGCGACCAGCAGCTTTCTCGCCGACGATCTCGTCGCTTCGGAAAAATTCCGCGCCGAATATGCGACGCGCCCGAACGTGATCAAGGCCGAGGACATGCCGTGGGAGCGCTCGCCCGACGGGCTGATCAAACATCTCGTCCACGAGAAGATGCAGACCCGCGAATGCTGCATCGAAGCCTATATGCAGTTCCTCAAGGACGGCGAGCGCTCGGGCAAGCATCGCCACATGTGGGAGGAATTATTTTTCGTGGTCGAAGGCTCCGGCTACGATCTGCACTGGGATCTGAAATGGGATTGCCTCGAAGCCTTCGAGTGGCAATGGGCCGAGACGCCGAAGAAATTCGAATGGACGCGCGGCGATTACGTCTACATCCCGCCGTTCACGCTGCACCAGCACGTCGCCAACCCCGGCACGGAATGCCGGATCATCGTCATGAGCAATCGCATCGTCAAAGACATGGGCTTTGACTGGTACGATCAGGTCGAGCGCGCGGCGGGGTTCTGACGGCTGGCTTGGTGCGGCAGGGCAAAGGCCGGCCCAATGGCGCCGCGGGGGCAAGATCCCGGTTGCCAAAATCGATTTCGATAATATTTGCAATGTGCTAGCCCGCGGTGTCTGCTGCATCGCCATTTGCCATGCCGTCGTCTAGATTATCCGCGGGCGGGGCGGCACAGCACGCAGGAACGTAAGGCGGGGCGGACATGTCCATGTCATTGATGACGACGCGCCGGTTCGCGCCGTTGTTCTGGTGCCAGTTCTGCGCCGCCTTCGGCGATAATTTTCTGAAAACCGCGCTGGTCTTCGTCATCCTTTACGAAGTATCCGGCGCCAATTCCGCGGTCCTGATCACGATTGCCGGCGCCACGCTGATCGCGCCGTTTTTCTTTTTGTCCGGCCTCGGCGGCGAGCTGGCCGACCGTTATGACAAAGCCTTCATCGCCCAGCGGATCAAGTTCACCGAGATCGGCGCCGCGATCGTCGCGGTCGCCGGCTTTGCCTTTCACTCGCTCACGCTGTTGTTTCTTGCGGTGTTCATGTTTGGGACGCTGGCCTCACTGTTCGGCCCGATCAAATACGGCATCCTGCCGGATCTGCTTGAGCGGCGCGAATTGCCATCCGGCAACGCGCTGATCGAAGGCGGCACTTTTCTCGCCATTCTCCTTGGCACCATCGTCGCCGGCCTCGCCGCCAACGGCAACTCTAGTCCGATCCATTTCGCCTGGCTGATGATCTTGACCGCGCTCGCGAGCTGGCTCGCAAGTCTGCTGATTCCGAAAAGCGGCGAGGGTGCGCCGGATTTGACGATCAATCGCAATGTGCTGGTCTCGACCGCTTCCCTGATCAAACAAATCCGCGCCGATCCGCGGCTGTGGTGGGGCGCGATTGTCGCGAGCTGGTTCTGGCTGGTCGGTGCGCTGGTTCTCTCGCTGTTGCCGCCGCTCGTCTCCTTCACCATCGGCGGCAGCGAAGAAGTGGTGACGCTGTTCTTGACGATTTTTTCGGTCGCGGTTGCGATCGGCTCCGGCCTGGCGGCCTGGCTCGCGGCCGGCCGCATCGTGTTGCTGCCGACGCTGGTCGCCGCCGTTCTCCTCGGCCTGTTCGCGCTCGACCTCGGCTGGACCGCTTCGGCGATCGTGCCGGCAACAAGCCCAATGTCGCTCGGGGCGTTCTTTGCCTCGCGCTGTAGTTTCCACATCGCCATCGATCTCGCCGGCCTCGCCGTCGCCGGCGGCTTGTTCATTGTGCCGGTGTTCACCGCCGTACAGGTCTGGGCCGGCGCCGATCGGCGCGCCCGCGTGGTCGCCGCGGTCAATGTGCTCAACGCCGCCTTCATGGTCGCCGGCGCGGTCATCCTCGCCGTCTTGCAAAAGCTCGGCTACGGCACGCCCGTCCTGTTCGGGTTGATCGGCGCCGCCAACATCGCGGTCGCCATCGCAATCGGCATGACCATGCCGGCAAGCTGGCTTCACGATTTTCTCTCGATCGTGTTCCGCGCGTTTTTCCGGCTCGAGGTCAAAGGCCTCGAAAACATCGACAAAGCCGGACACAACGCGATCATCGCGCTTAATCATGTGAGCTTCCTCGATCCACCGCTGGCGACGTCGATCCTGCCGAAGCGGCCGGTCTTCGCCATCGACGTCACCATGTCGAGAAACTGGTGGATCCAGCCGTTCCTCAAATTCGTGCGCACCATGGCGCTCGATCCGCTCAAGCCGTTCTCGCTGCGCGCCATCATCAATGCAGTGCGCGCCGGCGACATGCTGGTGATTTTTCCGGAAGGCCGCATCACCGTCACCGGCAGTCTGATGAAGGTCTACGACGGCGCGGCTCTGATCGCCGACAAATCCGACGCCATGGTGGTTCCCGTCCGCATCGAAGGGCCGGAGATGACGATCTTCAGCCGGCTCAAGCGCTCGCAAGTGCGCCGCCGGATGTTCCCGAAGATCACCGTGACGATCCTCGAACCGGTGCAACTCAAGCTCGATCCCGAGCTCAAGGGTCGCAAGCGGCGGCAGGCCGCGGGCTCGGCGCTGTACACGATCATGTCGGACCTGATCTTCCGCACCACGCCGACAGACCGCACGGTCGTCGAAGCGGTGATCGAGGCCGCCAAGGTCCATGGCCCCGGCTGGCCGGCGGTAGAAGATCCGGTGCGGGGCCAGATGAGCTATCGCCGCCTGTTGCAGGCGACCGCGATCCTCGGCCGCAAGCTGATGCCCTATGCGCTCGAAGGCCATGCGCTCGGCGTCATGCTGCCGACCTCGAACGCCGCGGTCATTAGCTTGTTGGCGGTCATGTCGGGCGGACGCGTTCCGGCTCTGATCAATTTCACCGCCGGCGCCGCCAATGTGCTGGCGGCCTGCCGCGCCGCCCAGGTCGACACCATCGTGACCTCGCGCGCTTTCGTCGAGAAGGGCCGGCTGGACAATCTGATTGCGCAAGTGCAGGCGCAGGTCCGCATCGTTTATTTGGAAGACATCGGCAAGACCATCGGCTTGGCGGATAAGTTGCGCGGCTTTCTCGGCTGGAAGAAACCGCTGGTCGCGCGCAAGCCCGACGATTGGGCCGCGATTTTATTCACCTCGGGCTCCGAAGGCTCGCCCAAAGGCGTCGTGCTCTCCCACCGCAATATGCTCGCCAATGTGGCGCAGGCGGCGGCCCGCATCGATTTCGGCCGCGAGGATAAACTCTTCAACGTGCTGCCGGTGTTTCATTCATTCGGGCTGACCGCCGGCACGATATTGCCGCTCGTCTCCGGCGTGCCAGTCTATCTCTATCCGTCGCCGCTGCATTACCGCACCGTGCCCGAACTGGTCTATTGGACCTGCGCCACCGCGCTGTTTGGGACCGATACCTTCCTCAACGGTTATGCGCGGGTCGCCAATCCTTACGATTTCCGCTCGCTGCGCTACGTGCTCGGCGGCGCTGAGCCGGTGAAGGAGGCCACGCGACGGATTTATCTGGAAAAATTCGGATTGCGTATTCTCGAAGGCTACGGCGTCACCGAATGTTCCCCGGTGATGGCGCTCAACACGCCCATGTTCAACAAGTTCGGCACCGTCGGCCGGCTGTTGCCGGGCATGGAGGCCAAGCTCGAGAAAGTCGAAGGCGTCGAGGAGGGCGGCCGGCTTTATGTCAAAGGGCCGAACGTGATGCTCGGCTATCTGCGCGCTGAGAAACCCGGCGTGCTGGAAGTGCCGCCGGAGGGCTGGCACGACACCGGCGACATCGTCACCATCGACGACCAGGGCTTCGTCGCGATCAAAGGCCGCGCCAAGCGCTTCGCCAAGGTCGGCGGCGAAATGGTCTCGCTCGCGGCGGTTGAAATGCTCGCGGCCGAGCTATGGCCGAACAGCGTCACCGCGGTGTCGTCGGTTCCCGATCCGCGCAAAGGCGAGCGCCTGATCATGGTCACCGACAAGCACGGCGCCACGCGCGCCGAATTCATGGCTTATGCGCGCGCGCAGCACGCGTCCGAGCTGATGCTGCCGGCCGAAGTGGTCGTGCTCGATAAAATGCCGATGCTCGGCTCCGGCAAGGTCGATCAGCTCGCGATCGACAAATTCGTGCGTGACCAGGCGGCGGCTAAAGCTGCTGCGGCGGAATGAAGCCTTCAGCGATCACGCACCAAGGCGTGATATTCACAAATCGCTTGGCGCGATTTCATATTCCCGGGGCATAGACGAGATCGACGCCCGTAGCGCTTAGCAGTTCTTCCATTTTCTTGACTGCTTTGCCAATCGATTTGCCAACTATGTGGTGCAGTTGGACCTGGCTCTTCAGTTCAATGAGCGCTTCACTTGCGAGGTTGAGACGCTGGGCCAGGATTGCCGCAACGTACAAGAGTATGACGGGATCTTCTTCGAGCAACTCGGCGCGCGCTACGCGAAACTGCGAGGTTTCCAAGGTTCGCACGTCGGCGGTATGCGACTGATCCAGCAGCGCTGAGAGCTCGCCCAACACGGCGCCGGGTTCCGTCACCTTGGCAATCTCTATGCCTTCCTTTTCGATTGTGACCGCGCCTTTCCTGAGGATCAACAAGCGACCGGTTTTCGTACCCGCAGCAAATACGGTTTCGCCGGCTTGATAAGTCGTAAGCGGCAGGGTGGCAATACGCTGAAGCACGGCAGTATTCGGGATGAGCTTGGGGATGAGCGGCATCTTCAGTGCCTCCGTCCGGCGTCGTCGCTCGGCCGTACAGTCGAATATTGCGATGCGACTGATGGTTCTCGATCAGGCCAAGACCTCCTTTTTAGCGCCTGGGGTAGGGATTCCCCTGTGACCTGAGTCACAGTTGCGCAGACAGGGATCTACCGCGTGCCGAGAAGGGCTGATCGGGTAATGCGACGAATATCTGCTATGCCCAAACTACTGGTCGCGCGCGCCGCGAGGCAGACAGCGCGCGCGAAGCGCCAGCCGTTGGTGGCTGGCGTCGATCAATCCCAGCGTGAATGCCTGACGTAGTGGGTTCGATAGATGTGCCGCGCTGCCCAGTGCCGGTGCGGCAAATAGGATCCGGCATAGGCATAGGTGCGAGGGGCGTAGCTGCCGTACGTGTAGGGATACGAGTAGCCCGAGGAGCCATATCCATAAGAAGGGTAGCTATAGGCATAAGACGACGGGTAGCCGTAGCCAGAGCCGTATCCATAGCCGTAGCCGTAACCGCCACCATAATAAGGATAGCCATACCCGTAGCCGTAATAGGGACTAGCTAAAGCGGCTCCGACCAGTGCGCCGGCAGCGAGGCCGACACCGACGCCGCCCCATCCCCAGCCGCCACGCCAACCCCACCATGCGGCTTGCGCCGAATTAGGCAGCGCTGGGACAGCCGTAGCGACCAGCGCTGCTGCCAAGGCAGCGGTTCGCATCTTCGGTAATGTCACCATCGTGACCTCCTAAACATATCCCGCCCAGGAGCCTCACGATGGAGAGATAGCCACACAGTGGTACGAAGTTGCTTT
>Ga0307477_10003469_pt1 | contig 11745 bp, 12 predicted proteins | sample atmos_gasesECM2C_FD_203316 | JGI IMG/M metagenome (GOLD analysis project Ga0307477, IMG submission 203316) | Hardwood forest soil microbial communities from Morgan-Monroe State Forest, Indiana, United States - atmos_gasesECM2C_515 | ecosystem: Environmental > Terrestrial > Soil > Temperate...
GATCGCGGCCACCTGGCCTCCATGCGGATTGCGCGGCAAATCTGCGGCATGTCTTCGGCGCTGGCAAGTTGCGGCGGGCTGCGGGCGCGCGTTCGATAAACCGCAAACTCAATGGTTTGCGGGAGAAACGCCGCCCGGTAAAAAGGGTGCCAAAGGAAACGCGATGCGAGTTGACGGCAAATCGATGCGAAGCATCTGGCTGGAACCCGACGGCTGGTCGGTCGGGATTATCGATCAGACCGCGCTGCCGCACCGGCTCACGACCGCCCGTCTCACCAATCTGGAAGACACGGCGCATGCGATTCGGGCCATGCTGGTGCGCGGCGCGCCGCTGATCGGCGCGACGGCGGCCTATGGCGTTTGCCTGGCGCTGCGGGCGGATCCGTCCGACGAAGCGCTCGATCGCGCCTGCGCGACCTTGCTACGGACGCGCCCGACCGCGATCAATCTCAAATGGGCGCTCGACGAAATGGTCGCCGCGGTGCGCAACCGCGCGCGCGGCGAGCGCGTTGCCTCCGCCTACCGGCGAGCCCACGAAATCTGCGAGCAGGACATCGCCATCAACTCGGCCATCGGAAAAACCGGATTGCCGCTGATCGAAGCGGCCGCCAGGCGCAAGAAGCCCGGCCAGCCGGTTAACGTGCTCACCCATTGCAATGCCGGATGGCTGGCGGCGGTCGATGTCGGTACCGCCACCGCGCCGATCTATCGGGCGCACGATAACGGCATCGCCATTCACGTCTTTGCCGACGAGACGCGGCCGCGCAACCAAGGCGCTTCGCTCACCGCGTGGGAACTCGGCCGACACGGCGTGCCGCACACGGTGATCGCCGACAATACCGGCGGCCATCTCATGCAACATGGGCTCGTCGATCTGGTCATCGTCGGCACCGACCGGGTCACCGCCGCCGGCGAGGTGTGCAACAAGATCGGCACCTATCTGAAAGCGCTTGCGGCGCGCGACAACAATATCCCGTTTTATGTGGCGCTGCCGTCGCCGACCATCGACTTTTCGATCAGCGACGGGCTTGCCGAGATCCCGATCGAGGAGCGCGGCGCCGACGAGGTGGCGACCATGACCGGCCGCACCGCGCAAGGCGGCATTGTGACGGTGAGGATCGTGCCCGAGGGCTCGCCGGTCGCCAATTACGGCTTCGACGTCACGCCGGCGCGGCTCATAACCGGGCTCATCACCGAACGCGGCGTGATTGCCGCTTCACGCGAGGCGCTGGCGAGGGCTTTTCCGGAGCGCGCCGGCGCGGCAGAATGAGCACCGTGAGTCTCGTGAGTCTGGTTCGCGTGGAGTCCGTTGCGTGCCAAAGCTTCTCCATCGTCCGCTTTCGAACGTGCCGCTTCCTGGAATTCTCAGCATGAACACCGACGCTTCAGCCGGCGTGACCGCCAGGATCGTCTCTTCAGACTCGCCTTTGGTGGACGGGCGGCAATCGGAAACCGCGCTCGCGATCGCCCGGGGCACCGCGCGCTATCTGCACGCGCTCGGCTATTGCGTGGTCAGTGAACTGCCGCTGCCGTCGGGGCGGCGCGCCGACCTCGTCGCGCTCGGCGCCGACGGTGAAATCATCATTGTCGAAATAAAATCCTCGGTGGCCGATTTCCGCGCCGACCAAAAATGGATGGACTACCGGCGGCATTGCGATCGGCTGTTCTTCGCCACCCATGCCGGCGTGCCGTGCGAGATTTTTCCCGCCGAGGCCGGGCTGATCGTGGCTGACGCGTTCGGCGCCTCGATCGTGAGCGAAGCGCCGGAGCAGCGCATTGCCGCCGCCACCCGCAGATCGGTGACCTTGCGCTTTGCCCATGCGGCGGCGCTGCGGCTGCAGGCGGTTGCCGATCCGCAAGGGCCTTACAACGCCGAGTTCTAGGCGCTGGGCACGTGTCCGCCGCGGCGAACGATCCGGCGGCTGATAGACGGATTATTTGGGCGCGCGCTTGGCCAGGATGCGCTGCAGCGTGCGGCGGTGCATGTTGAGGCGCCGCGCGGTTTCGGAAACGTTGCGGCCGCACAGTTCATAAATGCGCTGGATGTGCTCCCAGCGCACCCGGTCGGCCGACATCGGATTTTCCGGCGGCTCGATCTTTCTGTTGTCGAGCGCGAGCAAGGCCGCGGCGACATCGTCGGCGTCCACCGGCTTGGCCAGGTAATCGACCGCGCCCATCTTCACCGCATTCACCGCGGTCGCGATATTGCCGTAACCGGTGAGAATGATGGCGCGCGCCTCCGGGCGGCGCTTCTTCATCGCCGAAATAACATCGAGACCGTTGCCGTCGCCGAGCCGCATATCGACCACCGCGAAGGCGGGGGCGGCCTTTTCTACTTGCAGAAGACCGTCGCTGACCGATTCAGCGGTCGTCACCGTGAAGCCGCGCCCTTCCATGGCGCGGGCGAGCCGCTGCAGGAACGACTTGTCGTCCTCGACGATCAGGAGCGAGCGTTCGTTCGGGAGCGAATTTGCTGAATCGGTCATTGCAAATCCAGTTTTGTCGACAATACACCCGGGCAACCGTCCGGTTCCGCCCTATTCCCAGTCTGCCTCCCCTTAGCCTCCGGCAACTAACAGTTAAGAAGAGACCGCCTCGGCCTCAAGTGGAGGCGGCGCGAGCGGCATTTCAAAATCATCCCGGTTCCAGGTCACCGTAATGGTGGCGCCATGCAGCGGCGGCGCTTGATTGATCAGCGAGAGCTTGGCGCCGGAGCGCTCCAGAAGTGTCTTGGCGATGAAAAACCCGAGTCCGAGCCCAAACAGCGCGGTTTCATCGGCCTCCGAACCGCGGGGTCCCGGACGGCGATGGGTGACATAGGGCGCACCGAGGCGATCGACCACTTCGGGAGCAAAGCCTGGCCCGTCATCGCTGATGGTGATGCTGACCTCCTCCCCCGTCCAGCCGGCGGCAATCTCGACCCGGCTATGGGCGAAATCCACCGCGTTTTCGATGAGATTGCCGAGGCCGTAACGGATGGCTGGATTGCGCTCACCGGCCGGTTCGCCGGCGCGGTTGGACGGGTAAGTGACCGCGATTGAAACGCCGAAATTGCGGTGCGGCGCCACCGCTTCCTCGATCAGCGCCGAGAGCGGCATGCGGTCGAACGGCTCACCCGCGGGCAGTTCGGTGATCTTGGCCAAGATCTCACGGCAGCGCTGGGCCTGCTCGCGCAAGAGCTTGACGTCCTCGGCGTAAGGCGAGCCAGGCTCGAGCGAACGTTCGATCTCGCGGATCACGACGGTGATGGTCGCTAGCGGCGTGCCAAGTTCATGGGCGGCGGCGGCGGCTAATCCATCGAGCTGGGACAGATGCTGCTCGCGCGCCAAGACCAGTTCGGTAGCGGCCAGCGCGTCCGACAGCTGGCGCGCCTCCTCGGCAACCTGCCATGTGTAAACGCCGATATAGCCGATCGCGAGCAGGATCGAGAGCCAGACGCCCACCATGTAAATTTCGGGAAGCTCAAGCGGGTTCTCGGCATCCCAGGGCAAATCGTAATGCAGGAACACCAGCATCGTGGCGCAGAACATCGCGAACGTGCCGATCAGCAAGGTCATGCGCGGCGGCAGCGCGGTCGCCGAGATCAAGACCGGGCCAAGGAGAAGAAAGGCGAACGGATTTTCCAGGCCGCCGGTGAGGTACAAAAGCGCGGCAAGTTCGGCGATGTCGAAGGCCAGAAGCCAGGCCGCGCGGTCCGGCTCGAGCCATTGCGTCTGCCGGAAACTCACCCGCAGCGCCACGTTCAGCAGCGCCGCCAACGCGATAACCGCAAGGCAGGCCCAAATCGGAACTTCAAATTCCAGGCCGAAATGCACCACCACAACGGCGGCCAATTGCCCGCAGACCGCGAGCCAGCGCAGCCGGATCAGCGTGTCCAGCCGGACGTTGCGGGGCCGCTCATGAGTTCGGGGCAGACCAAACATGCAGCTAATGTAGCGATCCGGCTGAGTCGCGCCAAATTTGCGGTCGCTTTTGAACCTGAAATTCGCATCCACCCGCCCATACCCGACACTGGCGCTCGGCGCGCGGATGCGCGACACTCAACGGGTCGAAGCTCCATCAGGAGTGATTGCAATGGCTTACGAACTCGACCAGTTCATTTCCGATTGCCGGTCCATTCTAGCGGGCGATCCGGGCCCAAAGGGCCGCGAACAGGTGCGCGCCCAGCTCGAACACCTGTTGCAAAATCCCGACTTTGTGCGCCGGCATTGCGAAGAGGCGCCACGCGGCCTTCACGTCCTTTATGAGGACCCGCAGCTCGGTTTCCAGGTGCTCGCTCACATCAACGACAAGGCCCGCGTATCGCCGCCGCATGATCACGGTGCTTCCTGGGCCATTTACGGGCAGGCGACCCATTACACCGACATGACCGAATGGGAGCGCGAGGATGACGGCGGCGATCCGCAGCACGCCAAGCTCAAAGCAGTGAAAAAGTACCGGCTGATGCCGGGACAAGCCGGGATTTATCAGGACGGCAAGATCCACTCGATCGATTATCCCGATCACGCCCGCTTCGTTCGGATAACCGGAACCAATCTCGATCGCATCCAGCGCGTGCGTTTCGATCTCAATACCGGCGAAGTCAAACAGATGACGCCGCAGCAGGCGACGTGACGGCCCCGGTCAGCCCCGCCGCGTTGCGGGGCATGTTGGAGGATGGCAGCGAACTTGCGCTGGTCGACGTCCGCGAAGAACTGATTTTTTCGCAAGGCCATCTGTTGCTGGCGCGCTCGGCGCCGCTCAGCCGGCTGGAGCTGAAATTCGCGGCGCTGGCGCCGCGGCGCACGACCCGCATTGTGCTGTGCGACGGCAACGACGGCCTTGCCGAGCACGCGGCGGCGGTTCTCGCGCGTAACGGCTACTCCGACCTGGGCATCCTTGCCGGCGGCGTAGAGGCCTGGACGGCGGCCGGCTTCGAGCTCTTCACCGGTGTCAATGTGCCGAGCAAGGCGTTCGGCGAATTTATCGAACATGAAGACGGCACGCCGAGCATTGCCGCCGATGAACTCGCGCGATTGATCGGCAAAGACGCCGATCTCGTGATCATGGATAGCCGGCCGTTTGATGAATATGCGCGGGTCTCGATCCCGGGTGCGACCAACGTTCCCGGCGCGGAACTGGTACTCCGCGCGCGCGAGCTGACGCCGTCGTCGGAAACCATGGTCGTCGTCAATTGCGCCGGTCGCACCCGAAGCATTATCGGCGCGCAATCCCTGATCAATGCCGGCCTGCCGAACAAAGTCGTGGCGCTGCGCAACGGCACGATGGGCTGGAGCCTTGCCGGCCTGACCTGCGAGCGCGGGAAAAATCAGCGCGCGCCGCTAGTGTCCCGCGAACAATTGGCGTGGGCGAAGAGTGCGGCGCGGCGGGTGGCGCAAGCCTGCGGCGTCGAGACCATCGATCGGGCCAGGCTCGAGGCTTTGCGGCGAGACAAAAACCGCACGCTCTATCTCTTCGATGTGCGCGACCCGGCCGAATACGAAGCAGGCCACATGGCCGGCGCGACGTCAGCGCCGGGAGGCCAATTGGTCCAGGCAACGGATCAATATATCGGCACGCTCGGCGCCCGGGTTGTCCTGGTCGATGATCTGGAAGTGCGCGCTGCCATGACCGGATCGTGGCTGCGCCAGATGGGTTTCGCCGAAGTCTTTTTGCTGGCGGAAGCCGGCAATGAAACTGGCTGGCCAGCCGCGCCCGTGCTTGAAAATGAAACACGCGGCGATGCCGCAATTGAAGCGAAAGCGCTTGCGGGCCTTGTGTCACGCAACGCAGCAACCGTCCTCGATCTTGCGCTGAGCCGCAATTATCTCGCCGGGCACATTCCAGGCGCATGGTTTGCGATCAGGACGCGGCTGGCGCGGGCGCTGGAGAAAATCCCAATCGGAAACACCCTCGTGCTCACGTCCGAGGATGGCGCGCTTGCCGCGCTTGCAGTGGCCGAAGCGGAGAGCCTGATTGATCGGCCGGTGCGCTTTCTAAAAGGCGGCAATGCGGCGTGGCAAGCAGCCGGCCAGCCGTTGTCGAGCGACGCCAAGATGGCCGACGAGGCGGTCGATCAGTGGCGCAAGCCCTACGAGCGCTCCGGTGATACCAAAGCGGCGATGCAGGAATATCTGACCTGGGAGGTCGATCTCTTGCCGCGCATCGAACGTGACGGCTCGCTGCATTTCGAGCGGTTCAGGCCGCGGCTTGGAGCAGCAGTTCGGTGAGACGGTCCGGCAGATCGATCATCACGTCATGCCCGCAGGGCAATTGATGACAATGCCATGATGGATCCGATTGCACCGTTGCGAATGCGCGATCAAAACTGGGATTGTGATAGCCTTTGGCGCGAATGTAGGTCTTGCGCGCGATGCGCTCGCGTGCACCGCTGAGCGCGATCGGCGACGTGAAAGTCCCGATCGGCTGCGGCACGCAGAGACTGTCGACCCAGTCGCGGTCGGCGGCATTGACCCCGAACGCTTCCGCCGGCCGCGGGCGCACGCCGAGATCGCCGCGCTGCATAGCCGCGCGAATGGCGTCTTGAACCGCCACCCCGGTGAGTTTTTGGATCGTGTCGCCGTTCTCGGGAAGAAAAAGCGTCCAGGAACACAATCGAGCGGGTCTGTGCCGGCATGACTTCAGCGACGCCGGAAATAACGAACCCGCCATAGGAGTGCCCGCAGAGCACCACGTCGCTCAGCCGCTCCCATTTCAGCAAGTTCACGACATCGGCGACATGGGTGGCGAGATCGATACCCGGCGCCAACAGATGCGCGCGCTCGCCCAGCCCGGTCAGCGTCGGCGTAAAAACAACGTGGCCATCGCGGCGAAGCCGATCGGCGACGCGCCGCCAGCACCAGCCGCCGTGCCAAGCACCGTGAACCAGCACAAAGGTGTGGGCCATCAGTCACCCCTCCCCCACGCCAACGCCAAAGCGAAATAATTTTATATTCCGCCTTAGCTCGTTGTTTGAGCCTGATCTATTGCGAAAACCGGTATCCACTCTTCGCGATCATGCTTTAAGGCTGCCAAGCAACGTCGGCGGCGCGCGGCGCGGCCGTGTCCGAGCGCGCCTTGTCGATGAACTGCATCAACGCCCGCAGTGCCGCGTTAATACCTTGTCCGCTCACCGCCGAAATGACGAATGGCGTCGTTTTCGTCACGCCTTTCAAGTTCGCCAGCTGTCGCTCAATCTCCGAAGCGCTGAGCGCATCGGCTTTATTGAGCGCGACGATTTCCGGTTTTTCGGCAAGGTCGTGGCCATAAGCCCTCAGCTCAGCGCGCACGGTTTTGTAGGCGGCGCCCGCGTCCTCGCCGGTGCCATCGACCAGGTGCAAAAGGACGCGGCAGCGCTCGACATGCGCGAGAAAGCGATCGCCGAGTCCGACGCCGTCATGTGCGCCTTCGATCAGGCCCGGAATATCGGCGAGCACGAATTCGCGCCCATCAACGTCGACGACGCCGAGCTGCGGATGCAGCGTGGTGAACGGATAGTCGGCAATCTTGGGCTTGGCCGCGCTCACTGCGGCGAGAAAAGTCGATTTGCCGGCGTTTGGAAGACCGATGATTCCGGCATCGGCGATGAGCTTGAGCCGCAATCGCACCGTGAGCTCGACGCCGGGCTGCCCGGGATTGGCGTGACGCGGCGCGCGATTGGTCGACGTTTTGAAATGGGCGTTGCCGAACCCGCCATTGCCGCCGCGGGCGAGCACGACGCGTTGTCCGATTTCGGTCAGATCAGCCAACAGCGTTGCGTCATCCTCGTCGTAGATCTGCGTGCCGACCGGCACTTTGAGAACGACATCGGCGCCATTAGCGCCGTGTCGGTCCTTGCCCATACCGGCGCGACCGTTGCCCGCGGCGAAATGCTGCTGGTAGCGATAATCGATCAGCGTGTTAAGGCCATCGACTGCTGCGGCGATAACGTCGCCGCCCTTGCCGCCGTCGCCGCCGTTCGGACCGCCGAATTCGATGAACTTCTCGCGCCGGAACGACACGCAGCCATTGCCGCCGTCGCCGGAGCGAATGTAAATCTTGGCCTGGTCGAGAAATTTCATTTGCTTAACTGGTAAAGCGCGAAGCCTTCCGGCACAACCGTCATCCCCATCGACAGTGCCGCGGTGGCCCATAAAGCCTGCCTGATATAAGGTCGGACTTCGCGTGGGCGGAGCCCGGCTTGCCCCCATGACCTGTTCGGAACTGGTGCGGAGAACGACAAGCGTGTGGAGTGTTGTAAAGCTCGCAATCCGGGCTGCGATCTGGCGTAGGACCTTCGATCCGCCGCTTGTCGGATTGCGATCGCTGTTGGCGTTCGCGGCCTTGGTGGCGGTCGTGCGCGCCGCACTGCAGCTGGTCGAGGCTGGCGCCTGGCAAGACTTCAATCCCTACGGCCTCAATGCAGTGATCGCCTGGATCGCGCTTGAGCTCGCGATCGCCGCTCTGTTCGTGCGACCGGAGGCGCGCACCACCGCATTGGCGGCGATGTTCGTTCTCTCCCTGATGGCCGACATCGTCATGACCGCAATCAGTGTCGGCGCGCCGCTGATAGCGCAAGCGGCGGGACGGCCTGCCTTGATCAATAACGCGGTCATGGCCGGCGCAATCTACGTATTGCTTTTCGCGTGGTGGATTGGAGCGATGACCTGCATCGTCGGCTCGCTCGAACAGCAATCGGGTTGGCGACTTGTCGGTCGGATTGCAGGTCTGTGGCTTGCCCTGTTCGCCGCCAATGTAGCGATGCCGCATACGCCGGTATTTGTGCCGCCCGATTTCGATCCGCGCAACGCCAACTGGTGGGAAACCGTGTATGCGGCCCATCGCGCCGAAGGCAAGCCGCGCCGTCTAAGCAGCGGGCAAGTCGCCCTCATAGAAAAGACGCAACCGCGACTCCTGCAGGATCAGTTCGCTCAGCTGACGCCGGCGCGCAAAGGCGAAACCGAAATTTACACGCTCGCAATCGCCGGCTGGGCCGATCAGGATGTCTTCGTCAAGGAGCTCGACGGCGCCTTGGAAGCGATCGGCAGCGTGTTACCGATCAAAGGCCATACCGTGCGCCTGATCAATCGCCGCGACACGGCGGATACGATTCCGCTCGCCAGCTTTACGAATTTTAAGGCGGCGATTCACGCCATCGGCGATGTCATGGACAAGGACAACGACGTCTTCGTCCTGGTCATGACGTCACATGGCGAGCAAAGCGGCTTTGCCTTGCAGCTGCCCGGCGGAGCCGCGGAATTGACGCCGCAGCAAGTTGCCGCGGCGCTCGACGGTGAGCGCATCAAGAATCGCGTGGTGATCGTTTCCGCCTGCTTTTCCGGAATCTTCGTGCCGCCGCTGGCGAACGACAGCACCATCGTCATCACCGCGGCGGATGCCAAGCACACGTCGTTCGGCTGCGCCCCGGAGCGCGACTGGACCTATTTTGGCGACGCCTTCTTCCACCAAAGCCTGCATCCGGGCGCGGATTTCGAAAATGCCTTCGATCACGCCCGCGTCCTGATCCACGGCTGGGAAATGATGGACCGCGCCACGCCGTCAAATCCGCAAGGCTCGTTCGGCCGGGCGCTGGTGGCAAAGCTGGCGCCGTTCTTCGCCACCAATCCGCGGCCGTGATCGAAGCGGCGGCTAAGCGACAGGGCAAACCCATCCGACACTCAGCGATCGGTCGTTAAGCGACCTGACGCTAAGCGACCCGGCGCGTCTGGCCCCAGGCCTTGAGCGAAGCCCACAGGCCGCGATCAAGGCGAAAGCGATCGATCGGCGCCGCGGAATTGATGGCGCGGATGCGGCAAAGCTGGACGCCGGTCCATTGGAAGCCGCACTTCTCCAGCACGCGGCGCGACGCCGGATTACTGACGCGCGCCCCGGATGAGAGCACCTCATGGCCGAGCTCGGCGAAGGCGTAATCGATCAGCGCCCGCGCCGCCTCGGTGGCGTAGCCGCGACCCCAAAAGGGGACGCCCAGCCAGTAGCCGAGCTCGACGCCGTCCTGCCGCCGGTCAAGGCCGCACATTCCGATCAAGGCGCCATCAAGCGCGATCGCAAATACCGTCTCGCCGCCGTTCTGCTTGATCGAGTCAAGGAGTCCGACGGCGTCCGCCGCGGTATAGGGATGCGGAATGCGCGCGGTGTTCTCGGCCACGCGGCGGTCGCCGGCCAAAGCCACCATCGCGGCGACGTCGCTGTGCGACGGCGCGCGCAGCACCAGCCGCGCGGTTTTGAGCGCGCCAGCGCGGTGAGTCTTGGCGTCTATTTTGGCGTCTCGCGCCAAGACTTCCGTCAACTCAGACGTTGCGACTTCCGTTGCGAATGTCATCGCCTGGGCTCCTGCAAATTCCACAAGAAACCGAAAGGGGAGACCGGCATGCCGGTCTCCCCTTTTGGAGCCCATTTGGGCCCGCCGGTTCGACTGCACGCCGGCGGACCTCCTATGATCCACCGTATTACTGGGCCGTGGCCTCATTCATCGGACGTACGGACACAAACACGCGGCCTTTGGTTTTGGTTACAAACTCGACTTTGCCGTTGATTCGCGCAAAGAGCGTGTGATCTTTGCCGACGCCGACGTTACGGCCGGCGTGCCATTTGGTGCCGCGCTGACGGGCAATGATATTCCCGGCCAGCACCTGTTCGCCGCCGAAAATCTTCAGGCCCAGACGCTGTCCAGCCGAATCGCGGCCGTTGCGCGAGGATCCGCCTGCTTTCTTGTGTGCCATTACTGGGCTCCGAAACTCATTGCTTCGCTATGTATACTGCATTCTGACAAAAGCATCACCTGCCAATGTTATTTCTTCACTTTTTCTTACCCTTTGACGGTCCTTTAGCCGCAGGCTTCCTCTCTTTCGCCGCCGGTTTGGCTTTCGCCTTTCCGGGCTTCTGTGCTGAAGCTTTGCGCGCCGGCGCGGTCTCAGCAGTCTCGCTCGCGGCGGCTGCGGGCGCAGCAGGCGCGCGCTTCGGTCTCGGCTGCGCCTGTTTGCTCGGCTTTTTGCCGTCGGTCAAAATTTCGGTGATGCGCAGAAGCGTAAATTCCTGGCGATGACCGATCTTGCGGCGCGAGTTTTTGCGGCGGCGCTTTTTGAAGGCGATGATCTTCGGTTCGCGCGCCTGCTCGAGAACTTCAGCCGCCACCGTGGCGCCGGCGACAGTCGGCGCGCCAAGCGACAGGTTGTCGCCACCCACGACCAAGACCTCGCCGAACTCGACAATCTCGCCCGGATCGCCCTTCATCTTAGCGACCTTGATCACATCCTCGGCGGCTACCCGGTATTGCTTGCCGCCCGTTTTAAAGACCGCGAACATCTGTCGTCCTCTTCCAAGCCTCGTTTCCAAGTCTCGTTCGAAGCCCGATGCTCGGGCATTTGCCCGGACCGGATCCTTCCAGTCTATTCTGCTGCCAGTCTCTTCTGCTGACGGTCCGCGGCCTCGTGGCGCCACGGCGGCATGGAATGCGCAGACCGGCGCCGTTATGACCGGCTCCTAACTGGCTGTCAAGAAATGCAAACCAGGCTGCTTCTCCCGCAGCGCCGGACGCTTGTGCCGCAGCCGTGCCGGGATGACGTCGGTGCGCCGGTCATGGTAAAGCGCAAGCCAATCACACAAAAATCCGGCCACGCCGGGCGACCGGGAGAGAACGGCAATGACGGCAGAAAGGAGGATGACCCTTTCGCGCCGTGCCTTGCTCGCGGCCGGCTTGCCAGCGATGGCGATCGCGACGGCGCATGCGCAAAATGGCGTCGAAACTTACCCGGAACGCCAAGTCACCTT
>Ga0307477_10003470_pt1 | contig 11745 bp, 10 predicted proteins | sample atmos_gasesECM2C_FD_203316 | JGI IMG/M metagenome (GOLD analysis project Ga0307477, IMG submission 203316) | Hardwood forest soil microbial communities from Morgan-Monroe State Forest, Indiana, United States - atmos_gasesECM2C_515 | ecosystem: Environmental > Terrestrial > Soil > Temperate...
GGTCAAGGCGCGGCGCGTGGCCGATACCCGGTCCTTCGGGAACTCGAATCGTGCCTTGCGGCGTCACTTCAACCTCCGGCTCGATGACGTCTTCGACCCAGTAGCGGCGACTGGCGGTGACGTCGCCGGGTAGCGAGAAATTCTCGAGCGTCGAGAGCGCAATATTGTGGGCGCGCCCGATCCCGGATTCGAGCATTCCCCCGCACCACACCGGAATTTGCCTGGCGAGGCACAGATCGTGGATTCGCTTCGCCGGGGTGTAGCCTCCCACGCGCCCGAGCTTCATATTGATAATGCGGCAGGCACCCAGCTCGATGGCGGCGCGGGCATGCTCGATGGTGTGGATGCATTCGTCGAGGCAGATCGGAGTGTCCAGCTTTCTCTGCAATTCTGCGTGGCTGAAAATATCGTCCCAGCCGAGCGGCTGCTCGATCATCATCAGGTAATAGGCTTCGAGGCGCTTCAGGTGCGGCCAGTCCTCCAGACGGTACGCGGAATTTGCGTCCACCGTCAGCCGGATCCGCGGGAATTGAAGGCGCAGGCGCTCGACTGGAGCAACGTCGAGTCCGGGCTTAATCTTAATCTTGATGCGCTGATAACCCGCGGCCAGTTCGCGCTCGACGGTGGCGACTAATTCCTCGAGCGTTTCTTTAATTCCAATCGACACGCCGCACGGGATTTCACGGCGGATTCCGCCGAGAAGCTTTGAGAGTGGCACGCCCTTCTGCTTTGCCTCCGCGTCCCAAATCGCGGCTTCGACGGCGCCCTTGGCCATGTTATGGCCGCGAATCGGTTCGAGCGCATCCCAGACTTCGGCGGCGCTCGCGAATTCTCGCCCTTTCAGGAGAGGCCAGATGAAACCGCGCAAAATGTGCCAGGCGGTCTCGACGGTTTCGGGCGCGTAGAACGGCCCCTCGCCGGCAACGCACTCTCCCCAGCCACTGACGCCGTCCGATTCGACCTCGACAAGGAGCATTCGCCGATTCGTGACGCGGCCGAAGCTCGTTTCAAACGGCGTGACGAGCGCCATGCGAATTTCGCGCAAGGTGATCTTCTGGATTCTCAAAGCGCGCCCCCGGGTTCGAGGATGTAGTCCATTCCGCCGGCGCTGGGCTCGATCGCGGTGGCCACGTAACGCTTCCCCAGCCATTCTGTGAATTCGGCTCTCACTTCGGTTTGCAATTCACGGGCACGGGCCGGATCGGTGCTTCTAAGCTCTTCGATATTGGAGGGGATCGTGATACGAGCGGCCCTCTTTGAGAATTTCGCGGCAGGTTTTCGGGCTTTCAAAGCATCGAGGACCCGGCGCGAGCGCAGATGCCACTCCGCCACAAGGCGGTCGGTTGGCAGCGACCCGTGCAGCGGGCTTGTGGTGATGCCGTACGCGTTGGGCAGATATCTCTTTGCCACTGCGCCGAGGCTCATGAAATTGAAGTGGGCGTTCTTGGTCACAAGCGGGTCGAAGGTCCACTCGACGAGATTGATGCCTCGGGCCAAGGCATCTTCCCGCTGAAAGAGCTTCAAACGGCGGCCAATCCCATGATTGCGGTAGGAGTCCAGAACCGCGGTCATGTGGGAGTGGAGGAACGGCTTGCGGCCACGCCACCCGGCGATGGCCATGGTGAAGCCCACAAGAGCGCCGACGTCGAAAGCTCCTAGCACTTGTCCGCCTGTGTGAGAAGCCACCACAAAGAGCGGGATGGGGACCACATCGATGTCGTCCGATTTCCAGACTTCCCGCTCGACGCGCACGCAAGCTTCGAATTCCTCGATTCCGTGGCAAGAGCGAATTGTGATCCCGTCGCCGCCAGCCGCGTTGTTTTTTCGCCGGCCAGAGGCTTCTGCAACCTTTCGGGATTTCATGCGCCCGGTTCCGGCAAAATCTGCGCGTGGACTTTCGATTTGGCGGCGACCCACAGCTCTTCCAGTTGTTCCTTCGATAGCTCGGAGAATCGTAGATTCAGACGTGAAGCTTCTCTTTCCATTTCCTGAAATCTCTCTTTGAACTTTAGATTTGAATGTTTAAGTGTGACTTCAGGATCGAATCGAAGGAATCGCGCGAGGTTTACGACGGAGAACAAAATGTCTCCAACCTCTTCTTCGATTGCGCGGCGGTCGGAACTCTCGAGTGCCACTAGAAGTTCGGTGACCTCTTCGTCCAGCTTCTCGCAAATTCCTTTAACGTCTTCCCAGTCGAAACCGACCTGCGCGGCGCGGCGGGTCAGCTGGTAGGCTTCAACTAATGCCGGAAGATTGCGAGAAACTCCCTCGACCACTGAGGGAACTTGATTCTGCCGTGCAGCGCCTTCCTTCCCGGATACGAGTTTCTCCTGAGCCTTGAGCTGCGCCCAGTTTTTCAGCACTTCCGCAGAGGTTTCGGCTTTGACGGTGCCAAAGACGTGGGGGTGCCTGCGGATCATCTTGTTGTGAATGCCGATGATGACGTTGGAGATATCGAACGCCCCGGACTCGCTTGCCAGGTCCGCGTGAAACAGGACCTGCAGCAGGAGATCGCCAAGCTCCTCGGCAAGTTCGAGCGGGCTTCCCTTCTCAATGGCATCCAGGACTTCGTACGCTTCTTCGATCAGATAGGTCCGAAGCGTCAGGTGGGTTTGCTCGCGGTCCCACGGGCAGCCGCCGGGAGCACGCAGGCGCGCCTGGACCGCGACAAGGTCTTCAAACAGCTTTCCTACCGGCTTATTTGCTGTGCGCTTGGCGGCAGCGCCGACCGGAGCCTTGCGCATCTTAAGAACTTGTCGGCGCGCAGACTTTGGCGCCTTCTCACTGGAGGATTGGCGACGTTTCGTACGCTTCTTGTCCTTTGGCCGTAAGGGAGGCACGATTTGCTCCTGACCGGAAAGGAAGATTATGGCACGAATCTCGAACGCACAAGAGCAACCGCGGGACTTTGCGAAGCCGGACCTGCCCGCGAACACTTGTGAGCGCGAAGTCTCGATGCTAAACTGCTGATTCAATAATCGGTAGTGACCAGTTCCCGTGCGACCGCCTGAGGGAGACTCCGTTGTCTGAATCCAAACACGATGAAACGTTTAAAGTAGTCGATCGCCGCCTGTTTACCGCGGAAGGAGAATTGCGCAAGGAAGTGGCCGAGCAGCAGGATCGCGAGCACGAAGCCCCTCCCGCAGCGGCTAAAGCGGCCCCGAAGGCTCCCGCCCCGGCATTGGTCACGGACAAGCCCGGCGCGGAGCCCGAAGCTCCAGCGGCAGAGCTGCCGAAGCGATCGCCGGTGTTCGAGAATCTGGTCCGCTCGCTCGGGCAAAACGCGGCGATGCTCCTCGGCGGTTACGCCGACCCGCGCACCGGGCAGCCGATGCTCGACCTCGAAGGCGCGAGAGAAATGATTGACATGCTGGACGCGCTGCGCGAAAAAACGCGCGGCAATCTGGCGCCCGAGGAAGACACGCTGCTACTGGACGTGCTGGGCAATCTGAAGCTGGCGTTCATGGAAATGGCCAAGGCCGCCGCGAAGCAGCAGGAGAAGGCCCAGTCCCGGCCTTGATCGAGGATCCACCCTGCCTGCATCACCCAATTCCGTACTGGAGCTTACGGTGCTTGGCTCCGGCACGTCCATGGGAGTGCCGACGCTGACGTGCCACTGCCGCGTCTGCTCGTCCAGCGATCCGCGTGACAAGCGCTTGCGGCCTTCCGTTTTGCTCGTGCATCAAGGGCAGACCGCGGTGATCGATACGACTCCGGACTTCCGCTTTCAGGCGCTGCGCGTGGGCCTCGAACGCCTGGACGCGATCCTCTTCACGCACGCGCACGCCGATCACATTCTCGGCTTCGACGATATTCGCCCTTTCAATTTGCGGCAAAAATCAGCGCTGCCTGTCTACGCCTCCGAGGAGACCATCGCCACGCTGAAGCGCACTTTCGCTTATGTATTCGACGCTGCGCCGGCGATCAGCACGATTCCGCAGGTCGTACTGCATCCGATCGACGGCCCCTTCGAGGCGATTGGGACACGGTTCGTGCCCATTCCGGCGTTGCACGGCGACATGGGCGTGCTCGGCTTCCGCTTTGGCGCCGCGGCGTATCTCACGGATTTCAGCTCGATTCCCGATTCGTCGAAGCCCCTGCTGGCGGATCTCGACGATCTGATTCTGGACGCGCTGCGCGACGTGCCGCACCCGATGCATCAAACCGTCGAGCAGGCTCTGGCCCTGATTCGCGAGCTGAAACCGCGGCGCGCCTGGTTCACGCACATCGCCCACGAGCTGCCGCATTCCGAAACGATCGCGCGGCTCGCGCAGGCGGGCTACGACAATGTGTCGCTCGCCTATGATGGACTTCACTTCGAGGTTCGCCTCTGATGGCGCTTCTCGTTTGCAAATCGGTGGAGGAATGGGCGTCGCGGTTCCCGGACTCTCGGCGCAGCGCCGTCACGATTGGGACCTTTGACGGGCTTCATCTGGGGCACCAGAAAATCCTGCAGCTCGTGCGGGAGCGTGCCGGCGGCGCCGGCTATCGCGCTGCGGTGATTACGTTCGATCCGCATCCGATGAGCGTGCTGCAGCCCGAGCGCGCGCCGGTGCTGATTCAGACGCTCGCGCAGAGGCTGGCCGGTTTTGAGCAGATGGGCATGGACGCGGCGCTCGTGCTGAGCTTCGATCGCGCGCTTTCGCTCGTCTCGGCGAATGATTTCATCGAGCGCATTCTGGTGCGCGACCTGCGCGCCGCAGCCATCTTGGTCGGCGAAAACTTCAGGTTTGGGCATCGCGGCGCTGGAGATGTTCGCTTGCTCGAAGAGCGCGGCGAGCAGGACGGATTCAAGGTCGAGATTGTGCCGCCGGTCGAAGTTGCCGGGCAGATGGTTTCGAGCACGGCCATCCGCGGTGCGGTCGCGAGCGGTGACGTTGCCGGGGCGATCCCGCTGCTGGGGCGGCCGTTCTCTCTAACAGGAGAAATTCGTCCCGGCGCCGGACGCGGCCGGACGATTCTCTTCCCTACGCTGAATCTCGCGCCCGAGCAAGAACTCTTGCCGAAGCTGGGCGTTTATGCGACGGAGTCGGTCGTGGGCGGAAAGCGGTATTCGTCGGTGACGAATGTCGGTACGCGACCCACATTCAATGGGTCGAGCTTCACGGTGGAAAGCCATCTCTTCGGATTCAGCGAGACTGTCCAGTCCGGCGCGATGGAACTTTGCTTTCACACGCGGATTCGCGATGAGCGGAAATTTTCGGGAATAGATGAGCTGCGCGCGCAAATCGCGAGAGACATCGATACAGCAAAGAAATTCTTTTCAGAGAGGGTTTTGACGCGCTGAGCTACTTCTTCCCGTTCCTGCACTTCTCGCAGTAGCCGCCGACTTCCGTACGCGTCGTGGTGATGCTGATCCCGCAGTCTTTTTCAATCTGCTTTTTCAGCTTTTCATACAGCGGAGACTCGAACTCCCGCACGGTGCCGCACTTCAGGCAGGCGACGTGGATGTGGTCGCGCGGGCCGTGGCTCTCGTAGAAATGCTGATCCCCTCGCAAGTGCAGCAGATCCAGCTCGTCGATCAGGCCGTTGCGCTTCAGGAGATCAATGGTTCGGTAGACCGTAACGCGGTGCACGTTGGGATCGATTTTCTGCGCGCGGTCGAGAATCGCTCCGGCGTCGAGGTGGCGCTCGGCGTTGTCCATCACTTGAAGGATCACTTTTCGCTGGCGCGTGAGACGGGTGCCGCGCTTGGTGAGCGCTTCCTGGAGGCGGCCGGGGCGCTGGTGCGCGTTGATGCGCTCGCCGGTGGAGACTCGATGGGCAGTGGTGGACATGATGAGCGGAAAGTCAGGCGATTACGCGGTGATTGCCGGCGATTGCTGGGCTCGCCTGTTGTAGCCGCCTCTTTAGAGGCGGGAGACGTTCTCCGCGCCATGATTCCCCGCGTCTAAAGACGCGGGCTACAACATTTTCTTAATGATGCGGAATCAGCCGCAGGACGTCATTGTACATAACGATTGCGAAGACCAGCAACAGGAAGACCACGCTGACGGTGACGAAGCGCTCCTTCACGCGCACGCTCAGGTCCCGGCGGATCGTTCCCTCAATGAAGAGCAGCAAAATGTGGCCGCCATCCAGCGGCGGAATCGGTAGCAAGTTCAACACCGCCAGGTTCACCCCGATCATGGCCATGAGTCTGACCAGCTGGCCGAGTCCTTCCTTGGCGGCGTCACCCGAGGCTTTGGCGATGCCGAGCGGCCCTTGCAGTTCCTTGACCGACATTTTCCCGCGGAAAAGCTCGGCGACGACGTAGGCAACCTGCCGCGCCATCATGACGTTCGATCTGGCGGATTCCACAATCGCGGTTCCAAACGGCAGCCGTCGCTGGATAAAGTCCCCGCCCTGAATGCCGATTCCGATTTGCCAGTGCGGCACTCCATTCCTCATGCCGACTTGCTCGGCGCGCACCAGCAGCTGCAGGGTCCGGCCGTCGCGCTGCACTTCAAGATTGAGCGGGCCTCCCTGCGAATCCTGAACCATTTCGGGGAATTCCACCGGACTGACCAACGCCTTGCCGTTCACGTTCAGAATTTGATCGCCGGTCTTGAGGCCGGCTCGCTCTGCGGGCATGCCCGAAGAAACAGGCCCAACCACCAGGCGGTCGGCGGGATAGCCGAACATATCCTCCGGGGATGTGCCCATCGGGATTGAAAGGGAGATGAGCTGTCCGGCGCGGTCGACCGTGACGGGCAACGGGTGACCGGGGAGCATCGAAAGCAGCTCTCCGTATCCTTCATCCCAAGTGGGGTTCTCTTTGTCACCAATTTTGACGATGCGGTCGCCCGAATTGAGACCCGCCTTCTGCGCAATGGAATCATGCAGCACGCCGCCGAGCACCATCGGCTTCTCGACGTAGGCGGGCTCCTTGCTTCCAACCATGTAAAGTCCCGCGACCAGCACGATGGACAGGACGACGTTCATTGCCGGTCCAGCGAGCGCGATCAGAACGCGCTGCCACCGCGGCTTGGAGAGAAATTCGTCGGGATCGCCTTTGCGCTCTTCGAGGGGATTGTCCCCCGCCATTTTCACGTAGCCGCCCAGGGGAAGGGCGCTCAGGCGGTAATCGGTGGGTCCGCGCTTGATTCCGCCGAGGCGCGGGCCGAAGCCGATGGAAAAAATCTCGACGCGCACGCCGAACAGCTTGGCGACGATGAAGTGGCCCCACTCATGAACGAGGACCATGATGCCGAGGACTACCGAAACCGAAACAACCATGATCAGGAAATCCGACACGATCTTTTCTCCCGACGGGACCTAGACATTCGATTGATGCAATTTACGCGACCGCGCTCTTTGCGGCTTTGCGCTCGACTTCTTCCCTCGCCATCCGCCGCGCCTCAGCGTCCGCGGCCAGGACATCTGCGATCACCGTGATTTTCAGCTTTGGAGCCTGTTCGAGCACCCGCTCGATCACTTCCGCGATCCCGGAAAACGGGATGCGGCGTTCGAGGAAGGCTTCAACCGCCACTTCGTCGGCGGCATTGAAAGCGCAGGGGAAAACGCCTTTTCTCCGAAGCGCCTCGCGCGCCAGCCGGAGGCAAGGAAAACGCCGCGTCGAGACCTTCTCGAAGTCGAGGCGGCGCAACTTACCCCAGTCCAGGACTATCTCGTTAGATGCGGCTCGCTCAGGGTAGGTTAGCGCATATTGGATGGGCATGCGCATATCCGTGGGGCCGAGTTGCGCCAAAATGGACCCATCCACATATTCGACCATGGAATGAATCGTGGACTGCGGATGGATGACCACGTCGATCTGATCGGGCCGCATGTCGAAGAGCCAATGCGCCTCGATGACCTCAAAGCCTTTGTTGACCAGCGTCGCGGAATCGATGGTGATGCGGCGGCCCATGCGCCAGTTGGGATGGGCCAGCGCCTGCTCGGGCGTGGCCGAGGCCATTTTGGCGAGCGGAGTCTTGCGAAACGGGCCGCCCGACGCGGTTAGGATGAGCCGTTTCACCTCGCCGTGTTGCCCGGCGCGCAGGCACTGGTGGATGGCGTTGTGCTCGCTGTCCACGGGGAGCAGTTCAACTTTGGCGGCGCGGGCGGCGGCCATCACGATTTCTCCTGCCGCAACAAGGACTTCCTTGTTGGAAAGCGCCACCTGCTTCCCTGCCTTCACGGCGGCGTAGGTGGCTTCGAGGCCAACGACGCCGACCGCTGCGGAAACGAGCGTCGCGGCGCCGGGATGAGTCGCAACGGCGCGCATGCCCGCCGGGCCATGCTGAATTTCAGGCGATCTCGCCGCACCCGCTGCGCGAAGTTTTTCGGCGAGGGCCGCAGCCGCGTCCGGTGTGGCCACGGAAACCAATTCGGGATTGTGGCGCGCGACTTGGGCGGCCAACTCCTCGACATTCGTTCCCGCCGACAAAGCCGCGACGCCGAATCGCTCGGGCATGGCTTCAACGACGGCGAGGGTTTGCCGGCCGATCGATCCGGTCGAGCCGAGAATGGCAATTCGCTTCAAGGTCAGCTGCTCCGAAAGCCGGAAGGTGCACTCACGAAATGATAGAAGCGCTCGAAGGGTGCGCATCCACGTGTCAGTACCTCTTCATCACCACCCACTCGAAATAGTACCAGACGGCGGGCGCGGCGAGGATGAGCGCATCGATCCGGTCGAGCATGCCGCCGTGCCCCGGCAAGATCGTCCCCGAATCTTTTACTCCGGCGCTGCGTTTCCAGGCGGATTCAAAGAGATCGCCGATCTGCCCCGCCACGCTTCCGACCGCGCCCATCGCCAGCATGTGTATTGGAGGAATCCCGTTCCAATATCCGAATATCGCCGCCACGAATAGCGCGCCCAGAAAATTTGCGATCGCGCCGGCCCAGGTTTTGTTCGGGCTGATCGTTGGAGCAAATTTCCATCCGCCGATGGACCGGCCCGCAAAATACGCGGCGGAGTCTCCGGCCCAGACCAGGACAACGGTGAAGAGAAGGAGCTTGGGGCCAATGTCGCCGACGCCGTGAAGACGGACCACAGTGCTCAGTGGCAGCACGATGAAAATGAGCCCGGCGGAGCTGACGGATATGGCCGGCAATACTTCGGAGAGAGAGGCGCTGCTCAGAGCGATGACCGCGTAGCCAATCAGGATTCCAAACAGAACCAAGTGCAGGTCAATGCGGGGAGAGCGATTCAGCAACTCACCCACAGTGGCTACGCTAGCCTGCCGCGCGGCGTAAAACTGCTGCGCGATGATTCCGGCCGCTGCCACGTACGTCCACCGCCGGTACGACGGAAGATTGCCCTGGGCGGCGATCGAAAGAAATTCGTGCAAGGCAAGGATCGAAACCGCCGCAGTCATCAGCGCGATCAGCCAATTGGGCCCCCACCAGATCGCCGCGACCACCACGGGAATCAGGATCGCCGCCGTCAATACGCGCAGGCCGGTGCCGGAATTCATCGGGGGCCTTCGATTGTGGCTGGTTTTTCAGAATCTAAGGGCAGGAATGTCACGGACGTCAAATGCTTACGACCCACTAGGCCAAAACGCGGCGGCGCGCTTCCGCCAAGCCGCCGTAGCGCCTTTCGCGCTTTTGAAAATCGAGCAAGGCTTCATAGAGCTGGGCGCGGTTGAAATCCGGCCACAGGGTCTCGGTCACATAGATTTCGGCGTAGGCAATCTGCCAGAGCAGAAAGTTGCTGACGCGCATCTCTCCGCTCGTGCGAATCAGTAGATCGGGGTCCGGGAGCCCAGCCGTGTACAGGAATCGGGAGATCATCTCTTCATCGACCTGCGCGTTGGCGAGGCCGTTGTTGCGAACGCGATCGAGGATGCGGTTGAAGGCGTCCACGATCTCCGCGCGGCCGCCGTAATTGAGCGCCACCGTGAGAACCATGCCGGTATTTCCCGCGGTCTGCTCCATGGCGCGCTCGACGTCTTCGCGGACTTCGTCGGGCAACTGATCGGCCCGCCCGATCACCAGCATGCGGATGTTGTTTTGGTGGATCGTGGGAAGTTCCCTGCGCAGATATTCGCGCAGGAGGCGCATCAAGAAATCGATTTCGGCCTTTGGGCGGCGCCAGTTCTCCATGGAGAACGCGTACAGCGTGAGAGCGGGAATCCCCAGGCGCGCGCAGGTTTCGATCACGGTCCGGGCCGACTGAACTCCGGCCCTGTGCCCCGCCACGCGCGGCAGATGGCGCCGCTGCGCCCAGCGGCCGTTTCCATCCATGATGACGGCGATGTGCTGCGGGAGACGGTCGGCGTCCAAATCAAGGAGCAGCCGCTCTTCCTCGAGGTCCGTGGCTTTGAGCGATTCGGGTACTTTCACGCGATTATTCCCGCGAATCCCGTGGAGTTGCGAGGGGCAATTTCGCGAGTACATCAAAAGCTAACATAGGCATTCCCACGGCGCAACAGAACGCCCGCACTCGCGATGTCAAAACGGCAGGAGAAAGTTCGACGCGGCGACGCGGTTACCGAAGCAGGCGTATCAGGCGGCGGCCCGGCGGCTCGCCCGCCAATCGATGGCAGCGAGCCGCCGGCGCGGCGTGAGGAGGACCGAGGAACGATCCTCCATTTTTCAAACTACCTTCAGTCGGGAACGACTTTCCCGGTGTTCGGATCGAGAATCAGTTTAGAGGAGCCCGCGGATTCGCCATCCTGGTCGAAATCAAACATCCCCATGATCGAGCCAGCGATGGCATCCGACGATCCGCCGCCGATTCGCCCCAGGTTCCAGTTGTCTTCGATAAAGCGGAGGATCGACGACTGATCGATTACCTGATGATCGACGTAGTTTTTCTTGGCCCAGGGTGAAACCACAAAGAACGGGATTCGCGGCCCGTATCCACAACGCGCGTTCTGGATGTCGCCGGCCGCATCCACCGGCTTGGGCGTGCCGCAATTCCCCGGTCCGACGAGTTGATCTTCGGGCGCGTTCGATTGATGCACGATGGGGCCCATCACGTGGTCGTACCAGCCGTCGGAATCATCCCACGTAATCAGCACCGCAGTGTCGTTCCACTCCGGAGACTTCATAAGGGTGTTGATCGTATTGACGAGGAAAAATTGTTCGTCGATTGGGTCCGAATATCCGGCGTGGCCGTCTTCATACGCGGCCGCCTTCACGATGCTCACCGCGGGGAGATGATGCAGCTGCAGCGCCGTAAAGAACAGGCTCAAATCGTATTCGTGGAACGACACGCCATCGGACTTGCCGATCATGCTGTTCGACGCGGGAGGCGTGTGATTCGCGTTGAGGGTGGAAGCCCAGTACTGCGTGAACGCATGGTGAGGAATGTAGTCCGCGCCGGCGTTCAAGCCCGTGATTCCGATGTGCGACTGGGTGCAGCTTGTAAACCCGCCCATGAACGAGCCCCAGGTGACTCCGGCCTTGTTGAGGAGATCGCCCACGCTTGAGCTAACTGTCATCTGAACCTGTCCGCGCGTCGCGCCAGAGCACATGTCGCCAAAGGGGTCCGCGTCGCCGATCACGGTGCCAAAGGTCGTTCCGCCCGAAATGAATCCCGCCGGGGAGTTCTTCATGATCGTCCCGCCGTAGGTGGTTCCGGAGAGAAGATTGAGGAGGCCCGGCGTCGAGGGGCCGAAGGTGGTTCCGAAATGATTGTCGCTCATGGCAAAGTTCTGGGCATAATTCCAGAGGGCGGTGACGGTGTTGCCGTCGAAGTAGCCCATGACGCTGAATTTGCCGTAGTGGGCGTCGTTACAGCTGTAGAGAGCAGTGCTGTTCGGCTTGGTGCCGGTAAATCCGTCCATCAAACCCGCGTGAAATACGAACTGC
>Ga0307477_10003472_pt1 | contig 11744 bp, 11 predicted proteins | sample atmos_gasesECM2C_FD_203316 | JGI IMG/M metagenome (GOLD analysis project Ga0307477, IMG submission 203316) | Hardwood forest soil microbial communities from Morgan-Monroe State Forest, Indiana, United States - atmos_gasesECM2C_515 | ecosystem: Environmental > Terrestrial > Soil > Temperate...
GGAACGGCCGCAGGGCCATCGTATGGGAGACCTTGGGTGCGAATTGCTCGTACTTGAAGACCATTCCCAGGATGCCGAAGATCAGCATCGCTGCCCCCTGGAGGCTCATGTACATCGTCACCGAGCCGCGGAAGAGGATGAACGACAGCAGGCCAAAGAGCACCAGTCCGGTCATCGCGCCGGACCAGGCAAACGTCGGATCGAGCCCGGCGGTCTGCCAGACGCTGGCGCCCAGCAACGCCCCGGCCATCCCACCCATCACCGCCACGGCCCACTTCATCAGCGGCCAGGTGACCGCCGCCGCGATGAACCCGCACAAGACCATCAGCGCGAAGCCCATTTCCGTGCGCTGGCCGACGGCATAGCCGATCGTCGCCCCCACCGCCGCGGCGTTCAGCATCACCAGCGCCTTGAACAGCTTGTAGCCGAAGATCAGATAGATGACCCCTAACAGGATCAGCATGGCCGCCATGCCCGGTCCCATGTGCTGGCACCAGTCGAGCAGGTCGGCCTGAGCCGGCCAGTGGGAGGGGGGACGGAACCAGTCGGGCCAGCCGGGCGCCGCGACCGGCGGGAGCTTCTGCGCGATCTGGTTGCTTAGCTCGTGAGGTGTCATGACTTCCTCGCTGCGTTGCTCGATTTATCGGCGCCGCCGGGTGCATTTCCGGCTGGCTTGCGGTGCGGCGTCAAATGCCACTGGATCCAGGCGCCGGTCAGCACCAGGGCAATCAGCATCGCGCCTTGGAGGCAGTTCGATCCTCCCGCCGCGGCCAGCCATTGTGGCCGCCAGGTCGCGGCGGCGATCGCACCCATCACCACGGCCAAGGTCACTCCGATTAGACTATGCACCAGCACCCGGGCGGCCCTTGGCAAACACACTGCGATCAGGATCCCCCCCGCCAGGCCCGCAAAGCACGCCGCGGGGAAGACTCGTGAAAGAGTCGGCGGCAGCGTCTGCCACAAGTCGCGCAGTGCCTGCACCAGGTCGCCGTTCCAGGTTACCGCTCGCCAGTTCCAGTAAACGTCTCCACCCATCGCAATCCATGTGGCTACTCCCGCCCACAGCATCATGCCCGCGCCTAGCAACAGGCCGATGCAGGTGCGGTGAAGCATGAAGGCGAAGGCGCCCAGGACGATGGCGCCGCCCACGGCCAGGCCCATCCCGTCAATCTGCCAACTGCACCAGGCCGGCAGCTTCATGCCGACGACGGCGCCGATGGTCACGCCCGCCAACGCCAGTACCGAGCGGCTGTATCGCCCCCCCACGGCCCACAAACCCGCGCCCAGCGCCGCGCACGGAGCCGCCACACCCGGAGGGATCCGGGCCGCCGCGTCCGGCAGCAACGCCACAACTTCACGTACCATGGGCGCGAGCCTCTTGAACGTCATCGGCACACGATTGCTTAAAGGATGAGACGGATTTGGCCCCCGTGTCCAAACCCCATGGCCCATCGTGATGCATGACGCTTTCGCCGGGGCTTTCCCGTGTGGCACAGCCGCCCTCGGCTGTGATCTGTCACCGCGGAGATCTCCTGCGCTTGCCTTCGACCTTCGGTCGAACACAGCCGAGGGCGGCTGTGCCACATTTCGGCCGGTTTGACGCTTGCCGGCCGGCCCGATACATAAATCGTGATGTCCGATTCCCCGCCAGGCGATCAATCCCTGGAAACCCTTCGCCAGCAGATCGACGAGCTGGACTCCAGGATCGTTGACCTGCTCAACGCCCGCGCGCGGATCGTCGTGCAGATCGGCAGGCTCAAGCAGCAGTGCAATGCCCCCATTTACTCGCCGGACCGCGAGAAGACGGTCCTGGAAAAGGTGCGGAAGCTCAACCACGGCCCGTTGCCCGACCGGTGCCTCGAGGCGGTCTATCGCGAGCTGATGAGCGGGTCGTTCGCCCTGGAAAAGCCGCTGCGGATCGGCTTTCTCGGTCCGACCGGCACGTTCTCGCACGGCGCATCGGTGCAGAAGTTCGGCAGCAGCGTGACGCATGTGCCGCTGGCCGACATTCCCTCCGTCTTCGACGAAGTGGTCCGCGGCCATATCGATTACGGACTGGTACCGGTGGAAAACAGCATTCACGGCGGCGTGGTCGATACGCTGGACGCCTTCCTGCACAGCTCCGCCCGGATCTGCGCCGAGGTCAAGGTGACGATCCATCACAACCTGCTGGCGCGCCAGGCGTGGGAAGAGATCCGCACGATCTATTCGAAGCCCGAGGTTTTCAGCCAGTGCCGGCGGTGGCTGGCGGCGATGGCCAAGGACCGCAACGTGGAAGGCGCGCCCAGCACGAGCCGGGCGGCCGAGATGGCGGCGCAGCAGCCGGGCGTCGCGGCCATCGGGTCCACCCTGGCCGGGCAGTTGCATGGCCTTCGCGTGCTGTTTGAGAACATCGAGGACGATCCCGACAACCAGACCCGGTTCTTCGTCATCGGCCGCGAGCCGGCCCGGCGCAGCGGCGACGACAAGACCGCCATCATGTTCACCACCGCCCACAAACCCGGGGCGCTGGCCGAGGTCCTCGATGTCTTCAAGGTGAACGGCATCAATCTCACCGACATCGAGAAGCGGCCCAGCAAGCAGGTCAACTGGGAGTACTACTTCTTCATCGACGCCCAGGGCCACCAGGACGACGCGGCGATGCAGCAGGCGATCGACCAGGCAAAAGCCCATTGCCTCCAGTTGACCGTGCTCGGAAGCTACCCGCGGGCGACGGATGTATTGTGACCTGTGGTTACAGGGCAGATATCTTATACTCTATCGATTGACTCAGTATCCTGAACCGAGGCGCGCTATATGCCCGTTGACGACATTCTTCTGGACTGTGAAGAGCAGATGGAAAAGACGATCGAACACCTGAAGCACGAGTTGCGAGGCGTTCGCACGGGGCGGGCGTCGCCGGCCCTGGTGGAGAACATCAAGGTCGATTACTACGGCACGCCGACCGACCTGCGGGCTATTGCCAGCATCACCGTTCCCGAAGCGACACAGATCCTCATCAAGCCCTTCAGCCCGCAGGACCTCAAGGCGATTGAAAAAGCGGTCAATGACAGCAAGATCGGATTGACGCCGCACAGCGACGGCAAACAGCTTCGGCTGGTCCTGCCGCCGCTGTCGCAGGAGCGCCGGCTCCAGCTCGCCGGCCAGTGCAAGGGCTACGCCGAGGAGGCCAAGGTCCGCGTCCGCAACGCCCGCAGGGATTCCAACAAGATCATCGATACCGAGGAAAAGGGTTCGATCCTCGCCGAAGACGATGCCAAGCACGCCAAGGAGCAGGTCCAGGAATTGACCAAGACCTACGAAGCCAAAGTGGATGAGATGATCGAGCACAAGCGCAAGGAGATCATGCAGGTCTGACGGCGCCGCGGCGCCGCATTACCCCCTCTCTCCGGGAGAGGATTGGGGTGAGGGGAACCTGCGAAAGATCTTCCTCGGCCCTCCACCCTTCCGGTCGTTTGACGTCAAGCGTACCGGCGGTTAGTTTCCCCGATCTTTTCACGCCGACCGCCGTATAATCAGCGGGCGATTTTCGTTTCGGACGCGATTTTTCCATAGGAAGCAGACTCATGCGAGCAAGCGACATTCGACGGGGGCAGGCTGTCATCATCGACGGCAAGCTGCTGGTGGTGACCAACGCCGACCACAACACGCCCGGCAACCTGCGGGCGAAGGTGCAGTTCAAGCTGCGCGATGTCTCCAAGGGCACGATCCTCGACAAGCGCGTCGGCGCCACCGACGACATCGAGACCGCCACGCTCGACCGCCGGCAGGTCGAGTACCTCTATTCCGATGCCGATGGCCACGTCCTCATGGACATGGAAACCTACGACCAGAACTCCATCCCCAAGGAAGTGTTCGGCGACGACATTCTTTACCTCAAGCCCAACACGCCGCTCACGGCGATGTTCCACGAAGGCAAAATCGTCTCCTACGAGATGCCCAAGACCGTGGATTTGAAGGTGAAGGACACCGCGCCCGGCATCAAGGGCGCCACCGCCACCAACCAGCTCAAGGACGCCACGCTGGAGACGGGCCTGACGACCCGCGTTCCGCCTTTCATCGCGATCGGGGAGACGATCCGGATCAGCACGGAGACGGGGGAGTATCTGAGCCGAGCATAGTTTTGTTTGTCAGTGGTCAGTTGCCCGTGACAACAACGGATAACTGACCAATGACTTTGACGCTTGATGGTATACTGATTATTAGAGGCGTCTTATGAGCGTTGTCGCATCAGCCGGGCCCGTAACGCCGGAGGAGTTGCTCAATCTTCCGGATGCGGTCAACTACGAGTTGGTCGATGGGAAGCTGGTGGAGCGAAATATGGGGATGCAATCCAGCCAGATCGCGCTGCGGATCGGGTTTCTCATCCTGAATTTTTTGAGGAACCGCCCGCTCGGACACGTCTTCGGCGCGGATGCGAGTTATCGGTGCTTTGCGGATGCGCCCGACAAGGTCCGCAGGCCGGATGTCAGCTTCATCCGCGTCGGCCGGCTCGCGGGCGAGCGGGCGCCCGCCGGCCATTGCCCGATCCCGCCGGACCTGGCCGTCGAGGTCGTCTCGCCCGGCGACCTGTCCTACGAAATCGAGGAAAAAGTGGCGGAATACCTCCGTGCCGGCGTTGCCCTGGTGTGGGTGGTGTATCCGCCGGTTCGGAAGGTCCGGATTCACCGCCCGCCGTCTTCCCCCCGCGGCGGCGTCTCGGAACTGACCGACGCCGAGACGATCAGCGGCGAAGAAGTGCTCCCCGGATTCTCCAGCTCCGTCGCGGAATTCTTTTCGTGACGCGGACGCAATCTCTGGCGCCAAAGCAAATACGCTACACCTTGGCGGACTTAATCAGCGATTCCACCGCTTTCAGATGCGCCTTGAGCGACTTTTGCCCGTGGGCGCTCAGCGAATACCACGTCGTGGGCTTGCGGTCGATGAATTCCTTCCTCACCTTCACATACCCGGCATCCTCCAGCTTGCGAAGCTGCGCGCCCAGGTTGCCGTCGGTTTCGTCCAGAAGCAGGCGAAGCCGGGTGAAGCTCAAGGCATCGACATCAGCCAAAAGCACCAAGGCGCCCAGCCGGCTGCGATGCTGGAGCAGCGGATCGAGTTGATCCAGCCCGGCCGGCGGACCGGATGGAGATTCGATTTCTGTCCGGCCCATGGCGCTCCGTCGCAAAAGCGATTCAGGCGGATTGTTCGACCGTGCCCGCTGTCCCCCCCGCCGGGAACAGCGTCGGAATGACCAGCCCCAGCGCGATCACCGCGCCCAGGGCGGTCCAGCCGTAGCGGGGAACGAAACCCACCAGCACCCCGCCGGCCATCAGCAGCGGGCCCAGCCACAGGAAGTTGCGATCAAAGTGGACGCCGCCCAGGAAATAGACCATTCCGATCAGCACGACCACCATTTGCCCGCTGTAAGCCCCCTGGCGCAGCGGCGGATTCACCGCGCAAAGGGCCAGCGCGCTCGCCACGGCCAGAATGATTCCCCCGCCCCAGTGGAGCATTCCCCGCCGGGCCATTTCCAGGTCATATTCTCCCGTTCGCAGGGCCCATCGCTTGCCCAACTGCCAGCTCGCGATGCCGCCCAGGATTCCCCCGATCATGAAGAACCATCCGGATGCCGGGCGGTCGAAATCGATCAAGGCATATCCCGCCAGCACATAGACCGCCCACAACCAATAGATCGAAGCCGGCCCGCGTGCCGGATGCCGGCCCCGAGCCACCGCCTGGCGGACGAACTGTAAGTCTTCGCCGATCTGTTGAACGTTGCTCATATTGCGCTCCTCTGTCTGGTTTTCATGGGGTCCTCCTCGAGATGATCGCGGACGAAATCGCCCGCATGTTAGAGTTCTCTAAATTATAGAGTACATGCTCCACAAGTCAAGGAGCAGGGCCGGCTGATCCCATTATTTGGCGAGATTTCTCTTGAATTTTAGATAGGTTATTGTTAGGGTCCATGGCCCGGACTTCGACCACTTGCCATGAGCGCGGCTCGCACGATCTACGCCCACTCGCTGCCGAACCAGCCGCCGCAGGCATGGGAGACGCTCGAAGCCCACGCGGCGAACGTCGCCCGCCTCGTCCGCGACTTCGCCGCGGCGTTCGGAGCGGCCGACCCCGATTATGGAACATCCGACTAATCATTCTTGCTATCTCGCGCACTCGCGCAACGCTCGCGGGCACGGCGTGCCGGAGCGAATGCGGGATCATCTGTCGGCCGTCAGTCGTCGCGCCGCAGCAAGCGCGAGGCTGTTCGGATGCGAAGGAGACGCTCGCCTCGCGTCATTGCTGCACGATCTTGGCAAATACACCGTTCGCTTCGGGAAGCGGCTCGATGGCAGGGAGAAAATGGGACTTGACCATTCATCGGCCGGCGCGCTGGTCGCACTACGTTGCTATGGGACAGACGGAGACGCCGTATCTCAAGCCGTCGAAGGACATCACATTGGGCTCAGAAGGGCCTGCGCACCAACAGTTGACCGAGTTGCGCAGCTCGACGATCAAGTTCACGCTGCGGCGTCGACCGGCGCGGATTGGCACAGCATGCTAAGCGCGTTCCGCGACGACGGCTTCAGCTTACCCCACCCGCGGTCGTTCGAGTCAGCCATCCCGTGGTTCCCAGGAAGTGGACGAGACGAAGCTGCCGAGATGTTGGACGTGCGGATGCTGTTTTCGTCGCTCGTGGACGCAGACTTTATTGAGACGGAAGCCCATTTTAACGGTGACGCAACGACGCTCAGGCGACCGCGCCGCCCGGGGCCGCCGCTCTTACGAGTTCGGGCGTTGAAGCGTGTCCTTGCGGCCGCAACGATCCAGCAGCACCGCGCGGTCGCGACTGCCAATATGTTGAAAATGCGTGCCGACCTGCTGACCGCATGCCTCACTGCGGCTGACAGACCAACCGGGCTGTTTACCCTGACCGCGCCTACAGGCGCTGGTAAGACGCTCTCGATGCTTGCGTTTGCGCTCGCTCACGCGCGCCGGAACAAGCTGCACCGCATCATCATGGTGATTCCGTACCTCACCATCATCGAGCAGACCGCGCGAATCTGCCGTGAAGTCTTCGGCGACCTCGACCGACTCGCAGTTCTGGAAGATCACAGCGCGGCTCGCATGGACAGCGCCCAACCGGACGACGTCGACCCAGTCGTTCGCGAGCGGCTGCTCCTGGCCGAGAATTGGGATTCGCCAATCATCCTCACCACGAGCCTGACCGCGCTGGAGTCGCTGCACGCTCACGACCCAAGGCGATGCCGCAAGCTGCACCACATCGCGAAAAGCGTCTTGCTCTTCGACGAAATCCAAACACTGCCGCCCCACTTGGCCGAGTTGACATTGGCCACGCTGAGCCGATTGGCGAAGCGCTTCGGAAGCAGTGTGGTGTTCAGCACGGCCACTCAACCGGCGTTTGACTCGCTCGACCGGGGAGGTCGCGTCAGCCGCCTCTGCTCCCACGGGTGGCGGCCGAATGAAATTGTGCCTGACGTGCCGCGGCTCTTCGCTTTGGCCGCTGATCGATACGAAGTGCATTGGCGGCTCGACGAAACGGTGTCGTGGGATGCCCTTGCAACTGAGCTGCGCGAGCGCGCAGCAGTGGGACCGGCAATCGCAATTGTCAACCTCAAACGGCATGCCGTGGATCTCGCCAACACGTTGCGCGCTGCGGACGCGCAACTGCCCGTGTTGCACCTTTCCACAAACCTGTGTCCCCGTCACCGTGAACGGGTTCTCAGTGAGGCATTTCCGCTTCTCACCGCACGCAAGCCGTTAGTGTTCGTCGCCACACAGTGCATTGAATGTGGCGTCGACGCGTCGGCTCCGTTCGTCTACCGCGCACTCGCGCCATTGGAATCGATCGCTCAAGCCGCGGGCCGGTGTAATCGCCACGGCACTGATCCGCAGCGCGGCCAAGTGGTCGTCTTCGTCCCGCAGGGCGAAGGTTATCCTCCCGGCGCATACGAAAGGGCCGCCAAGCAAACGCGCTCGTTCGTCGCCACGCTTCGCGCCGAGGGCTTGGACCTGAACCAACGCAACATCCTCTCCGATCCGATCCTTCTGCGACGCTATTACCAACAACTGTATCAACTCGGCATTCACCAATCGACAGTTGCATCAGAACTGTTACAGGCCGTCGTCGATCGCGATTTTCCCGAGGTGTCTCGGATATACCGCCTGATAAACCAGGATACCGTCAACATCTTGGTTCCATACGACCGCCAGGTCTTCGATGCTCTGATCAATGAGGTCGAGCAGACCAAACAACTGACACGTGATTGGATCGCCAAGGCACGTCCCCTCGCAGTAAGCATCCGGCGGCCGCAAGCGGGAGATGAGGCAGCCGCCGCAATCCGACCGCTGCCACCGGACGTCGACGACTTTGAGGCAGACTGGTTTGCACTTCAGGAGACAATCGCAGGCGCTCTATACGACACCACATTGCTGGGACTCAAAGAGCTGAAACCAACTTGGTTCGCCTAAAGAAGAAGAGGCCTTAAATGGCCTCTTCTAAAGGAGTTATAAAATATGGTTTCAATCCACACCCGCAGGCTCAACGGGTGAAAAGCTGTCAATAGCGATCTCGCCAATTGACATTTCCATATATTATATCTAAAAAAGCTGAGCCCGTAGATTGATGCACCGAGCAGATAAAACGAGGCAACCAAATAGGCCGAGATTCATGAAAAGCAGTCTACACACACTTGAGGTTTGGGGCGACTTTGCCTGCTGGAGTCAGCCCGAGCTGAAGGTTGAACGTTGGAGTTACCCATGTCCCACGCCGGGGGCGGCCCGTGGCGTGTTCGATGCAATCTTCTGCAAACCGCACAATCATCGAACCGGCGATAGAGGGTCGGCTCAGTTTCGTTGGGCGGTCACCCGCATCGAACTGCTCAACCCACCTTCGTACATCGCCCTGCGCCGCAACGAGGTTGGCAGCGTCGGGCCAAGCGGTCGGACAGTCGACCAATGGGCCAAGGGCAAGTTGCCTCAGCCATTGATGGCGGACGACCCGGACGTTCGCCAACAGCGGCAAACGATGGCACTACGTGACGTTCGCTTCCGCATCACCGGGCAAATCATCCCATGGCCGGCCCACCGGGAGATGCAGAAGTCATTCGACGAACAGTTTGTCCGCCGGGCCCTGCACGGCAAATGTTTTCACCAACCATATCTAGGCTGCCGAGAATTCGTTGCGTTCTACCGATACGTACCAGCGGGCGATTCCAGTGCACCGCCGTGCAACTGGTCGAGCGACATCGGGCTCATGGTGTACGACGTCTTCGACCTGTCCACGCCGGGCCACAACAGTAGCCGTCCGTTCATATCGCTGTTCCACGCCAGAATGGATCACGGCGTGCTGGACGTGCCGGGCTGGCACGATCCGCGTGTGCTCAAGCCCGAGGGAGGCACCGTCTGATGCTCACTGAACTCGTACATTACGCGCGGCTCAAGGCACTCGACGTGGAGGCCAGCTTTCGCCCAAAAGACATTAAGTGGTTGCTGCTGTTTAAGCCCGACGGCACGTTTATTGACGTCGCGCCTTTAGGGACGGAGAAGCGCGGACTAACCGTTGCAAAATGTCCGCACCTGCAGTTCTCCGGCGATACGCCCATGCGGCAATTCCTGGTCGACACTGCCGAGTATCTGGCTCTGCTGGGGGCGAACGCCGCCGACGCGAAGCTTCACCGCAAACACGCATATGTCATCGACCTACTCGTGCAGGCCGGTGCCGTCGTGCCGGAACTGGCAATGGTCGCAAAGTCGATGGGTCGGACTGAAACGATGACTGCGATCGGCGCGGCGCTGATGCGCGTGAAGGCGAAACCAGCAGACAACCTGACGCTCGGGATCGTGCAGGGCGGTGTGACGCGTAACCTCGTGGAGGAACGTGTCTGGCACGACTGGTGGCGATCACACTGGCCGACGTTGTTTGCCAAACGACAGGTATCGGCCGAAGCGGGTAGATCGCGCTGTCTGGTGAGTGGTGAACCCTGTGAGCCGGTGTTGACGCACCCGAAGGTGCGGGGACTGGGCGATGTTGGCGGCAAAGTCGAAACGGCGCTAGTGTCGTTCAACCTTCCGGCATTCTGCTCCTACGGGCTCGACCAATCCGCCAACGCAGCCGTCGGCGCCGACGCCGCAAACGCCTACGTCGGAGCGCTCAATGAATTGATAGAAACAACTGGCCAGCGACTTGGGGGCGTGAAGGTCGTCCACTGGTACGCTGGGCATGACGACCGGCCTGTGGCGATTAACGCCGAGCAGGACCCGCTATGCCAGGTCGAGTCGATTGAAGGTCTGTTCGAGCCCATGCCGGCTACCGCGTCGGCACTTCGTAAGAGAGCGAAGCGAGTCCCAGACGCCGACGCCGGTCGCCGCGCCACCGAGGCCGAAGCGCAGCGCCGGGCGCGCGACTTCCTCCGCTCAGTGAAATCCGGCGAGAGACCCGACCTGGCTGCCTATCGCTATTTCGCTCTCACCCTATCTGGCAGTAGCGCCCGTGTGATGTTGCGAGGCTTTGTTACCGGCCGGTTCGGCGACCTGTGCGCTGCGGTGGACGCTTGGTTCAGCGACCTGGAGATTGTCTACCGCAACGGCGACGGCCTCGCTCCAGTGCCCAAGTTTGGCGCGATATTGGCTGCGATGGTTCGTGACCTGAAGGATATCGCTGCACCCGTCGCCGCAAAACTGTGGCGTTGCGCCATCCAAAAGGACGAACCGATTCCCGAATCATTCGCCGCACAGGCGCTGAGCCGCGCGGTCATCAACTTCGTTAACGGTGACGCGGTGCCGCACGCTCGGATAGGACTGCTGCGGGCGTACCTGGCCAGGAAAGGAGATCAGAGCGTGACCCCATTTCTCAACGAAGACCACCCCGATCCAGCTTATCACTGCGGTCGACTACTGGCGGTATTGGACGACATCCAGTATGCCGCAGTCGGCGATGTCGGAGCCGGAATTGTGCAGAGGTATTACGCGGCCGCAAGCGCAACGCCCGCCCTAGTCTTAGGCCGGTTAGTGCGACTGGCGAACACGGGCCACCTACCGAAGGTCGATTACGACCGCAGGCAGCGACTCGAACAGCGACTCGCCGCTGTCTGGGGACGGCTGCAACAAGACCCGCCCTCCACGCTCTCGCTCGCTCAGCAAACTCTGTTCGCCATGGGCTATTACCAGCAGAAAGCTTCACGTGCATAAAGGAAGGACGCAGACATGTCTAAAACGATCGAAAATCGGTACGAGTTCTTGTTCCTCTTCGACTGCGAGAACGGCAACCCGAACGGCGACCCCGACGCCGGCAACGCGCCACGCATCGATCCCCAAACGATGTGTGGGCTTGTCTCAGACGTCGCGATCAAGCGGCGTATTCGCAACTACGTGCAGATGGCCCGCGGCAACGCGACACCACATGCGATTTTCATCGAGCATGCAACGAACCTGAACCAGCCGATCGCGAGAGCCTATGAGCAAACAGGCGGGATGCCTGCCGGTTGTCAAACTGGCGACAAGAAGTCGGCGAAGGCAACCAAACCGGAGGTCGATCGAGCCCGCCGGTGGATGTGTCAGAATTTCTATGACGTGCGCGCGTTCGGTGCCGTGATGAGCACCGGCGCTAACGCGGGCCAGGTTCGTGGTCCGGTCCAGATCGCATTCGCCAAGTCAGTTGATCCAATCCTCGGGTTAGACCTGTCGATCACACGTATGGCTGTTGCCGGCTTTGAGAAGAAGACCCATGGCGTCGAGGATCACAGTTG
>Ga0307477_10003473_pt1 | contig 11738 bp, 9 predicted proteins | sample atmos_gasesECM2C_FD_203316 | JGI IMG/M metagenome (GOLD analysis project Ga0307477, IMG submission 203316) | Hardwood forest soil microbial communities from Morgan-Monroe State Forest, Indiana, United States - atmos_gasesECM2C_515 | ecosystem: Environmental > Terrestrial > Soil > Temperate...
CGGTTCGAGGATCCCCGAGGGGATCCTCGAACCTGGAAATCCTGGACTGGCGGGGTGGATCAGGCGATCCGGCGCAGCTCGGTTTGCTCGATCTGCTCGGCCTGGTCGTTGAACTTGCGGTGCAGCCCGGCGAAGAACGACACCAGGTTGTGCGTCACGAGGGAGGCACCCCCGACCGCCAACCCGGTGAGCGTCACTCCCACCCAGGCGTAGCGCAGGTGGCCCACGTTCCAGCCGGTCCACATGTTGAAGTTCGCCAGCCAGGCGAGGGCAATCCCCCACGCTCCGGCCAGGAACGGCCGGCCCTCCCGCAACCGGACGTAGCCCCGCTCGCCGAGCATGGTCAGCGCCATGACCCCGAACGAGAGGAACAGAAACACGGCAAAGAAGTGCATCGCTGCCCCCTTCTCCCCATTTGAGGAGCCGAGCCCACACCCGGCTCACAACTCCAACAACAATGGTACCTCGCCTTACATTCCTGGTCACGGGACATGTTCCGGCCACCCGGCTCTCGCCCGGGCGGGCCGGTCGTTTACCGTGGACGCAGAGCAAGGAGACCGCATGCCCCTCACCGACGCCGTCACCACCGACGAGGACCTCGTCCGCTCACGGACGAAGGAACTGCTCGCCGCCTACGACCCGGCCACGACGGACCCGGTGACTTTCCTGGGGGCACGCTTCGACGCCGGCCTGGCGTGGGTGTGGTTCCCCGAGGGGCTGGGAGGCCTCGGGGTCGCCCCGGCGTGGCAGGCGGCGGCGGAGCGCGACCTGCGGGCGGCGGGGGCCCCGAGCGAGGTCGAGCGCAACGTCATCGGCTACGGCATGGCGGCGCCCACCATCCTCACCCACGGCACCGACGAGCAGAAGCAGCGCTACCTGCGGCCGCTGTTCACGTGCGAGGAGATCTGGTGCCAGCTGTTCTCCGAGCCGGGCGCGGGGTCCGACGTGGCGGGCCTCTCCACCCGGGCGATACGCGACGGGGACGAGTGGATCGTGAACGGCCAGAAGGTGTGGACGACCCTGGCGCACACGGCCGCCTTCGGCCTGCTCCTGGCGCGCACCGATCCCGACGTCCCCAAACACCGTGGCATGACGTATTTCATGGTGGACATGCACGCGCCCGGGGTCGACGTGCGGCCGCTGCGGCAGATGACGGGCGACGCCGAGTTCAACGAGGTCTTCTTCACCGACGTGCGCATCCCCGACACCCAGCGACTGGACGCGGTGGGCGCGGGGTGGCGGGTGGCGACCACGACGCTCATGAACGAACGCGTCGCCATCGGGTCGGGGGTGGCGGCCCGCGCCGCAGGTCCGATCCACGAGGCGCTGCGCATCTGGAACGACGCGGCACAAGACGCAGGCGGGCGCCGGACCGGCGCCCACCGCGCGCGCCTCATGTCGTTGTGGGTCGAGGCCGAGGTGGCCCGCCTCACCAACCTGCGTGCCCGCGAGATGCGCCGGGCGGGCACGCCCGGGCCGGAGGGATCGGTGGCCAAGCTGGTGACGGCCGAGCTCAACAAGGCCATCTACGAACTGTGCGTCGACCTGCTCGGCCCGGCGGGCGCGCTCTACCCCACCGACTACACCATGCGCCGGCCCGACCGGGCCATCTTCTCGGGGGGCGACGACCCGCGCTACACGTTCCTGCGCACCCGGGCCAACTCCATCGAGGGCGGCACGTCGGAGATCATGCGCAACATCCTGGGCGAGCGCGTCCTCGGCTTGCCGGGCGAGCCGCGTGTCGACAAGGACGTGGCCTGGTCGGAGGTGCCGCGCAGTTGACCGACATCCTCGCCCCCATGCACTTCACCGACGAGGTCGTCGCCAAGGGCGTGCGGGAACGGCGCTTCGACCTCGAGCGGGACGGGAGGATCCTTCCCGGGCTGCTGTGGACGCCGGCCGAGGCCGACGGACCGGCCCCCGTCGTACTGCTGGGGCACGGGGCCGCGGGCAACAAGCGCGAGGCCTACATCGTGGCCTTGGCGCGCGGCCTGGTGCGCCACCACGGGCTGGCGGCGGTGGCCATCGACGGGCCCGTGCACGGCGACCGCCGCGCCGACGGCAGCCTCGACGGCGAGCGCGCCTTTCTGGAATTCGCGCAGCGGTGGTCGTCGGACGGCGGCCTCATCGACGCCATGGTGTCGGACTGGCGCGCCACATTGGACGCGGTGGCGCGCCTCGACGACGTGGCCGGGGAGCGGTGCGGGTACTGGGGGCTGTCGATGGGGACCATCTTCGGCCTGCCGTTCGTGGCGGCCGAGGAGCGCGTGGAGGTGGCCGTGCTCGGGCTCATGGGACTGACGGGCCCGACCCGGGAGCGCTTCGCGGCCGACGCCCCCGCGGTGCGGTGCCCGGTGCTGTTCCTCGTCCAGTGGAACGACGAGCTGTTCCCCCGCGACCGGGCGCTCGAGCTGTTCGACGCCATCGGCAGCACCGACAAGCGCCTGCACGCCCACCCCGGGTTGCACGGGGAGGTGCCGGCCGAGGAGTTCGAGGCGAGCGGCCGGTTCCTGGCGTCGCACCTCGGTCCGTGATCAGCCCGGCAGCTCCGAGCCCGCCAGCGCGGCGGCGGCGCGCGCCGCCAGGGCCACGAGAGTGAGCGTGGGGCCGTAGCCGGCTGAGGTGACGAACACCGAGGAGTCCGCCACCACGACGTTGTCGAGGCCGTGCACGCGTCCGAACGGGTCGACCACCGAGGTCTCGGGGTCGGTACCCATGCGGGTGGTCCCCATGACGTGGCGGCTGATGGGCACCGCCGACGAGGCGCCGCGGCGGTCCGTCTTCCCCACCAGCGGCGAGGCGGAGGTCATGGTCCACGTGGCGCCCATGTCCTCGAGCACCCCGACGAGGCGGGCACCGTGCAGCGCCGACGCCACGAGCTCGTGGCGATGGGGGTGGTAGGTGACGCGGGGGGCGGGGAAGCCGCGCACGTCGCGCACGGTCGGGTCGAGGTCGACCCGGTTCGTCGCTTGCGGCAGGTCCTCACCCTGCATGGTGAAGGCCCACAAGCGGTCGCGCATGGGCGACTCGCGCATGAGCCGGGTGTGGGCCTGACCCCACGGGTAGAGCTTCGCCTCCATGATCGGCAGGCTCGGACCGCCGTGCTCGACCAGTCCGCCCCGCACCCACGGCAGCCCCGCCGCCCGCGCCGCGGCCCGCGCCGCGTCGTCGACGATCACCGCGTCGTCGTGCACGTGCGTGACCGCGCGGCCCCGTTCGGAGTGCAACCGCTGGGGCATGACGCCCAGCGCGAACGTCTGGAAGTGGACCATGAAGTACCGCCCGATGAGCGGGTGGTGGAAGCCCGACAACAACAACAGACGGGGCGTCTCGACCGCGCCCGCCGCGATCACGACGTGGCGCGCGTCGATGCGCCGGACAGCCCCGTCGGGCCCGACGACCTCCACGCCCGTGGCCCGGCGGCCGTCCGTGCACACCCGCGCCACGAACGTCTCGGCCACGAGCTCGGCGTTGCCGGTGGCGAGCGCCCGCTGCAGCAGCGCCACGGGGTCGCCCTTGGCGTGGATGGGGCACCCGAAGAAGGCGCAGAAGCCGCAGTTGTTACAGGCGGGGCGGCCATCGTAGGGGACCGAGTTGGCCGCGGTCGGAGCGGGGTACGGGTGCAGCCCGGCGCGCTCGGCCGACGCACCCGACAGCAGCGCCCCGTACATGGGCGCACCCGATGGCATCGGGTACGGGCCCGAGCGCCACGCCGCGAACGGGTTGGCGCCCGCCTCCCCCGCCACGCCGATCGCCTGTTCGGCGTGGGCATAGAAGGGTTCGAGGTCCGCGTAGGCGAGGGGCCAGTCGGCGACGTCCGCGCCCTCGATCGGGCCGTAGGTCGTCTCGAGCGCGAAGTCCTCTTCGCGAAAGCGCGGCACCTTGCCGTCGGCGTGCGTGCCCCCGCCGCCCACCGTCGACGGGATGTTGTTGACGTCGCCGACGAACGAGTGGTCGCCCTCGGCCTCCGTCGTGCGGAAGGTGCGGGGCTCGAGCAACGGGTCGGGGCCCAGGAAATGCCGGGAGAGGAACTTGATCTCGTCGTTGGAGAAGTCGGTCGCCAGCCGGGTGGGGTCGTGGGGGTCGAGCAAGTGGTTCCGACCCTTCTCGACGATGACCACGGACCAGCCCGCCCGGGTGAGAACATCGGCCGCGGCCGCGCCGCCCGGGCCTGACCCCACCACCACGGCATCGACGGTCACGGGCCCGACACCTCGGCGTCGGTCCAGCCGCGTGGCTGGACGTCGCCGGCGAACTCGATGGCCCGCCACGCCGAGCCGTGCCGGTTCCCCCCGTACTCCGGCGCCCCGTACATCCCTTCACAGCAGTGCCCGTACAACAGGGCCGTGAACTGCGGACGAGCGCGCAACCGCTCGTCCTGCTCCGTGGACGGCGCGTCGCAGAAGTCCTCGCCCAGCGACGCCAGGCCGTCCCGGTACCGCTCCTGCCATCCGGCGACCGGTCCGTTGAACTCGCGCTCGGCGATGCCCTGCGACCCTTCGATCCGGGTTCTCCACGCCAGCTCGTCCAGGGGACCGAGACGGTGGAACGTCGAGAAGCCGGCCTCGCCGCCGTACCGGCCCGACGTCGGGCCTCCCGCCCAGATGCGCGGCGGGTCGACGCAGAACGCGCCGAGCAGACCGTCGACGTAGTCGGCCACCCCGGCCGAGCGCGCCCCGGGCGCACCGTGCTCGGGATCCTCGGGAACAAGGCGCTCGCACGCGGCCTCGAGCACGCGGTACTCGTCGTCGGTCAGCCACAGCGGCACGAGCGCCCTACCTTCCCCGTCGGTCGCGCCGCGGCGCAGCGCGCACCGGGACTGACACGGGCGTCACGGTATCAGTGCCGCCGATAGCCTCGGCCGTCGTGAGAGCGTCCGGAAGTCCGCTCCCCCGGCGCATTCCGGCACGAGGCGCGGACGCCCGGGCGGCCCTGGTTGCCTTGGTGGTGATGACCGTCGCGTCGGCAATCATCGCCGCGGGGTGCGCGTCGTCACGGGCGCAACGCGGCGCGCACCGTGCGACGACCATCGCGCCGGCAACCGCCCCGAGCACCACGGGCGCGCCCCCCACGACCGCGCCGGGCACGGTGCCCACCTCAGTGGGCCGCGAGCACATCCCTGCCTTCACCCACCTGTTCGTCGTGCTCATGGAGAACACGAGCGCGCCGGGCGCCTTGGCCGTGCCCGCCATCGCCCATCTGGCGGCGCGCTACGCCAGCGCCACCGCCTGGTACGCGGCGTCCCACCCGAGCCTTCCCAATTACTTGGCGCTCGTGGCCGGGTCGACCTTCGCGGTCAGCTCGGACTGCACCGGGTGTTACCAGGACGGCCCCTCGTTGGCGTCACAGCTGACCGACGCCGGCGTCACCTGGGGGGCGTACTTCGAGGGCATGCCGGCGCCGTGCTTCTTGGGCCCCGAGTCACCCGACGGCGAGTACGCCCAGAAGCACGACCCGTTCGCGTATTTCCGAGACGTGCGCTCCAGCGCGTCGCAGTGCGCCCATCTCCAGCCGCTCACCGCTCTCACGGGATTGCTGGCGGGCAATGCGCCGGTGTCCGCGGTGCCCCGCTTCGTATGGGTGACGCCCAACCTGTGCCACAGCGGCCACGACTGCGGGGCGGCCGCGGGCGGCGCGTGGCTGGCGGGGTTCGTCGCGTCGGTGACGGCCAGCCCGGCGTGGCGCGACGGCGGGGCACTCGTGGTGACGTGGGACGAGGGCACCGACAGCCGGGGGCTCGACCCGGCCACCGGCTCGTCGACCAACGGGGGAGGCGGGAACGTGCTCACGTTGGTCATCGCCCCGAGCGTTGCGGCCGGCCTCAAGGTGGGCATGCCCCTCGACCACTACTCGCTGTTGCGCAGCATCGAGGACGCCTTCGGACTGCCGCTTCTGCGCGAGGCGGCGGCCCCGGGCACCAAGCCCATGTCGGCGTTCTGGAGCGAATGATCATGACCGTCGCCCGGGCGCGTTGAGCTGTGTACGTCGCCGCCCTCGAGATCGAGCTGCACCTCGCCGCCAGCGGTTCGCTCAAGGAGAAGCGGGCCGTGGTCCGCCACCTGGTCGAGGCGGCCCGCCGCCGGTACGGGGTGTCGGGGTCGGAGGTGGCCCACCACGACCGGTGGCAGCGCGCCGGGCTCGGGTTCAGCATCGTCGCTCCGAGCGCCGGGCGCGCCGAGGAGGTGCTCGACCGGGTGGAGCGCTTCGTATGGTCGCATCCGGAAGTCACGGTGGTATCGAGCGCGCGACACTGGCTCGACCTGGACCAGTGACGGTCGGGGGCGACAGGGAAAGGGGGATCGCCGGTGTCTGCGTTCTCCGCCCGCGCCCCACGCCCGAGCCTCTTGTTCGCGTCGTTGCGCGGGTACCGCGCCGACTGGCTGGGTACCGACCTGCTGGCGTGCCTCACCCTCCTCGTCATCGCGGTCCCGGAGCAGCTGGCCACGTCGCGGCTGGCCGGGATGCCACCGATCACGGGCCTGTACGCCTTCGTGGCCGGCACGGTGGCGTTCGCATTGCTGGGAGCGAACCCGCAGATGTCGGTCGGGGCGGACTCGACCATCGCGCCTCTGTTCGCGGCGGGCGTGGCCCACTTCGCCCCTACGGGATCGGTCCGGTACCAGGAGCTCGTCACCCAACTCGCCGTGGCCGTCGGGATCATCCTCATCGTGGTGGGGGTCCTGCGGCTCGGGTGGATCGCCGAGTTCCTGTCGGCGCCGATCATCACCGGCTTCCTCGCCGGTGTGGCCGTCATCATCGTGGTGCACCAGCTCCCCGACCTTCTCGGACTGCAGCCCGTGAGGGGTTCGACCGTGCACCGGCTGGCCGACATCGCCCGGCACCTGAACGACGTCAACGGCTGGTCGCTCGGCATCGGGGCCGCCGTGCTGGCGGTGGTGGTGACGGCGGACCGGATCGACCGGCGCGCGCCCGGTGCGCTCGTGGGCCTCGCCCTGTCGACGGTCGTGGTGGCGACCACCCATCTGCGCGACCGGGGCGTGGCGGTGCTCGGGCACGTCGCCCACGGCGCGCCGACCGTCGGCCTGCGCGGCATGTCGTGGTCGTCGCTGGGCGACATCGCGCCCCTGGCGGGCGTGGTCGCCCTGGTGGTGATCAGCCAGAGCGCGGCGACATCGACCGCCTTCGCCCCCCGAGGCGGGGCGGAGTCGGACGTGGGCCGCGACTTCCTCGGCGTGGGGGCCGGGAACGTCGTGTCGGGACTGTTCGGGTCGTTCGCCGTGAACGCGAGCCCGGCCCGCACGGCGGCGGTGGCAGCGGCGGGCGGGCGCACCCAGCTGGCGGGCCTGGCCGCAGCCGCCGCGGTCGTGCTGCTCGTGCCGGCCGCGGGTGTGCTGACCGACGTCCCGCTCGCGACGCTCGCGGCCGTCCTCGTGTTCGTCGCCTCCCGGATCTTCCACGTCGACCAGCTCCGGTCGGTGCTGCGCTTCGATCCTGTCGAGTTCGCGCTCGCCGTCGTGACGCTTTTGACCGTCGCCTTCGTCGGGGTCCAGCAGGGGATCGGCCTGGCCGTGGCCCTCGCCATCGTGGACCGGACCCGGCGCACGGCCCGGCCCGACACTTTCGTGCTCGGCCGCGTCCCGGACACGACGAGCTGGGTGGCGATGGAGCACTCCGCCCGCCCCGCCGCGGTTCCCGGCGTAGTCGTCGTACTGTTCGTGGCGCCGCTGTACTACGCCAATGCCCAACACTTCCGCATCCAAGCGCATCGCGCCCTGGCCGAAGCGTCTCCTCCACCGAAGCTCTTCGTCCTCGACGCGGACGCGATGAGCGACATCGACTACACCGGCACAAAGGTCCTCGCTGCCTTCCTCGACGAGCTCGACCGCGCCCGGATCACCTTCGCGATCGCGCGTGCGATCGGGGACGTCCCCCACAACCTGGCCAGGAGCGGCCTCATCGACCGCATCGGCCCGGACCATGTCTTCCACACCGTGGACGACGCCGTGAAGACGCTCGCTCCCGACACGAGCCGGTGACGCGTTGACGTCCACCGGAGACCGGGCCGGCCAACGCGACGCGCGTCGCGACGCGCGCCGCGCCACGCGCGACGCCCGGATCGAGAGCACCAGCGTCGGCCTGACGCTCGCCATCATCATGACGGCGACCTTCGTCCAGCTGATCGACGTCAGCATCGTCAACGTCGCCATCCCCTCCATCCAGCGCGAGCTGCACGCCACGTCCGCACAGATCCAGCTGGTGGTGGCGGGCTACCTGCTCGCTTTCGCGGTGACGCTGATCACCGGGGCCCGGCTGGGCGACATCCACGGGCGCAAGAGGCTCTTCCTTTTCGGGATGATCGGCTTCACCGCCGCCTCCGCGGCATGCGGCGCGGCTCCGACCGCGACCGCCCTGGTCGTGGCGCGCGTGGTGCAGGGCGCCTTCAGCGCCCTCATGTACCCGCAGGTGCTCTCGGTGATCCAGGTGAGCATCCCGCCGCGCGAGCGGGGGCGGGCGTTCGGGATCCTGGGCGCGGTCATCGGGCTCGCCACCATCCTCGGCCCCGTCGTCGGCGGGCTGCTCATCACCGCCAACATCGGGGGTTCGACGTGGCGGTCGATCTTCTACGTGAACGTCCCCATCGGCATCCTGGCCGTGGCGGGAGCGCTCTACCGCCTGCCCGAGTCCAAGGCCCCGGACGCGCCACGCCTCGACATCCCCGGCACGCTGCTCGCCACCGCCGGGGTGTTCCTGCTCGTCTACCCGCTCGTCCAGGGACGCCAGGACGGCTGGCCCGCATGGGGATGGGCGATGCTTGGCGCGGCGGTCCCGGTCTTCTTCGTCTTCGCCCGGTACGAACGACTGCGCAGCGCGGCGAACCGGTTCCCGCTCGTACACGCCTCGTTGGTGAAGGACCGGGCCTTCGTGAGTGGCAGCCTGCTGGCGCTCATCTTCTTCGCCGGCCTACCCGCCTTCTTCTTCACGTTGAGCCAGTACCTGCAGTTCGGCTACGGCTTCAGCCCCCTGGTGGCGGGCCTCACCGTCTTCCCGTTCGCGGCCGGGAACATCGTCAGCTCCGTGCTGTCCAACCGCGTCGCGTCCCGGATCGGGGCGCGTGTGCTGACGATCGGAGCGGCGATCGTCGTGGCCGGCGCGGCCGGCATGTGGGCCGTGGTCCACTCGGTGGGCGTCGACCTGTCGTCGGTCGACCTCACCGGCGTGCTCGTCGTCGGTGGCTTTGGGCTCGGGTTCTTCCTCCCTCCGCTGACCAACATCATCCTGGCGGGCATTCACTCACGGGCCGCCGGAGCCGCCTCGGGCGTCCTCACCACCGTCCAGCAGATCGGCGGGTCGCTGGGCGTGGCGCTGGTCGGCGTGGTGTTCTACGGCGTGCTGTCCTCGTTCGCGCCCACCGCCGCGACCACCGCGATCCCGCGCCTGCACGCCGAGCTCACCGCCGCGGGCCTGCCGCCCCCGCTCGTCCGAACCGTCGAAACGGGATTTCGCACCTGCTTCGTCGACCGGGCCCGATCCTCCGATCCGACCGGGACTCCGCCCAGCTGCGGGCGCGTCATGGAGGAAGCGGCGCATGCCCCGCTTCCCACCCCGACCCGCCACGCCCTCGAGGTCGCAGTCAACGGGCGGGCCGTGCCCGACGCCCGCGCCCTCGACTTCCGCCGCGCCTACGAGTGGGCCCTGGTCTACGAGATCGCCGTGTTCTCGATAGCCGGACTGCTCACCCTGACGCTTCCCTCGGCCGCCCATCCCGACGGGGCCGAAGCGGGTGACGACTCTGCCGATCGCCGGGTGGCGACACCGACCGCCGCCGGGTCAACCCCTGAGATGGGATAGCTCCGAGCCGGCCGCCCCGGAGGGCGCGAGCGCGCGGTTCAGGGCCCCAGTGCGCGGTTCAGGGCCCCAGCGCGCGCTTCACGGCCCAGCGCGAATGGGGGCCGAGCCGGACCGCGGAGGGACTGCTCAGGGACCGAGGAGGCCGGTCAGCACCCGACCGAGACCCGCGCCGGCGCTCGTGGCCGGGCTGGAAACCGGGGCGGTCGGGGCGGAGCCACCTCCCGAGGTCCCCGAAGGCGAGGACCCGCCCGAGGTCGTCGATACGAGGCGGGCGACGGTCCCGGTCGCGGCGGTGGTACCCCCCGACAGCCACGAGACGGTGCTCGCGGTACTCACGACCGGCGTGGGCACCACGGTCGTGGTGGTCGGTGCCGGTCTCATGAGTCCGCCGACCGTCGTAGTCACACCACTCACGGTCGGTGTCGTCGGCTTGGTCACGGTCCCCACTGGGCTGCTTCCCGATCCGCTCGTCGCCCCGGCGATGTTCGTCAGGGTCTGCCCCACGGTCTGGGGAGCTCCCCCCGTCGTGCCGGTGACCGTCTTGGTCACCCCGCCGAGGGTGCCGCCCGTGTTCGGAGGCGGCGGGGTGGTGGCGCCGCTGATGATCTTGGTCACCCCGCCGAGGGTGCCGCCCGTGTTCGGAGGCGGCGGGGCGGTGACACCCGTGATGGTCTTGGTCACCCCGCCGAGCGTGCCGCCCGTGTTCGGAGGCGGCGGGGCGGTGATACCCGTGATGGTCTTGGTCACCCCGCCGAGCGTGCCGCCCGTGCTGGGCGGCCGAGGCGTCCCGCCGACGGTCCCGGTGATGGTCTTGGTCACCCCGCCGAGGGTGCCGCCGGTTCCGTTGGTCCCGGTGGTCCCGACCCCGGGGGTGAGGCCGCCGACCACGCCGCCCACGCCGCCCGCGCCCGCGGTCGTGCCGCCGACTGGGCCCGAGACCGACGAGATCGATCCCCCCGAGCGCGTGAGACCCGAGCCGCTCGAGTTTGTGCCACCGCCGGAATGTGACGCCCCGGACGATCCCGAGCCCGACGGCGTCCGGGTGCCGCCCGATCCGCCCGAGCGCGACCCGCCGCCGGCCGACGACGCCCCGGACGAACCCGGCGCGCCCGTGGCGCCCGAGCCGGTGGAGGACCCGTTGGTCGCGCCCGTGCCGTGCCCGGGGCCGCCCGTCACGGCCGGGGTCTGGGTGCCGGTGTGCTGGAGGTGGGCGGGGGAGGAGGTCCCGAGGTGGCCGGTGGCGGCCGCCACGACCACCGCCGTGCCCGCCGCGGCCGACCCCACCGTGGCCGCCGCCCCGGCGGGCGACAGGTGGGCGAGCTTGCCCCCCACCCGGCGGGCCCCCGAGGCGAGGCGGCGCACGAGCGCCCCGAGGCCTCCGAGGCCGATCAGGACGGCGGGGCGGCTCTCCGCCCCCGCCACGGCCGCGAACTCGCGCTTCAACGCCTGGCGGGCGCGCCACAACAGGGTCTCCACCGCGGACACGGCCACGCCTTCGGACTCCGCGATGGCCTGGTAGCTCATCCCCGAGTGCTCGCGCATCGCCAGGATGCGCCGGTGGCGATCGGACAGCTTGGCGTAGGCGGTGCGCACCATCTGGGCGTCGACCGAGGCCACGAGGCCCTCGTCGGGGGACTCGCCCGTCGCGGTGGTGTCGGCCCCGAAGAACTCGGCCACCGGGGTGGCCCGGTTCCTCTTGCGCAGGGTGTCGGTGCACAGGTTGGCGGCGATGACGCTCAGCCACGGGTAGAAGCGCTTGTCCCCGCAGAACCGGGGCAGCGCCCGCCAGGCGCGCACGAACGCCTCCTGGGCCACGTCCTCGGCCTCGTGCGCGTCGTACAGGCGGCGCAGGCACAGCCGGTACAGGCGGCGGTAGTAGTGCAGGTACAGCTCGTCGAACGCCCCCCGGTCGCCGTCCTGGGCCCGGG
>Ga0307477_10003476_pt1 | contig 11737 bp, 6 predicted proteins | sample atmos_gasesECM2C_FD_203316 | JGI IMG/M metagenome (GOLD analysis project Ga0307477, IMG submission 203316) | Hardwood forest soil microbial communities from Morgan-Monroe State Forest, Indiana, United States - atmos_gasesECM2C_515 | ecosystem: Environmental > Terrestrial > Soil > Temperate...
GTCGGCCACCCCCTCGGCCTACGAGCTCCAGCAGTCCTCGCAGGTGGTGGAGCAGATCGTCCGCCCGACGGGCCTCATCGATCCCGAGGTCATCGTCAAGCCCACCAAGGGTCAGATCGACGACTTGATCGCCAACGTCAACGACCGGGTGGAGAAGGGCGACCGGGTCCTCGTCACGACCCTGACGAAGAAGATGGCCGAGGACCTCACCGACTATCTCCTCGAGCAGGGCATCCGGGTGCGCTATCTCCATTCAGAGGTCGACACCGTCCAGCGCATCGAGATCCTTCGTGATCTACGCCTCGGTGAGTTCGACGTCCTCGTCGGGATCAACCTGCTGCGGGAGGGGCTCGATCTACCCGAGGTCTCCTTGGTGTCGATCCTCGACGCTGACAAGGAGGGGTTCCTGCGGAGCGAGACCAGCCTGATCCAGACCATCGGCCGGGCCGCCCGAAACATCGACGGGCAAGTGGTGATGTACGCCGACGCCGTCACGGACTCGATGCAGCGGGCGATATCCGAGACCAACCGACGGCGGGCACTTCAGGAGGCCTACAACCTCCAACACGGGATCGATCCTCAAACGGTTCGCAAAGCGGTAAGCGACATCCTGGCGTCATTGCGAGGGACCGCCACCGCGCCAACGCCCGGACGTGACCGTCGTAGCCGGCTCCGGGACCGCGCCCGAAGCGACGTGCTCGAACTCCCACATGACGAACTGCGGCGGCTTATCCAAACTCTCGAGGAAGAGATGCACGAAGCTGCCGTCGATTTGCGATTCGAATACGCCGCTCGTCTTCGTGATGAGATCAACGACCTTCGGCGGGAACTGCGCGAGGTCAGTTGAGCGCGGCTGTCTCGGCGGCCGTGCCGGAGGTGGGCCCTCGTCGTGGCCCGGCGGTTGATGAGCGGGGTCGATTGGCCGCCTCGCTGGCGGCATTGGCTGTGCTGTACGTCCTTCTCATTGGGCTGGGCGACGCCCGGGCCTGGTCGGGTTCCGACGCTGGTGGCAAGGTCGCCACGATCCGGTATATGGCCGAGCACCACACACTGGTTCCGGAGGTCGGGTATTGGGCCTCGGCCCAAGATCCGGCGGGAACCTTTCATCCGCTCGTAAAGACGACGTTAGTTGGGCACCGGTTCATTCAAGTCACGACCTTCCCGTTCGTCTACATCGGGCTTCCGCTGTGGCGCCTGTGGGGAGCAAAGGGTGTCCTCGTCCTCCCGGTCATCGGAAGTCTGCTCGCGGCCGTGTCGGCCCGACGGCTGGCGCGTGTCCTCGGCGCCACGAAGGGATGGTGGGCGTTCTGGCTCGTGGGCGCTGCGTCCCCAATGCTCTTCTATTCCGCCGACTTCTGGGAACACTCGATGGGTGTCGGCTTGGCGTTGTTGGCTGTGTCGCTGGCGCTCGAGGAGGGCGGCCCTCTCAAAGCGGCGGCGGCGGGCCTCGCGGCCGGAACAGCGGGAGTCTTGCGCGCCGATGTTCTCGTTTATATCGCCGCTGCCGGGGTGGCCATCCTGATCGTGGGCCGTACCCGCAGGTGGTGGTTTGCCCACCCGGCCAGAGCGGTCGCCATAACCTCTGGGGCCCTGGTGCCGCTGGTGGCGTCGAGGGTAGCCGAGCACGTTCTCGTAGCTTCATCGGGTGCTCGGGCGGGCATAGCCGGACGTTCGGTGGGAGCGGTGTCGCAGGCGGGCAGCATGCTTCCACAGCGGGTGCGCGATGGTGTCCTCACTACCGTGGGGTTGTTCGCCGATGACTCCTCGAAGTACCTGGTTCTCGGCGCCGTGGTGTTGGGGGCCATGGTGATTCTGGTCGTCAACGGCCGGAGAGCCGAGGACGGAGTCGTGACCAAAGCCGCGTTCGCTACGGTCGTCGCCGCCTACGCGGCACGCCTGGCGGGCGGCATCGGGTTCGTTCCGGGCATGTTTGCGGCCGGACCCGTCTCGAGCGTCGGTGTCATCGAGGCCCGCACACCGCAGGCCCGGGTGGTGTTGATCACGGCGCTGTTGGCCATTCCTGCGGTCTGGTACTTCCAATGGCAAGGTGAGCTCATCCCGCAGTGGGGAGGTCGTTACCTGTTGGTGTCCGGCGCGCTCCTAGCTGTCCTGGGCGCTGTCGCGATCGAGCGCGCCGGCAGACTCAATGCAGCGACTGGAGTTGTGGTGCTCGCCGCGGTGGTGATCACAGGTTTCGGAGCGGTGTGGCACGTGCAACGGACGCGAAGTGTCGCCCACGCGGTCTCGCGAATAGAGGCGGTGCCCGCCGACGTCGTTGTTGTGTCCGAGCTCGACCACCTAGGTCGGGAGGCCGGAGCCTGGTACGGACGTCATCGATGGTTGACTGCGAGTTCCGCAGCGCAGCTCGAGGCCGTCGGCGCCATCCTTCGCGCCAGCCAGGTCACCCAGGTCGAGGTGGTGGGCTTGGAGCGCAGCAGCGCTCCGGCGGTCATTCCCGGCTATGGGCAGGTGTCGGTGGATCACGTGGACTTCCTGGGTTTCCCGCTTCGCCTGACCATGCTGAACGCACGCTGACTTGACCGCATCTTCGACCTCTCGGCGGTCAGACTTCGCGGCCTTTGCTGGGGTCGTGGTGTTGGCGCTGACGTTGGCCTGCGCGGTTGCGCTGCCATCTCGGTCCAACGAAACGTTCGTGGACCAGGCGATAAACCGACAGACGATCCAGCACATGCGGGCGGGATCCGGGTACTACGCCGCCATGGCTCGTTCCCTCAGCGACAATCGCGAGTCGGCGTCGAGCGTACGGGCGTTCCGCGAGCCGACGCTCTTTCTCTTCTGGAGAGCGCTGCCATCCCAGACCTGGGTGTGGTGGGCCTTTTGTGCCATGGTCGCGGCTGTCGGCCTCATCTTGCTTCGGGCGACGTCGGCGCCCCTCGTCGTGCCTCTCGTCGTTCTTTACCTGCTTCGGGTCGGGCGTCCCATCCATGACGGGGTGCTGTTCGACCAGTATCTCATCACGGAATTGTGGGTCGCGCTGCCCGTGGCCGCCTTGGTCTTGGCTCGATCGCGCCGTCGAGAGGGCTGGGCCGCGCTCGCGGGCTTCGTCGCCACCGTGACGCGCGAGACGGCGGTCGTGCTGTTGATCGGCGGCCTCATCGCCGCCGTGGCCGGCCGGCGCCGGATCCGACCCTGGCTGACGGCGCTCGTTGCCCTCCTCCCGGCCGCCGTCGCCCACGCCGCGCTGGCCAGCCGGCACTTGGTCGCTCACGGGTCTCAAGCTCGCCTGTTGGGTACGGGGGGAGTGGGCCGTGTCGTGTCGATGGGCGCGGTAGGACTTCCTGATCACGCTGTTGCCTTGGCTTTGTGGGTGCTCGCCTTGCTCCGGCTCGCCCGCGACCGGGACCTGGCGCTCCAGATGTCGGGCCTCGTCGCCCTTCCGCTCCTCGGACTCATGGTGGGGCGGGACTACTGGGGCTTCCTTGTTGTCCCGTTCATCGTCCTATGGGCAGGGGAGGGTGTCGACCAACTGGTTCGCAGCCGCACCCCGACCCCGTCCGTGTAACGAACAGGTGTTCGTCCGGGTTGGCCGCTTGGCGGGATAGGCTCAGACGATGGCCGACAAGCTCGTGGTTCGGGGCGCCCGGGAGCACAACCTGCAGAATGTCTCTCTCGAGTTGCCGCGCGACCGACTCATCGTCTTCACCGGCTTATCGGGTTCCGGGAAGTCTTCGCTGGCCTTCGACACCATCTACGCCGAGGGGCAGCGCCGTTACGTCGAAAGCCTGTCGGCCTACGCCCGCCAGTTCCTCGGCCAGATGGACAAGCCGGACGTGGATTTCATCGAGGGCCTCTCGCCCGCCATCTCGATCGACCAGAAGTCGGCCTCGCGCAACCCGCGGTCGACGGTTGGGACCATCACGGAGATCTACGACTATCTGAGGCTCCTATATGCCCGGATCGGCATTCCTCACTGCCCTAACGACGGCACCGTGGTCACCCGCCAGACCCCGCAGCAGATCGTCGACCGCATCCTCGAGCTCCCCGAGGCCACGAAGTTCCAGGTGCTCGCGCCGGTGGTACGCGGCCGCAAGGGGGAGTATGAGGGACTGCTTGACGAGCTGGCCGGGCAAGGGTATGTCCGGGCCCGGGTGGACGGCGAGCTCATCGATCTGGGCGACCGCAAGGATCTCAAGCTGGCCCGCTATGAGCAGCACACGATCGAGGTCGTGGTCGATCGCCTCGTGAAGCGCGCGGGCATCGAGCGGCGCTTGACGGACTCCCTTGAAACGGCGCTGCGCTTGGCCGAGGGCGTAGCCGAGGTTCAGATCGTCGGCACCAAGAATGAGGAGGACGAGACGCTGACGTTCAGTCAGCACCTCGCGTGCCCGACGTGCGGCCTGTCATTCGAGGAGCTCGCTCCCCGCAACTTCAGCTTCAACTCCCCATACGGTGCGTGCTCGGTGTGCTCGGGGCTAGGGACGCGCTACGAGGTCGACCCAGAGCTGGTCGTGCCCAACCCGGACCTTTCGATCGAGGAAGGCGCCATCGCCCCATGGGCCGGAGCCAGGAGCGAGTGGTTCCAGCGGGTGCTTGGGTCGGTGGCCGAGACACACGGGTTCAAGACATCGACGCCCTTCGCCAAGCTAAAGAAGTCCGAGCAGAAGGTGATCCTCTACGGCACGGGGACCAAGGGTGTGGTGATCTCGTACCGCAACAGGTACGGCCGCACTCGCAGCTACTCCACCCAGTACGAGGGCGTCGTGCCGTGGCTCCAGCGCCGCCACGGCGAGGCCGAGTCGGACATGATGCGGGAGCAGATCGAGGGCTACATGCGGGAAGTGCCGTGTCCCGCCTGTAATGGCGCTCGCCTGAGGCCAGAGTCACTCGGTGTGACCATCGGTGGTCGGAATGTGCACGAGCTCTGCGATCTGAGCATTGGAGGCGCAGCCAGCTTTCTGCTGAGCCTTGAGCTCTCGGAGCGGGATCTCATGATCGCCGAACGGGCCCTTAAGGAGGTCAACGCCCGACTGTCCTTTCTTCTCGACGTGGGTCTCGATTACCTCACTCTCAACCGCTCAGCCGGCACCCTTGCCGGCGGGGAGGCCCAGCGCATCCGCTTGGCTTCTCAGATCGGCAGCGGGCTCGTCGGCGTGCTCTATGTCCTGGATGAACCTTCGATCGGGCTCCACCAACGCGACAATGCCCGGTTGATCGAGACGTTGCTTCGCATGAGGGACCTCGGCAACACCGTGATCGTCGTCGAGCACGACGAGGAGACCATCAGGGTCGCAGATCACGTCGTCGATATCGGGCCGGGCGCCGGCGAGCACGGCGGCCGGATTGTTGTATCCGGCAAGGTGTCCGACCTCCTGAAATGCAAGGAGTCGCTGACCGGTCAGTACCTCTCCGGGAAGCGATGCATTCCGGTCCCGCAGGTTCGTCGGGAGCCGGGCGACGACTGGCTCGTCGTGCGGGGGGCACGGGAGCACAACCTCCGGGACATCGACGTGGAGTTTCCGCTCGGCTGCATGGTCGCAGTGACCGGTGTGTCGGGATCGGGCAAATCCACCCTCGTCAACGACATCCTTCTGAGGGCACTCATGCAGCGGGTGTACAGGTCCAAGATGGTGCCCGGGCGCCACAAGCGGATCGAGGGAGCCGAGTCGTTGGACAAGGTTGTGGCGATCGACCAATCCCCCATTGGTCGCACACCGAGATCCAACCCGGCGACATATACCGGCGTGTTCGACGCCATTCGCAAGTTGTTCAGCCAGACCAACGAGGCCAAGTTGCGCGGGTACCTCCCGGGTCGTTTCTCGTTCAACGTCAAGGGCGGTCGATGCGAGGCGTGCGCCGGGGACGGCACCATTCGCATCGAGATGCAGTTCCTTCCCGATGTCTATGTGCCGTGCGAAGTGTGTAAAGGAGCTCGTTACAACCGAGACACGCTGGACGTGACGTTCAAAGGAAAGAACATCGCCGAGGTCCTCGACCTGTCCTGTGAGGAGGCACTCGAGTTCTTCGCCAACCAGCCGGTCATCGCCCGCCACATGCAGACGATCGTCGATGTGGGCCTTGGCTACGTGCGTCTGGGGCAGCCGGCTACGACGCTGAGCGGGGGAGAGGCCCAGCGGGTCAAGCTGGCGAGCGAACTGGCCAAGAGATCCACAGGCCACACGATCTACATGCTGGACGAGCCGACGACTGGCCTGCATTTCGAGGACATACGCAAGTTACTCACGGTTCTCGGACGCCTCGTCGACCAGGGCAACACGGTGATCGTCATCGAGCACAACCTGGACGTGATCAAGACGGCTGACTGGGTGATCGACCTGGGACCAGAAGGCGGCAGTGGGGGAGGAGCGGTGGTGGTCGAGGGCACTCCTGAGCACGTGGCGAAGACAGCGGGCAGCCATACTGGGCGGTTTTTGGCATCAACCCTGGGCGTCTAACAGCGCCGAGGGGGCTCACCGTGTTCCACAATGAGGCATGAAGGACCGTGACGTCCAGCAACTGCCCCGACGTGAAGGATCCTAGGTGATGCGCCGCATCGCCCGGCCGTTGCTGTATCTCGGGACGGTCGCCGTGGTAGTGGGCTTCGGACGCATTCACGCCCAGTTCATCGGGAAGTACTACTTCCATTCGTCCGCACGGCTACCGTGGGCCTTCGGCTACGCCGTGTTGCTGTGTTTCGCTGCGTACGGGATGGGACTCCCCGATCTGACGCGCTCGAGAAGGTCGACGCTCGGCGCCGCGGTCGGTGCGGTGGGTGCCGCCGCGGTTGGCATCTCGGTCGTTCAGTTGGTCTTCGGGTCATTGTTGCTGCCGAGATTCGTGGTAGCCGCGAGCGCCCTCACGCTCGTCGTTTGGTATTGGGTCTGCGCTCGGCTGGCGATGGCCGGGCGGGATCGGGCCGAGCTTCGGGACCGGGTTGTGGCCGTCGTGTCTGTCGAAGAGGCGGAGGCGTTGCGGAGCGACCTGGCCCTGGCGCCGGAAAGGCCAGCTACTCTCGTGGCGGCGCTGACCCCGCCCGAGGCCTGCTCTGTTGGGCCCCAGTCCAAGCCTCTTCTGGAAGCGGCGCTGATTGGGAGGGCTTCCCTGATCGTGCTCGACCGGGGCGCACAGGCGGACGAGTCCATCGTCGCCCAGGCCGCGGCGCTTCATGAGAACGGCATTCGCGTTCGGACACTGTCGCTGTTCTACGACGAGTGGCTGGGAAAGCTGCCGCTGTCTGAACTCGAGCGCGTCTCGCTGATGTTCGACATTGGCGAGCTCCACCGGAGCCGATATGGGAGGGTGAAGAGGCTTGCCGACGCCTTGCTCGGGCTGGCCGGCCTCGTCGTGTTGATTCCCGTCACCGCGCTGGTGATCGTCGGCAACCTGATCGCCAATCGAGGTCCGCTCTTTTACCACCAGGCCCGGCTCGGTAAGAACGGCCACCGATTTGAGATGGTGAAGTTCCGCACGATGCGTGGCGAGGACCGCACGACCGCCTGGACCGAGCTCGACGATCCCCGGGTAACCCCGTTCGGGAGATGGCTGCGCCGGACTCATGTAGACGAGCTACCTCAAGTTCTCAATGTCCTGCGCGGAGACCTGTCGATTGTCGGTCCCCGACCGGAGCAGCCAAAATACGTTGCGGAACTGCGAGAAAAGATCCCGTTTTATGACCTGCGCCAACGGGTGAGGCCGGGCCTGACCGGATGGGCTCAGGTCAAGTATCCGTACGCCGCCTCCGAGATGGATGCCATGGAGAAGCTCCAGTACGAGTTTTACTACCTGCGGCATCAGGATCTGACCCTCGACCTGCGCATAGTCGGGCGAACTCTTCGCAGCGTGCTCGGTCGGCAGGGTCGATGACGGACGGCTGCCCTGTGGGCCGGCATCTACGCTCCCAATCGTGTGCGGGATAGCAGGCGTAGTCGGGGGTGATCCTCGGGTCCGCCGCCCTCAGCTCGCCCGTGCCATCGCTGTCTTGGCCCACCGAGGCCCAGACGGCCAGCACTCGTTCGAGAGCGAGCGTGCCGATCTTGCTCACACGCGTTTGGCGATCATCGATCCGTCGACCGCCTCCGATCAGCCGATGGTCGATCCCCACTCTGGTTGCGCGCTTGTCTACAACGGTGAGATTTACAACTACGTCGAGCTCCGGCGGGAGCTCGAGGCTCGGCATCATCGATTTTTCTCGTCCGGAGATACCGAGGTCCTGCTTCGGTCCTACCTCGAGTGGGGCGCCGCGTGCGTGGAACATCTCAACGGGATGTTCGCCTTCGCCGTCTGGGACCCCCGCGCCGATGGGCTGTTTCTTGCCCGTGACCGGCTGGGCGAGAAGCCCTTGCATCTCTCCCGGAACGATGACCGATGGTGGTTCGCTTCGGAGATCAAGGCGCTGCTGGCCGCCGGGGTGGTTGACGCTCGCGCCAACCCCGGGTATCTGTTTCGGTTCCTGGCCATGGGAGATCTCGGCCACCCGGAGGAAACACCGTTCGCCGGCGTCCGCCAGCTTCGCGCTGGCCACTGCGGTTGGGTGACGTCGTCCGGAGAGCTCCGCACCTGGCCCTATTGGAACCCAGCCGAGTCGGATTTGCTGCCACCTAAGTCAGGCGATGAGGTCGATCAACGATTCGCTGACCTGTTCTCGCAGTCGGTGATGATGCGGTTGCGGAGCGACGTCGCCTTGGGAACATCACTCTCAGGCGGGCTCGACTCGTCGCTCGTGATCGCGATGGTGAGGCACCACCAGCCACAGGGCGAACTGCACGCGTTTACCGCCAGCTTCCCGAACACCCCGGCGGACGAGCTCCCCTACGCGGCGGCGCTAGCCGACCGTCTCGGGGTGACGCTGCATCCAGTCTCGCTCGGCCCCGGCGACCTGGACGCCGACCTCGATCGGATGACCTGGGCTAATGAAGGCCCGGTCGAGGCAACGTCCGTGTTTGCCCAGTTCCGGGTGATGGAGGAGGCCAGGCGGGCTGGGATCACCGTGCTCCTGGACGGACAGGGAGCTGACGAGACAATGGGTGGGTACGAGAAGTACGCCTCGGAGGAGGTCCTCGACCTCGTCGCCAGGGGTCACATCGTCAAGGCCATCAGGTCGGCGAGGGACTGGCGAGCCGTCCGCGGGAGTCTGCCTGGCGTGGTCATGAAGAACTACGTGGGGCTCATGGGCGGTCCTGGGGTGCGCCGAGGTCTGAACCCCCTCGTGACCAAACGCGCCGGGTGGCTCGCGCCAGACTTTCGGCACGCCCATCGCGGCCGCGATGTGCTTGAAGGTTTGACCGTCCCTCGCGTATCCCGTGGCGGGTCGGCGGCGGCCAACTCTCTTCTCGATCTGGAGCGAGCGGTACTTCCTCGGCTGTTGCGGTACGGGGACCGGAACTCCATGGCGTGGTCGCGGGAGGTTCGCCTGCCCTACCTGGATCATCGCCTTATCCAGCTCGCCAATGCGACCCCGATGAGCTTGAAGATTCGCAACGGCTGGTCCAAGGAGCCTATCCGCGGTGCTCTCGAGCGCCTCGGTCACCCCGATGTGGCTCGCCGCCGCTTCAAGAAGAACTACATGCCCCCCAACGAGGAGTGGCTGGGTGACCCCCGCATCGCGTCGAGGATTCAAGAGGCATGGACGCGTCTCCATGACGACGGGCTCCTAGCCCACGCGACTCCCGCCGGCAGCATCAACGCCCGCTGGCGTGTCCTGTCAGTCGAGTCCTGGCGCGCCAATTTTGGAGTCAGCTGGGCGTAGCGAGTCGCTCGACTTCCGTGCTGGGGAGAGGAGTCTCTCGCCTCGGAGGTGGCGGATAACCTGTTCCGCCATCCCGGCCCACCAGCAGGCACCGATGGTGGCGCACGCCGCCGCTGCGGCGGCGTGCTCTCCCAGAGGAGCATCCTCCTGGGCTGCGCCGTCGAGCAGCGCGGCCCCGAGTATCCCGAGCACGATGACTGCTTTGGGTGCTCGCCGTAGCCCGACGATGGCCGCGGCAAGGGCGATCGGGGGGCTGGCGATGATGAGCGCCTGTCGCCGGGCGACTGGCACATCACCCTCGAGCCACGCCGCCACCTTCCAGCGGCCGAATCGGCGGTATTGCGCGGCCAGCGCGGGCAATGAGCTCCGTGGTTGGTAGGTAACCTCCAGCGCCGGTTCGAACCAGACCTGCCCATGCCGACCGAGCCGCCGGTTGAGCTCATAATCCTGGTTGGTGGCAAACCGCTGGTCCCAGCCGCCGACGGCCCGTAGGTCGGCGGTGCGGAACGCGCCCAGGTACACGGTATCGGTCGGTCCGGCCGTTTCCGAGCGCCGGTACCGGGCGAATCCCGTGGCATACGGGTTTCGCAGCGCTCGGGCGATTCCGCGAGCTACCACGCTAGCGCCAGGGCGAGCCCGGGCGACTTGCCGGCCACCTACCACGACCCGGCCTGGATCGCTCAGTTGACGGACGCAGGTTGAGATGTAGGCCCAAGGAATTGCGGCCCGAGCGTCGACGCGGCAGAGAATGTCGCCGCGGGCACGAGCCAGTCCGATGTTCAGCGAGCTCGGGGTAGTGCGTGACGGGTTGGCGATGACCTCGGCTCTTGCGAACGGGAAGCGGGAAAGCACTTCCTCCGCAGCCTCGGCTGTTCCGTCTTCGCTGCTCCCATCGATGACGAAGACCTCGATGAGTGGTAGCGGATAGTCCTGGAGTCCGACCGCTTCGATGCACCCGGCGATGGCGGCGCGCTCGCCTCGGGCTGGGACCACGACGGTGACGAGAGGTCCGGCGCTCACGGCAACATCATGTCTCGCGGAGTGGCTCCCGGGCGCGGCCTGAAGATCGCGGCGTGCAACACTGGTCCTCATGGAGCATCGGATCCCGTTTCTGGATCTCGGGCGGTTGCACGGGTCAATCGAGGACCAACTGCGGAAGGCGTTCGAGTCCGTCACGGCGGCCAGCAGATTCGTGGGCGGCGATGAGGTTGCTTCGTTCGAGGCGGCCTTCGCCGAAGCCCACAGCCGGAGGGGAACCGCCAGCTGCGGGAATGGGACCGATGCGCTGGCGCTGGGCCTTCGGGCCCTGGGCGTCGGACTCGGCGACGAGGTGGTAGTTCCGGCAATGACCTTCGTTGCCACCCTCGAGGCCGTGGTGCACGTCGGAGCCACGCCCGTCATCGCGGACGTCGATCCAGTGACGTTGCTGCTTACGCCGGAGACCGTCGGCGAGGTCCGAACGGAGCGCACCCGCGCCGTCCTGCCCGTTCACCTCTACGGCCACGTCGTGCCCTTTTCGTCGCTCGAAGGATGGCGGAATGATGGGCTCATTGTCCTCGAGGACGCCGCCCAGGCACACTTGGCGACGTGGCGGGGACGTCACATAGGCGAGGTCGGACAGGCGGCGTGCTTCAGCTTTTATCCCGGGAAGAACCTCGGTGCTCTAGGTGACGGAGGGGCGGTCGTCTCCGACAATCTCGAGCTGATCGAGGAGGTGAGGCGGCTCCGTGACCATGGCAGCGCGACCAAGTACGTGCACGATCGCATCGGTTGGTGCAGCCGCCTCGACGGCCTTCAGGCCGCGTTCCTCGAGGTGAAGCTCGCCCATCTCGCGGAGTGGACCCACCAGAGGCAACGGCTGGCCGAGCGCTACCGCGAACGTCTGGGCGACCTGTTGGTTCCGTGGCAGCCTGGTGCAGTTCACCATGTCCTCGTGGCGCGTGTGGGTTCGCGGCGCGACGACGTGCGTGCCGACCTGCTGAAACATGGCATCGAGAGCGGCATCCACTATCCAGTCGCCCTCTCTGATCAACC
>Ga0307477_10003478_pt1 | contig 11726 bp, 8 predicted proteins | sample atmos_gasesECM2C_FD_203316 | JGI IMG/M metagenome (GOLD analysis project Ga0307477, IMG submission 203316) | Hardwood forest soil microbial communities from Morgan-Monroe State Forest, Indiana, United States - atmos_gasesECM2C_515 | ecosystem: Environmental > Terrestrial > Soil > Temperate...
AACCCCCCGCCCCAAAACGGGGCGTGCCCGAACGGGGCCACGAGTTCCATCACCCACACCCACTCATGCTGGGTCTTCATGGACAACTATGTGCACGACAACAACGACCCAAACGTGCCAACCGCAGGCTCGGCAGCCGCCGGCCCGGTCGGCACCGGCATGACGGTGTCCGGCGGGCGGTTCGACACGGTCATGCACAACCGCTTCGAGCGCAACAACGCCTGGGGCATTGCCTTCGTTGCCTACCCGGACAGCGGCCCGCCGTGCACGGGTGGTGTCAACCTTCCCCAGCTCTGCCTGTACGACGATTGGGGTAACGCCTTGATCGACAACTCGTTTGGGCACAACGGGTCCTACGGCAACGCGACCAACGGCGACTTCGCCGAGCTAACCAGCCTTCCCGGGCCATCCAACTGCTTCCACGGCAACACCGAGGAAGGCGGCGGCAGTGTCACGAGCTCGCCGGCCGGACTACAACAGAGCAAGCCGACGTGCGGTGCCACGGCGCCACCCGATCCCAACCCCATCTTCACCGCCCAGATCGCGTGCGACTCGCAGATCTCGTTCGGCCCCACGCCCGTGCCCTGCGTGCCGGGAAGCAACTACCCGCGCCGGACGCGCGTCGAGATCCACCCATTTCCGACCGGTCTCGCGACCATGCCAACCCCGTGCGCGGACGTGCCGGCCAACCCCTGGTGCCCGGTCGGGTGAATCCAGCGGCTAGCCAGCCGGGACGATCTTGACCCCTTCGTTCTCGAGGGACTTGAGCTCCGCGACCAAGCGGTCGACCTCGGGCCCCGCATCGGTGATCGGGCGCCCCGTGCGCTCGGCGTAGGAGTAGCGCCCGAGGTCTTCGAGAAGGTCGTCCGCCTTGCGTTTGGCCTGTACGTCCTCGACCTTGTCGCCGACTTTCTCCTTGAGATCCTTGGCTTGATCCTTGACCTTGTCCAGCAGTCCCATGGGCCCTCCTTTTTAGACCTTCCCGACCATAGGCGGGCTTCAGCGGTGATGCGCTAAGCCTGGACCAGCTCGGAGAACCGATCGACGTATTCCTGGCCGCACAGTCCCGCGATGTCGGTCATCATCCGGTCGGTGACCTTGCGCAGGTGCGCCCGTTCGTTCGTCTCCCGAGGCTCCACGCGGAATGGCAATCCGAAGCGGACGGCGACCCGCTGACCGAGGCGGGGGAGATGGCGATCGGGGCTCTGGACCCTCTCCGTGCCCAGGAGCCCAACGGGAACGATCGGAGCGCCGGACGCCAAGGCCAGTCGGGCCGGGCCGAGGTGGCCCCGATGCAGCCGACCGTCGCGCGATCGGGTGCCTTCCGGGTAGACGCCCACGACCCCGCCGTCAGAGAGCACGTCACGAGCGGCGTCGAGCGCCTTGCGGGCGCCGGCCGGGCTTCCCCGCCGCAGCGGGATCTGTCCGGTGGCGCGAAAGATCCACGCGGTGCGGCGGTCGTCGAAATACTCGGCCTTGGCCAGGAACGAAACCGGCTCATCCACCACCAGAGCCAAGAACACCGAGTCCATGAACGAACGGTGATTGGCGGCCAGGATCGCCGGGCCGCGGGGCAGCCCGCCGACGCCGTCCACCTCGATGTCGTAGGAGCGACGCATGGGCCGGCTGAGGAGCGCTTTGGCCAGCCGGTAACCCCAAGGACTCGACACATGGGCCATGGTGGGCACCTCCCAGTTTGGTGGGCGACCTTCGATCCTCGCGCCTCTGATGGCACTACGGCGCGAACGGAGTGTGACGACTCTGCGAACTTCGCCGATCGGCGGCTCGTCATGTACGTGAATCCGGGCTAACCTTCAGGGTGCCTGAGCTGAGGGGGCACGTTGGCTGTTCGCATACCCCGCTGGACCGTGATCGCGCTGGTGGCCATGGCCGTCGCGGCCTGCGCCACCACCCACAGTGGCACCAAGGCGCGAGGTTCCCAATCGGGCGGCGGCGGGGTCAACGGCCTGCTCTCGAGTAGCCCCAGTTCCACGCCGGCGGGAGGGGCGGTGGGGGCGTCGGCCGGCGCCGGCGGGGGAGGGGGTGGGCGCTCGGCGAGCGGCGCCGGCTCCGGGATCAGCTCGGCCGGTGGCGGCCCGGCGGGACCGGTCTCAGGACCGGGGGGCGTTGGCGCGGTGGTCCCAGGCCGGACGTCTGGCACGATCTCCGTCGGTGTCGCCACCTTCACCGGCACCGGTCAAGTGGCGAGCGCGGGGCTCAAGTCGGTGCCGGCGGTGGAGGGCCAGCAGCTCTACGACGCGGTCATCGGGTACCTCAACGCCCACGGTGGATTCGGCGGGCGCGCCGTCGTGCCGGTGTACGCCAAGATCCCGCTCGTGACGGCCCAGCCGTACTCGGCCATCGAGCAGTCGGCCTGCGCCACGTTCACGCAAGACCACCACGTGTTCGCGGTGCTCGCGGACCGACCGTTTTTCGACGGAACGCTGGAGAGCTGCCTCACGGCCAAGAGCGTTCCTTTCTTCAATGACTACCCCAGCTACTACGAGCAGAACTTCTTCACCAAGTACCCGCTCATGTCCATGCCGCAGGGGGTCATCGGCGAGCGGGTGGTCCGCAACTGGATTCCGGGACTGCAGCGCCAGGGCTACTTCGACAAGGGGTCCAAGGTCGGTCTGGTGGTCGTGGACCAGCCCAGCGTGACGGCCGTGGCCAAGCAGGTACCTGCCGCCCTCGCCGCCATCGGCCTGCCGCTCACGGCCGAGAGCACGGTGGTCGCCTCGGACGGCGCCGGGATCGCCAACTCCGTGCTCCGCATGCGAAGCGCGGGAGTGGACCACGTGCTGATCATGGACTCTGCGCCGGCTTTGACCATCCTTTGGCCGACCCAGGCCCAATCCCAGTCGTACTACCCGCGCTACGGGCTCAACTCGTACAACACTCCGTCCTTCGCTGCCGCCAACGTTCCCTCGGGGACCTTCCGGCGCGCCGTGGGCATCGGCTGGTGGCCCGACGAGGATGTCGACGCCAGCTCGCTCCCGCCCCCCAACGCCGCCGGCCAACTCTGCTTGTCGATCTACAAGGGCGCCAACATCAACGTGAGCGACTCGATCACCCAGGGTCTGGCGCTGTGGGTGTGCGGGATCGTGCTGTCGTTCAAGGCCGCGGCCGATCACGCGCCGGCCCTGAGCGGACCCGGGATCATGGCCGGGCTGGAGAGCCTGGGCACCGGCTGGCAGTCACCCATCACCTTCGGCATCAACGTGGGTCCCGGCCACCACGACGGCGCATCCGAGTACCGTGCCTTTGGCTTTGCCGACAGCTGTGGCTGCTTCCGTTACCTCGACAGCGTGCTCCACCCTTTGCAGTAACCGAGGACCCTCGGCCTCACATCCGTGACGCGTGCACCGCCGGAGTCCGGTCAGCCCAGGGGCGAGCGTGCTCGAGTTGGCCCGCGAGCCGAAGCAGCAGGTCTTCGCGCCCGTAGGCAGCCCCGAATTGGATGCCCACTGGCAACCCGTCAGCCGTCCAGTGCAAGGGCAGCGAGATCGCCGGCTGGCCGGTCATGTTGAACGGGCCGGTGAACGGCAGAACCGCCGAGGCCTTGTAGAGCGGGGCCAGCGGATCGTCGGCTGGCGAGGCCAGATATCCGAGCTCGTAGGGAGGCGTCGCCGTAGTCGGCGTGACGAGGACGTCGAAGCCTTCGTTCCACCACGCCGACACTCGCCGGGCGATCGACTGCACCTGGCTCAGACCTTGGAGGAACTGGCTTCCGGTGCAGCTCCGGCCCAACCCGGCGAACGCCCACGTGTAGGGCTCCACGTCGTCCGGACCGATGGTCTTGCCGGTGCGCTGGCTCCAGCGATCCAGATTCCAGGCCACGCCGCTCCCGGCCATACCGAAGAACGCTTCGATCGACCCTTCCATCAGGTGATCCAGCGCTTCGGGAAAGGCCAGCTCGACGTCGTGGCCGAGGTCCTCCAACAGCTCGGCTGTCGCTTCGACCCCGTCCCGGCACGCGTCGTGGAGCGGGGGATGACCGTCGGGTGTCCGGGTCATGACGCCGATCCGAAGCCGGCCGGGGTCGGCACCGACCTCCTCGCCGTAGGGCCGGGCCGGCGGCGGCGCGGTAAAGGCGTCGCCGGCCATGTAGCCGCAGGTCGCGTCGAGCACGAGCGCCGTGTCGCGCACGGAGCGGGTCAAGGCGTGGACGTGCCATGAGCCGTTGCCCCACATGTCGCTGTGGTCTGGTCCCTGGGAGGTCCGCCCTCGCGACGGTTTGAGCCCGACCACGCCGCAGAACGCGGCGGGGATGCGAATCGATCCGCCGGCGTCCGTGCCGTGGGCGATCGGGACCATTCCGCAGGCTACGGCTGCCCCCGAGCCGCCGCTCGAGCCGCCCACCGTGCGGCCCAGGTCCCACGGGTTGCGGCAGGCGCCGTAGGCCACGGGCTCGGTCGTGGTGATGATCGCCAGCTCGGGCAGGTTGGACTTGCCGATGAGCGCGGCGCCGGCCTTCCTCAGCTTGGCGGCCACGAAGCCGTCGTGGTCCTCGCGCCAGTCGAGGTCCTGGAGGAAGCGCATGCCCTCGTACATGGGATCGCCGGCCGTCGGGGTGAGGTGGTCCTTGAGGAGCATGGGCACGCCCGCCAGCGGCCCATCGCCGAGTGAGCCCTCGGACGCGGCCGCTCGCGCCTTGTCGAACATCTCCGAGACGACGGCGTTGATCTGGGGATTGAGCCGCTCGATGCGCTCGATGGCGGCGTCGACCAGCTCGACGGCCTTGACCTCGCCGGTGCGGACAAGATCCGCTTGAGCAGTGGCGTCGAGTAGGGCCAGATCGTCGTTCATGAGCCTCCCTTTGGTCAGTCGGATGCTATCGGTGCGAACCGCAAGAGCCAACCGTCGTTAACGTGATCATCCCGGCCCGGGGCGGGATGCGTCGGCACCGACCAGGTAGCTCGCCCGCAGGCGATCAGGCTCATCGCGAAGCGCGCTGGCGTCGGCCTCGAGCACGACCGCGCCGCGGTTGAGCACGTAGACACGGTCGGCGATCTCCAACGCTCGCTGGGTGTACTGCTCAACTACGAGGACACCCGCGCCGAGGTCGGCCGCGTCCCGGAGGGCGCGGAAAAGCCGGTTGACGATGATCGGCGCCAGTCCTAGGGAGAGCTCGTCGGCGAGCAGGATCCGGGGTTGGGCCGCGAGCACGCGCGCCAGCGCCAGCATCTGCTGCTCGCCTCCAGACAGCAGGCCACCCCGACGACCCCGCAGCGGGACCAACTCGGGAAACAGCTCGAGGGCGCGGGCCATCTCAGCCCGTCCCAGCCTCAGGTTGGCCTCGGTGGACAGTCCGGCGAAGACACAGCGCTCCTCAGTGACCAGGCCCAGTCCGCGCCGAACCCGTTGGTGCAACGCGTCCCGTACGGGTACCCCGTCCCACAGCACGTCACCGTCGAGGGGAGCGAGCGCGCCAGCCAGGGTGAGCAGCGTGGTCGTCTTGCCCGCGCCGTTGGGTCCCAGGAGGGCGACCACCTCGCCAGCGTGGACGTCCAGATCGAGCTGGCGCACCGCAGCCAGCGCGCCGTAGCCGGCATCCACCTTTCGCGCCGCGAGGACAGGCGTAGGGGACTTTGCTCGTTCGGTGCGGCGTCGGTCGTGCCGGTCGCCAACCTCGGCGCCCTCGGCCGTTCCTAGGTAGGCGAGGGCCACGGCTGGCTCTTCGAGCACCTTCCGAGGAGGACCGGCGCCGATCACCGACCCACGATCGAGCACCACGACGCGATCGCAGATGTCGGTCACCAGGTTGATGTCGTGCTCGACGACGAGCACCGCCAAGCCCAGCTCGTCGGCCAGCCGGCGCACGAGGCGTCCGAGATCGACGGTGTCCTCGGGCCCCAAGCCGGCCGCGGGCTCGTCCAACAGCAAGACCGACGGGCGGGCCGCAACGGCCCGGGCAATGGCCACTAGTCGACGGCGCCCGAAGGGCAGGTCCTCGGGCCGTTGTTCGAGCTCGTCGTTGAGCTCCAGCGCCTGAGCTACGGCCAACGCGGTGGGACTCAGCCCCGACCGGCCCGGATGAACCAGGTCGATGAAGTAGTCGCGGCGCCGGCCGGTGTCTGACGCCACCCGCAGATTGTCGGAGACGGTCATTCCCGGGAAGAGCTCGAGGGCCTGGAACGTCCGGCCGAGGCCGAGCCGCGATCGCCGAACCGCCCCGAAGTGGGTGACCTCAACCCCGTTGAAGGAAACGGTGCCGGCTTCAGCGGCCACGAAGCCGGTGACCGCGTCGATCAATGTGGTCTTGCCGGACCCGTTGGGACCGATGAGCCCGACGACCTCGCCGCCGGCCACGCTGATCGACACGTCGTTGACGGCTCGCACGGCTCCGAAGCGCACGGTGAGCCCAGAAACGTCGAGTCGGGCCGGAGGCACCGGTTCCAACCGTCCCCCGGGCCGGCTACGCACGACCGACGCGCTGCGCCGGGCCTGCTGGCGCCGCTGCAGCAGAGTGAGCGGCCACGGCGGGCGGCTGACCACCCCGTCTGGCTGGGTGATCAGCACGACGAGGGCGCCGACCCCGCCCACCAGGGCCAGGATGAAGGTGGCCGAGGTGCCCTTGACGACGGCGTTGATCACCCGCTGGCCGATGCTGCCGGGCTCGAGCATTCCGCCGACGATGACGCCGGCCACGTAACCGACGCCGCCGACCACTGCCCGCATCACGGCGGTGATCGACGCGAGCACGGTGAAGCCGCTGAACACGACGTCGGGGAAGCGGAAGGCGATGAGGATGCCGCCGACGGCCGCGATCGCCGAGGACAGGCCGAAGGCGTAGAGCTTGGCCCCAAAGATGCCCACTCCCAACGAGGCCGCCGCCCGTTCGTTGGCCCGCATGGCGACGAGCCGGCGCCCAGCGTTGGACCGACGGAGATTCGCGACCAGCGCCATGAGTCCCGCCAGCACCAGGATCACGAAGGTGGCGAACCGTTGCGGGTGCTGGACCGAGCCCAGGTTGACGTAAAGCACCCGGAGATTCCCAACCTGGGTGCCGGCTGTGCCTCCTGTACGGGCGGAGTTGAGGAGAACAACCTGTTCGAGGACGAGCGCGGCGCCAAGCGTCGCGATGGCCAGGTTGACGCCGCGAGAGCGCAACGCCGCCAACCCGACGACCACGCCAATGAGCACGGCCACCGCGATTCCCGCCGCCGCGGCGACTTCAAAGGGCAGCCCCTGCCCGGCGACCAGGCGTGCCGCGACCCACGCTCCCATCCCGGCGAGCGCGTACTGCGCCAGTGACAGCTGACCGGCGTAGCCCGCCACCACCACGAGCGAGAGCAGCACGATGGCGGCAAGCGCCGTGGTGGTGATGGAGTCCACCCAGTTGGTCGAGGTGAGCCAGATGGCGCTGAGCACGACCGCCGCCCCCGCCGCAATCCACGGGAGGCGAATCGTGCCCGAGCCGAGCCGGGCGGCGCGGTCGGCCACCTCCCCTCGGAGAGGAAGGGGCCGTCCCCGGGCGACGAGGACCACGATGATGACCAGGAATGGCCCCGCTTTGGCCCATCCGGGCGAATGCACGTAGCGGCCCATCTCGGACTCGACCACGCCGATGGCCAGGCCGCCGGCAAGAGCGAGGGGGAATGAGGCGAAGCCGCCGACCAGAGCCGCCGCCAGACCGGGGATCACGAGCAGGGTAAGCGTCTCGGGGTTGAAGGCGCCGCTCAGCGAGGAGATCAGTACGGCCGCCAACGCGGCCAGGGCGGACGCGGCCGCCCAGTTGATGGCGGCGATCCGGTCGGGAGAGATGCCGAGCGCGGCCGCCGATCGGGTGTTCTCGGCCACGGCGGTCGTCGCCCGGCCGAATCCAGTCAGACGGTAGACGAGCGCGAGCCCGACCGTGGCCGCCACCGCCACCCCAAAGAGGATGAACCGGTCGAGCCCCACTGGGGTGTTGTGGAGGATGCGGACCACGTGACTGGGCATTACCTCCCTGACCGGACGGAATCCGCCACTCTTGAGGTGCTCCACAACGGTCAGAAGGAGCACGAGGATGGCCAGCGTGCTGATGAGGCGGACCAGCGGAGCCGCCCCTGACAGGGGGCGCATGATCAGTAGGTGAACGGCGACGCCAACGGCGGCGGCGAACGTCAGAGACGCCACCAGGGCGGCGACGAGCGGCCATCGGTGGCCGTCACGCAACTCGAAGAAGATGAGGGCGGACACCATCCCGATCGCGCCCTGAGCAAAGTTGATGATGCCCGCGCCCCGGTAGATGAGCACGAGGCCTTGGCTCATGAGCCCGTAGGCCGCTCCTGCCCCGATTCCCAGCAGGACGAATCTGAGGGGCTCCACAGCCGAGGCTGCGGCTCAGGGAAGAAGCTTTACGAAGCTGCCACTCAGGGGAACGAGCTTTCCGCCCTGTACCTGCTCGTAGAACACGTAAGGGTTGAAGATGTGCAACCCCGGGAGGGCGGTGACGGGCTTGGAGAAGTCCACCGGAGGGAACACGCCCACGTCGAAGTTGGTCACGGTCGGCATGGCCGCGAGAACAGAGGCGGAGTCGATGGTGGGAAGCGGCTTCGCTACCTGAGCAAACAGGTACACGCTGGCCCATGCGTCCTCGACGGTGTAGTCGCGGGTCAGCTTGGTGTCGACGGCGTCGACTTCGGTGTTGAACTTCTGCACGGCCGGGTCCGAGGTGTCGGATGCGGGCTTGCATTCGTCCACCGTGTAGACGCCCTCGACCGTTGAAGCGAATCCGTTCTGGATGTCACGCAGGATGTTGGCTGAGTCCGATACCAGCTTGCCCTGGAAGCCCGAGGCCTTGGCCGCCTTGACGAAGTTGGCCAGGTCGTTGGGCTGAAGGATGAGGCTGATCCCGTCGGTTCCGTTGGCCGTCGCCGAGGCCACGTACGACGACATGTCGGGCGCGTTCATCGGCAGGGCGACGTTGTTGACCAGCTTGAGTCCATGAGGCGCCAAGCCGATGGCGGCCAGCGCGGGCAGCTGGGCCGTTGCGCTCAAGTCCACGCGCACCAGGCTGATCTTGGTCGCGCCCTGGCGGGCGGCCAGATCAGGCTCGCCGGCGGCGACGTCGATGCCCGAAGGCGCGAACGGGAAGCCGTTTGGATTGGTCAGGTCCGCCGCGGTCACCGCGATCTGCCCGAGCGAGGGAATGTTCGCCGTCTTGAGGATCGGCAGCACGTTGGCGCCATACCCGGTGATCGAGCCGACGAGCGCCACTACCCCCTGCGAGACGAAGTCACGGCCGCAGGTGGCGGCGTCGTTGGGGTTGTTCTTGGTGTCACACGTCACGATCTCCAGAGGGTGACCGGCCACACCGCCGGCCGCGTTGATGGCCTTGGCCGCGCCTTTGGCGCCGGCGGCGGCGATGTCGAGGTTGGAGTACGGAGTGCCGGGCCCGGCGCCTTCAGCGACCACACCGAGTTTGATAGGCGTCCCGGTGGGGCCGGAGGTCGTCGATGATGATCCCGCCGAGGTGGTCGACGCGGACTTGGATCCGCTGCTGCCGCAAGCGGACGCAATCAAAAGGCTCACTACCACTGCAACAGCTCGTCCGGTTCCGTGTCGCATACGACCTCCTCGGCTTGAAGGTGTGGCACCGGAACGCGCGCGAACGCGTCGGCGTCGGACCTCGCGTCTATCTTGACGCGAGGCCAACTGTGATTGACCGTTTACGCAATGTCAAGAAGGGACGGACCTTGGGATGCGCTGGTTGCGGATTTTCTCGAGCCCGGACGGCGAATCGCACTTCGCCGACGTGGATCTGGCCATGGCTCCGGCGCACGTCCTGCCGAACGTCGACCCCTGGGACCTGAGCGAGCCCGTGGATGCTACGTCGGTGGTGTTCCTCCGCCGCTCCGAGAAGGCCGGTGTCAATGACTGGCACAACCCTCCCCAGCGCCAGCTGGTGATCAGGCTGAGCGGAGATGCGACCATCGAGACCTCCGACGGCGCCCGGCGCGAGGTCGGACCGGGGACGGTGCTCCTGGCCGAAGACGTCTCGGGCAAGGGACACCGGACGGTGCAGGCCCGGGGTGAAAGCTTCGCGGCCATTGTCCGTTTGGGCGGGCCTTCGCCCACCCGCGACCCTTGACCCTCAGTCGCGCCGGCCGTACCGTCGTTAACGAGAGTTCATTCGAGGACGGGAGCCGGTCATGGCGACTGGGCAGATGATCATCGATACCGATACGCACGTGTCTGAGCCGCCCGACCTGTGGACGAGTCGCCTTCCCGCCTCGCTCGGCGATTCGATCATGCACGTGCGTTGGGACGACGCGCTCAAGGCCGAGGTGTGGACGGCCGGGGACCGGGTGATCACCAAGGCGTGGGCCGGCGCGATGTACGGCTGGGGCGAGCCGTTCCCCAGCGCCCCGCCGCACCAGGCCGACGCCCACCCGGCGTCCTACGACGCAACGGCCCGGCTCGCGGCGATGGACCAATGCGGCATCGATGTCGCCGTCCTCTATCCCAACGTCGCCGGAGGGTTCGCGTTCGATACCTACCGCGAGGGCGCCGACCGTGCGCTCACCGTGGCGCACATCAAGGCCTACAACGACTTTCTCCTGGACTGGATATCGCCGGCGCCCGAGCGCTTCATCCCCCTCGCCGTGCTCCCGTACTGGTGGATCGATGAGGCGGTCGCCGAGGTCGAGCGGGTCGCCGCGCTGGGCCATCGCGGCATCGTGACGACGGGAGCCCCGCATCTGCACGGCCAGCCCTACATGTCCGACCGGCATTGGGATCCGTTGTGGGCGGCGTGTCGCGATACCGGCCTGCCGGTCAATTTCCACACCGCCAACGGCGACATGCGCGTGTACCTCGCGCCCGAGCGCATCGCCCTCGACGGGGCCGCCGTCACGTACTCGCGGGCATCGACGGGCGCGTTCTTGGACAACGCGCAGCAGGTGACCGATCTGCTCTCGTGCGGCGTCCTGGCGCGGTTCCCGGAGGTGAAGTTCGTGTCCGTGGAGAGCGGGCTCGGGTGGATACCGTTCGTGCTCGAGTCGTGCGACTACCACTTCAAGAAGGCCTGGACCTGGAAGGAGCACCCGGAGTTCGGAGACTTGCTCCCGAGCGACCTCTTCCACCGTCAGGTGTACGTGAACTACTGGTTCGAACGGTTGCAGCCGTGGCAGGTCGAGCTCGTCGGCGAGGACAACATCCTCTTCGAGACCGACTTTCCCCATCCGACCTGTCTGTTCGGCGACGAGGTCACCGACGCGCTTCACAACGGGCTCGAGCAGCAGCCTGCGGTGGTGCAGGAGAAGATCCTGTGGCGCAATGCTGCTCGGCTCTACGGAGTTGACGTAGGCGCCGCCTGACCACCCCGGCCCAGAAGCGGCCGGTGTTACCCTGCCGGCGTGGCCTGGGGTCGGCGGTCGTCTGCGGTCAGTGCCGCAGCGGTCACGTTCCTCATCCTTCTCGCCAACGTGTCGACGTCGAGCGCCTCATCGGGCGGCCTCGGTCGGCCCGACACGCTGACCGTCGACGGGCTGGCCGCACCGGTGGGACTCGGTGCCAACGATGTGAGGTTCGCCTGGCACGTGAACGACACTCGCCGCGGCGCCGTGCAGGCCGCCTATCGCATCGTTGTGTCCGCCGGCCAGCACGTCGTGTGGGACAGCGGCCGGGTCTCATCGCCGGAGCAGTCCTTCGTCCCGTACGCGGGCCCGGGCCTGGCCTCCGATGCGGTCTACCGGTGGACCGTGCAGACCTGGGCGGGGACGGGCGGACCCGGTCCG
>Ga0307477_10003480_pt1 | contig 11717 bp, 10 predicted proteins | sample atmos_gasesECM2C_FD_203316 | JGI IMG/M metagenome (GOLD analysis project Ga0307477, IMG submission 203316) | Hardwood forest soil microbial communities from Morgan-Monroe State Forest, Indiana, United States - atmos_gasesECM2C_515 | ecosystem: Environmental > Terrestrial > Soil > Temperate...
TCGGAGGCCACCATGCAGGCGGTCGTGCGTCATTTTCACATCGACCCACGGCGATGCCGGGTGATCCCCCACGGGGTCGAGACCGAGTTCAGCCTTCCGGTTTCGAGCGAGGTCCGAGCCGAGCTGACGGCCCGCTACGCCCTCCCGGAGCGCTACCTCCTGCAGGTCGGCACGGTGCAACCGCGCAAGAACTACGTCACCAGTGTGCGGGCGCTGGCGCGCATCCCGGCGGAACAGCGAATTCCACTGGTCGTGGTCGGTGACTTTGGCTGGAACTATGACGACGTAGTCGACGCCGTGCGCGAGCTCGACCTGGACCAGTGGGTCCGGTTCGTCGGTTATGCGGCGATGCGTGAGTTACCCGGCCTTTATCAAATGGCGCAAGCGCTGCTGTTCCCCTCGCTGGACGAGGGATTCGGCTTGCCGGTGCTGGAGGCGTTTGCGGCGGGAACGCCGGTGGTCGCCTCGAATGCCGGCGCCATCCCCGAAGTCGCCGGCGATGCCGCCCTTCTCGGCGCGCCTCGCGATGACGAGTTGTTAGCGCGCAACTTGCTCCGCCTGCTGACGGACAGCGAACTCCGCGAGCGTCAGGTCGCGGCCGGCCGGGCGCGCGCCGCGCTCTACACCTGGTCGGCGAGCGCCTCCGCGCACCGCGCCGTCTACGAGTCGGTCGTCACCCATTAGCGCGTGCGCCCTCCGAGGAACTGTGTCAGGAATGACACTCGCCCGTAGTCGCAACTCCCGTTGACCGACAATACGATGAAGGTGTTATGCCTCGGGCCAAAAAGCGCTCCCGTCGCGATGAAAAAGAACTCGCCAGCGACGAGACTTCGGAAAACGCCCCCAAATCGCCGAGGCTGCCCAAAGCCAAGGACGGCCGGACCACGTCAGGCGGGCACCGCTTTAGTCCGATGAACGCCGCTTATGGTGATTCGGTAGTTCCAGATTTTCCGATACCCGACTAACTACGCCTGGCGGGTTACGGCGTCGAGGGTGCGCCACGTTTTCACCGCCGCCTCCTCCCAAGTGAAGCCGGCGCTTCGAGAGGCGCCGGCGGCGATCAGGCGGCGCTGGAGCTCCGGGTCCTGCGCGAGTTCGAGCATCGCCTGGCTCCATGCGCCCGCGTCGTCGGGGCTCAACAGGATGCCGGCGGTGCCGACGATTTCTGGCAGCGCGCCGGCCGTCGATGCGATCACCGCCGTGCCGCATCGCATCGCCTCCAACGCGGGAAACCCGAAGCCTTCGAAACGGGAGGGGAGGGTCAGGGCGATGGCGCCGGCGTAGAGCGCGGGCAGGTCATCGGGCGGCACGTAGGGCAACATGCGGACCGCCCCCGCCGATCCTTCCTCGTGGCCCGGTCCCGCGAGGACGAGCTCCGCCGTAAGGCCCCGGCGACGCGCCTCGTCGAAGGCGCGGCGCAACATCCCCAGGTTCTTGCGCGGGTGATTGCGGCCGACGAAAAGAAAGTAGGCGCCACCAATTCGAAGCCGTCCCAGGACCTCGTCAACTTTGGCTGGATCCTGGGGCTGCATCCGCGGGTCGACGCCGGAATGCACCACGGTGATGCGCCCACGTGGCACGTTGTAGAACCGGACCAGGTCATCGGCTGTCGACTTGGACACGGCGATCAGCCGGTTGGCGCGCCGCGCCGCGTCGCGCGTTGTCGCTTCGAGGTACCAGCGCGCGGTGCGCGAATAAGAGTTCGGCTCGCGTCGGTGGCCGACATCGTGAATGGTGACCACCGATTTCAAGCCGAGCGCGAAGGGCAGCACATGGCTTGGGATAAACGTCACGTCGGGCCGATCGTGACGGAGCGCCTGGCGCAACCGCCAATGGGTCCACACGCGGGGGAACGGAATGCCGCGCCATTCGACACCGTCCGGCAGCCACGGTGGTGCATCGATGGCATTGGCGTAGACGCGCATGGTGCGTGGTCCGCGCGATGCGGCCAGCGATTCGATGATGCTTCGGGCGTAAATTTCGGTTCCCGTCGCGACGCGACGGATTGCGGGGGTGCCGTCGATGCCGATTAGCACGGCTGGCCTGCGCTGGCGCGCAAGGGAAGTTGCACAGTGACTGAACCGGGCGAGTGCGCCGAAAAGCGTCCCATCACGCACTCGGCCAAAAACGCGATTGGCCTCGTGTGCGTGGTACAGGACGCTTTTCGGCGCCGCCCTGATACGCCCGAAAGGGCGGCGGCCCGAGGGCCGCTGCGCGGCGCGGCCTGCGGCCGCGCTGTTCTGCTAACTTGCGGCAATGGCGGACGGGAATACTATCCCTGATGGCGTCGCGGTTGATCTTTTGTTTGCGGCCAAGCCATTCACCGGACTCGAGCATCACGCGCTCCACATCCTTCGCGGGCTGCACCGGGTGGGCGCGTCGGTCGATGTGCTCGTTCCGGTCGACGTCGTCACCGATCTCGGCGACGCCGCTGAAGGGCACCGCATCGTGCCATTTCCGCACGTCCCGCGCGGGCTTCGGTTGGGCCGGGAACAATGGGCGCTCCCCTGGCGCTTCGGGGCCTCGCCACGCGCGCTCCACCTGCTGCACTCGGTCATGGGTGTGGCGCCGGTGCTCAGCGCCGTTCCGCTGGCGCTGACCGTGCCCGACCTCGCCTATCGGATCCGCCCTGAGGACATGCATCCGCGCGCGCGCTGGTACTTCGGGGCGCTCGGTCCGCGAAGCATTCGCAAGGCGCGGCGGGTCATGGTCTCATCGCAAGCCGTCAGCCGCGAGGTCATCGATCTGTACCATATCGCGCCGGAGCGGGTGGCCTACGTCCCGCTGGCCGCCGACCCGATCTTCATCACGCGGCCTTCGATCGAGGTAGCTGAAGTACGAAAACGGTTCGGGCTACCCGAGCACTACATCCTCTACGTCGGAACCATCGATCCCCGCAAGGACCTGCAGCGGCTGCGGGCCGCGTACGAGCTCCTGCCATCCGACCTCACCGATGACTCGGCGCTCGTGTTTGTCGGCAGGACGAACCGTGGCGCCGAGCGGCTCGCCCGCGAGCTGCGCAAGGCGGGACCACGCGGTCACGTCATCGGTCTGGACTACGTGCCGCGCGAGATGCTGCCGGCGATCTACAGTGGCGCCTCGATCTTCGTCTATCCGTCACGCTATGAAGGCTTTGGCCTGCCGGTGCTGGAAGCGATGTCGTGTGGCGCGCCCGTGATCGTCTCCTCGGCTGGCGCGCTCGCCGAACTGGTGGACGATGCGGGCGTGGTCCTGCGCACCGAGAGCGTCGAGGAGCTGACGCAGGCCATGGAGCGGCTGCTTCGATTCGATGCGGAACAGCTGCGGCTGCGCAACGCGGGACTCGAGCGGTCGAAAGCGTTCAGCGTCGAGCGGCTGGGTCGCGAGACCGCGGAGGTCTACCGGCAGGCGCTGGCCGCGTGACGCGCTTCACGCTGCTGGGGGTCCCGGTCGATGCCCTGACGGAGGCGGAGGCGGTGGACTGGGTGGCGCGCGCCATCGCCGAGGGGCGTCCGCGCCTGGTGATCAGCGTCAACCCCGAGCGCATCATGCACGCGGGGCGCGACCCGGCGTTTGCGACGGTGCTGCGCCAGGCGGATCTCGCGCTGGCCGACGGGGCCGGCGTGCTCTGGGCCGCGCGCCGGCTGGGGCATCCGCTGCCCGGGCGGGTGGCGGGTGTCGACTTCGTCAAGGCGCTCGCGGCCCGGGGCGCCGCCGCCGGCTGGCGGTTCTTCTTCCTCGGCGCGGCGCCGGGGGTGGCCGCGGCGGCCGGCCAGGTGCTGCGCGATTCCTACCCCGGGTTCGTCCTGGCGGGGGCCGAATCGGGTTCGCCGGAGCAAGGGGCGGACCCAGCCACGACCGAGGCGATCCGCTCGAGCCGGGCGCAGGTCCTGCTCCTCGCCTTCGGCGCCGCGGCCGAGGAGGCCTGGCTCAGCCGTAACCTGGAGCGATCGGGCGCGGTCATCGGCCTCGGGGTGGGCGGCGCGTTCGACTTCATCTCGGGGCGTGCCCGACGGGCGCCACCCTGGATGCGAGAGCACGGGCTGGAGTGGCTCCATCGGCTTGGGCGCCAGCCCTGGCGATGGCGCCGCATGCTGGCGCTGCCACGCTTCGTGGTCCGGGTGCTGGCTGAGCCCAGGGGCGACGGCCCAGCCGAAGGAAGTCCGTGACCGGACCGTTACTCTCCTGACCGTGATCGCCGCCTGGCTTCGCCGTGTCACCAGCACGGTCGTCCTCCGCACGCTGCTCTTCGCGGCCGTGTTCAGCCTGGCCGCGGTGCCGCCGCTTGACTCGGATTTGTGGTGGCACCTCGCCAACGGACGGCTGATCGTGACCACTGGGTCGATTCCCCACGTCGATGTCTACTCCTTTAGCGCCGCGGGCCAACCCTGGGTGATGCACGAATGGCTCGCCGATCTCGGCATGTACCTGCTCTACCAGGTCGGAGGGTTGCCGTCGCTGGTCGCCATCTTCGCCGCGGTCGTGACGGCGGCAGCCGTTTGTCTTTACCTTCTCTTACGGCAGACCGGACTCGCCGCGAGCGCGGCGACGGCCGTCACGTTGGTGGGCGTGCTTGCCGGCTCGACGGCCTGGGGGGCGCGGCCCCAGCTGCTCAACGTGCTCTTCTGTGGCCTGTTGCTGCTCGGTCTGATTCGCTACCGCGCGGGCCGGCTGCCCGCCTTCCTGTTGCCGCCCTTCATCTGGTTGTGGGCGAACCTGCACTCCGCGTTCCTGGTGGGCATCATCATCAGCCTCCTCTTTCTCGGCGGTGAGGTCGTCGACCGGTGGCGATCGCGACCCGACGCGATGCCGCGGCGCCGCCTGGTCGCCCTGGGATGGGCCATCCTGGCCGGTATCGGGCTGGCATTCGTCAATCCATTCGGGATTCAAACCGTCCTCTTTTCGCTCGGCACGCTGACCTCGCCGTTGATCCAGAACAACATCCAGGAATGGGCCTCCCCCGACTTTCATTCGTTGGCCGGCATGATGTTCGAGGGGCTGGTCTTCCTGCTGCTGATTGGCCTCGCCACCGGCCGGGTCAAGGCTCGGACCAGTGAGTGGCTGATCGCCTTCGCGCTCCTCTACCTGGCGCTGTCGTCGCAGCGACACGTCCCGCTGTTCGTGCTCGGGGCCGCGCCACTGATGGGTCGCTGCGCCCAGGCGGTGCTGGCGCAGCTGGCGGCCATGCTGCCGCCGGTCCACGACCGGCCCGCGGCGCAAGCGGCTTTTCGTTGGGCGCCGTCGCGGCCAGCCAGCCCCGGACTCGCACTGGGCATCATCAACGTCGTCCTCCTCCTCGTGGTTGGAGCCGGCATGGTGGGCTACCGCGCCCTCCCCAACCTCCAGTCTGGCCGTGAAACGCAGGCGATCAGCGCCGCCTTCCCGGTCGGGGCGACCGACGCCTTGCAGGCGCTCGGCCGGCCGGTGCGGGTGTTCAACTACTACGACTACGGCGGTTATCTGGTCTGGCGCCTGTTCCCACACGGCGGCCGGGTCTTCATCGACGGCCGGGTCGAGGTCTACGGCTCGCAGATCTTCAGCCGCTATCTTCAGGTCAGTTACATGACGCCCGCCTGGCCCGACGTGATCGCGCAAGCGCATCCCGATGCGATCATCCTGCCCAATGCCCATCCGCTCGTGGGGATCCTGCGCCACGACGCGGGCTGGCAGGTCCTTCGCGAGGACGCCGTGGCCACGGTCTTCACGCGAGTAGGCTTCGGATCATGAGCCTCGCGTCGTCGGTCGACATCAGCGCCGTGATGCCCGCCTTCAACGAGGAGGCCAACCTGGAGCAATCGGTGGGGCGGATGGCCGCCGCGCTTCAAAGCCAGGCCCGGGCCTTCGAGGTCATCGTCGTCGACGACGGCAGCCGCGACGGAACGGCCGAGGTCCTCGAGCGGCTCAAGGCGATCCATCCGAGCCTGCGCGTGGTGCGCCATCCGGTCAACCGCGGCTACGGCGCGGCCCTGCGGTCCGGCTTTGCCGCGGCTCGCTATCCCTGGATCTTTCTCATGGATGCCGACAACCAGTTCGATCCGTCCGACGTCGCGTCCCTGCTCGCTCGCGCGGCCGACGCTGACATCGTCGCCGGCTACCGCAAGCAGCGGCGGGACCCGCTGCCCCGGCGTCTCAACGCCTGGGCCTTCTTCACGCTGGTGACCATCTTGTTCGGCCGCCTGGCTCGCGATGTGAACTGCGCCTTCAAGCTGATGCGCCGCGACCTGCTGGAACGGATGGAGCTGCATTCCGAGGGAGCCCTGATCAATACGGAAGTCTTCGTGCTGGCGCGCCAACTCCACGCGCGCGTGGTGGAGGTGCCGATCCAGCACTATCCCCGGACCTCGGGCCGCCAGACCGGAGCCAACCTGCGTGTGGTCTTCCGGGCTTTTAGCGAGCTGCTCGCCTTCAAGGCTGAGATGCGCAAGGTGGAGAAGGCGGCGTGACTCCCGAGATCTCGATCATCATCCCGGCGTTCAACGAGGCACGGCGACTCCCTGCCACGCTCGACCGGGTCGAGGCTTTCCTCAAGACCTCGGGCCTCAGCGCCGAGGTGATCGTGGTCGATGACGGCAGCCGGGATGCCACCGCCGAGGTGGTGCGGCAGCGCGCGGCAACCTGGCCACAGCTACAGCTGGTGGTGTCCGATCGTAACGCCGGGAAGGGCGCGGCGGTGCAACGGGGGATGGCGCAGGCGCGCGGTCGCTATCGGATTTTCAGCGATGCCGACCTGAGCGTCCCCATCGATGACCTGGAGAAGCTCTTGCGACCGCTGCGCGGCGGCGCGGGCGTCGCCATCGCCTCGCGCGGGCTGAAAGACTCACAGGTCGAGTTGCATCAGCCCTGGTACCGGGAGACGATGGGGAAGATCTTCAACCGCCTGGTCCGGGTCTTCGTGCTCGGCGGCGTTCACGACACGCAATGCGGCTTCAAGGCCTTCACGGCGGAGGCCGCGGACCGGGTCTTCCCGTCGCTGCAGACCCGCGGCTTCGGCTTCGACGTCGAGGTGCTCTATCGCGCCCGTCGCGCCGGCTACCGGATCGTCGAGGTGCCCACCCGCTGGATCAACTCACCGCAGAGCCGGGTGCACCCGATCCGGCACTCGACCGTGATGTTCCTCGAGCTGCTCGCCATCCCCGGGCGGGTCCGCACGCATCCGACTAAGGGCATCGATCGTCAGGACGCAAACCGGGCGTCAGCCTGAGTAGCTCATAGGGGCCGACCTGCGACCGCGCGACCGTGCGGGCGGTCAGCCACTGATCGAGAAAGGGTGATCCCGGAACCGAGCTGAGGTTCCACGGCTCTCCCGCACTGGTGGGGCCGAGGACCGCGAGGGTGACGCCGGCCCGCGCGAGCTGGCAGGCGATGGTGCGCTCGCCCGCCTCGGTGTTGGTCAGGCCGGGTAAGGCCTCGTAGTAGACCGTGCCGGGATTGCGAGCGCTGAGAAAGTACAGGGTCGTGTCGTTGAAGGTGACGAGGTCATTGCGCTGCAGGCCCACCCAGATGGGGCCGCCGTGCGGGGTCAGGGCATCGATGTCGCGAATCACCTCGGCCAGCTGCGAGGTCGGCATCCAGGCGCGCTCGCCGCTGAGGCCGCTGCGCGGAACATCGGCGGCCGCGCTCGGCTGCGACAGATCGCGATATGCGAGCCCGCCGGCCGCCAGGCACAACATCAAGATGCCCACGACCGGCACCAGCGCCTGGACTGTCCGGCTTGGAGGGGTGGAACGGCGGCTTCGACGCTCGAGCAGAAGCGCGAGCAAGATGGCGGTCACGGGCCATGCGTCCATCGCGTGGATCCCATCCGCTCGGGTGCGCACCCAGGTGAAGAGCAGCACGCCGCTGACGAGCAGCGCCGCCAGGCGCGCCCGCTCCTTCGGAGACGAACGCTGGCGGTAGGCGCGAACGAGCGCCCAGAGCCAGATCGCCGCGAAGGCGATGCTGAGCACGATCACGATGGCCGCCTCGCCGCCACTGCCGAACGGAATGCGGCGGGCCTGCGGGTACAGGCTGGTCGCATAGGTGACGAGGTCGAACCATACGGGCGTGATCCCCGCCATCAGCACCATCGCGCCCCACAGCGCCGCGGCGATGCCGGCGCTGAGCCCGTACATCAGCAGCCGGGCCCAAAGGGCGCGGTCGTTCAGGCCCATCGCCGCATAGCCGGCGAGCAACCCCAGACCGAGGGCGAGGGCGAATTCGGGCCGGGAGAACGACGCCAGGCCAACCAGGCCGCCGGTCAGCAGCGGCCATCGCCGTTGGTCGCGGTCGAGGCTGCAGAGGAACGCCAGCACCGCCGTGACCCCGACAAGGTTGGCGAGAAACGCGGAGTTGAACGCAGGGACCGAGAGGGGCACGACGCTGATGAGTCCGGTGAGGAGAAGACGGATGCCGCCGCGCAATCCCAGCCGGCCGGTCACGGCATAAGCCACCACGGCGAGCAGGGCGAGCACGACCACGCCGAGCGCTCGTTCGACCATGACGTTGACCGCGACGGCCTTGAAGGCGGCGGCCAGGACATACGTGTCGAGAGGACCGTAGGTGATCCAGTAGTCGCGAAAGGGAATCCGGCCGGCCGCGGTGAGTGCGGCCTTGGTCAGGGTGACGCCCTCGTCGTAGCGATCGAGCGGCGCAACCATGAAGCGGATCGTCGCCAGAACAAAAAACAGGATGACCGCCGTCGCCTGGACGATCACCGCCGGCGATGGCCTGTGGGGCAACGCCGGAGTGCGCCGGGGGATCGACGCCGGCTGCCGCAAAGCCATGCCGGGCTAGCCCCCGGTCACGCGGTAGATGGTGACGGCGCCGTGTCGAAAGACGGCATGGAGGTAGGCATGGTCATCGGGGTGGAAACCGGTCGCGAGCTCGTCGGGTCCCCAGTAGAGCAGCGTCAGACGATTGGCGGTGAGAAAGTTTTGCACCGCGCTGTCCGGCTCGGTCGAGCGCAGGATGGCCGAGACGTTGCGGATCTTCTGGAAGTAGTCGAGGGTCTCGCTGTAGTGGCCGACGTAGACGGGGACACCGGCCCAGGCGGGGAGCAACTGGCCCGCCCCCGGAGCCGAGAGGGCACGATCGTCGGCCTGGTGATGGGACGAGAGCCATTGCATCGCCTGCCAGGCGTCGTCGTTGATGTAGGCCTCTGAGAACGCTCCCGACGCGAATCGCAGCGCGATCGCCAGCACGATCGCCGACGAGAAGCAGGACACGGTGACCAGGATCACCTGGATTCGGCGCGCCCGAGCCCGGTGCAGACGCGCGGTCAGGTTCGTCAGCCCGACCGCCGCCAGAATGCCGATCGGAACGAAGAGCGCGTCCAGCAGCCGCCGCTGGATGTTCGCCAGGTTTGGCAGGTAGAGCAGCGCGATCACCAATGGCGGCCAGACCAGCATGAGCGCGAGACCCTGGTCGCGGCGTCGCCAGGCGACCGACATGCCAACGATGGCGAGCACCAGGGGCAGGCCGAGGCTGAGGGCGAGGCTCACCGGTCCCGGCGCCTGGTGCCGCCACTGACGCGCCCACTCGGCGATCGTCGGATCGCGGAACAGGATCCAGGCGTTATAGGCGAGCAACGGCAGCGTGGCGGCGAAGGCCATCGCCTCGGTCGCGAGCGCCCGCCAGAAGGGGCGCTGTCCCCAGAGGAGCAACACGGCGCGGTAGCCGATCCAGATGACGGCGAGCACCGGGATCATCTGCGGGTGAATGGCGGTGAGCGCGATCAGTGACGCCGCCGTCAGCGCCAGCGGTCGCCAGCCGGGCGCGTCCATGATCGCCAATAAGCTGAGCAGCGCGGTGATGATCAGGGCCGTCGCCCAGGCGAAATGAGGGATGGCGAGGATCGAGTACCACCCGCTCAGCTCGGGAAGGTGCAGGTCGAGCGCCTCGACGGGGCTGCCGAGAATCGCGGGATTGCCGGCCGCTTGCGCCAGGAACCCTGCGCCGGAGCCCAGGACGACGAGCACGACGCCGAGGTTGACGCGGTCGGGCGGCAGCACACGCCGGCAGAGGCGCTCCGCGGCGAGCACGAGGGCGATGGCGCCGGTGATCCCCGCAACGTGATAGGCCGCGACCATCGGCACGTGCAGCAGCCCGGCCAGGTGCCCGAACAGCAGATAGAAGCCAAAGAGGAACACACCGCCGTGCGGCTCGCTGGTGTAGGGGTCATTCCAGAGCCAGGATCCGTCCGCACCCTCGCGCATCTTGGACAGGTAGGTCGTGGCATCGTCGGCGATGAAGAAGAAGCCGGCGAAATGATGGCCCGGCGGCGTCCAGAGGTAGGCGAGCAGGTAGGGGAGGAGCGAGAGGGCGGCGATCACGGCCGCGAACACCAGCGCGAACCGAATGTGCCGCGGGCGCGGTGCGGGGGCCGGCGCCGGCCGGGCTAGCGGGAGCGCAGCAGCCATGGCGCGCTGAGGAACAGGATCACGCTGGTGAAGAAGATCGTGTTGGCGGCGAGGAAGACCAGGGGGTCCATCGTCTGGGCGGCGCGGAAACCCGTCTGACCGAAGGCGGGACCGACAGGCCAGCGCGAAAAAATGCTGAAGAGCAAGAGGACGCCGCACAGGGCGGCGGTGGGCGCGAGCGGCCAGTCGCGCTGCGCGAGCGCGATCACCGCGAACCACACCACGGGCAGCACGATCACCAGGTGGTGCGTCCAGGTCACCGAGGAGAGCAACGGGATCAGGGGAATGAACGCGGCGCCGCGAGCCAGCGCCGGTAACCGTCGCGTTTGCCACCACCACCAGCCGATCAAGATCACGCCGACGGCGATGACCAGGACCGACACCCACGACAACGCGATCCAGGGTTGCGTGTAGGCATTCACGCTCAGCAGCCGGTCGAGCACCCCGGCGAGCGATTGATTGGCATAAAAGGCCGTGCCGCGAGCGAGCGCCGGCAGCACCTGGCCGAAGTAGGTGAGCGTGTCATGGAATCGGAGGATGAACCCGGCGCCGGTGAGGAGCGCGAATCCGCCGAGCACGAAGGCGGCGGCGCGAAAGCGACGGTCGAGCAGCAGCCAGACAACCAGGATGATCGGTGTCAACTTCAGCGCGGCGGCCGCCCCGATGGCGGCGCCAAAGGCGGGTTGGCCGCGAAGGATGCCGACGAGGCCGACCGTGACCAGCAGGAGCACGAGCAGGTTCGCCTGCCCCTGCACCACGTCGACCCACAGCGGATAGAAGGTGAGCGTGGCGAACAGCAACGCCACAACCGCCCAGCGGGTGGGCCGCAGCCAGCGCACGATGACGATGAGCGCGACGGCGAGCGACGCCTGCTCGATCACGAGCCAGACGGCGGCGGCCACGCCGTCCGAAAGCAATCCGAGTGGCGCGACGAGCAGCGCGAAGCTCGGTGGGTAGATGTAGGCCGGGCGAAGCGTCGCGTCGGGGAAGGGATGGTGGAGAAAGGCGGCGTACAGGGGCTGGCCGTGCACGATATCGCGGGCTGCGGCCAGGTAGACGCCGAAGTCCTGGTGATGAAGGCCGCCCTGGGCCAGGATCATCGCGTAGATGACAGCGGCGGCCCCCACGAGCGCCGCCTGGGCAACGACGGCGGGGCGAACGCGGCCAACGATCGGCGAGGCCGGAGTTGCCCGGGCCGCGGAGCGAGGGGTCGGCACTGCCCACCTATAACGATCGGGAGAAGGGGTTCCTCACACTCGGCGTTACACCGTCGTCATGGCTGGCGATCTGCCGCCGGCCGGCAGACCACGGGCCTCGCTGACCCGGGTCGCCGCCCGGTTG
>Ga0307477_10003481_pt1 | contig 11717 bp, 8 predicted proteins | sample atmos_gasesECM2C_FD_203316 | JGI IMG/M metagenome (GOLD analysis project Ga0307477, IMG submission 203316) | Hardwood forest soil microbial communities from Morgan-Monroe State Forest, Indiana, United States - atmos_gasesECM2C_515 | ecosystem: Environmental > Terrestrial > Soil > Temperate...
CCAATACGTCCATCGCAAAATCACATATCTCGTCGACGGCGCACGTTTCACGCCGCAGTTTTTTGGAACAGTCGATCGTTGGTGCAGCGATGGTTGGTGGATCGCTTGCCGGTTGCGCGATGCACCCGAAAGTTCCAGGAAATACTCCCAAGACGGAAGCCGAATATCAGGACGGCCCGAAGGGATTGGAGCGTTGCGGCCTGTGCAAGCACTTTATCTCGCCGAATGCCTGCGAAATTGTCGCCGACCCGGTACGGTCTGACGGCTGGTGCCGATACTACGCCTTATTTTAGAAGTACCGTTTCCAACGGGCAAATCAGCCGACCAGGGTATCTTCGAGGAATAATGCCCCCCTACCAACCGTCATAAACGAAAGGGCGTAAAAGCGATCGGTATTGGGACGGGGGACGAACCGTCGGGCAGTATTGGAGAAAGCACAAAATACGTAGGTCTTCCAAAGAACGATAAGATTTCGTGCCCGCGCCAAACGTACCATGACCAACCGTGAGGAATTTGCGAAGGCGATTGTTGCGCAGCTTCCGGGCTTGAGGCGCTATGCCACCGCGCTTGTGGGAAACGCTACCTTGGCGGACGATCTGGTACAGGACTGTATTGAACGGGCGCTTCGTCAGTCGTCGCAGTTGAGAGACTTGCAGCATTTGCCCGGCTGGCTTAGGCGCATCTTGCATAATCTTTATATGGATGACCTTCGCCGCCACCGTCGAAGAGGCAAGCAGCAGGACATTGCGGAATTCGCCGACCATCTGGAATTGAGCGTGTCGAACTCAGACAGCACTTCCAGCCGGGATTTCATAAGTGCGATGAACGCGTTAAGTTCGGAACACCGGCAAATCTTATTGCTCGTAGGCTTGGAAGACCTTACTTATCGCGAAATCGCCGATGAACTCGGTGTCCCGATGGGCACGGTGATGTCGCGATTGGCAAGGGCGCGGGAGCGGCTTCGCAGCGCGATGCAGGATGACACCGCAGGTATCGCTCCGATTTCATCGGTAGTGAAAGAATCGCGATGAGCCAGAAAAAGGAGATCGGCGATATCGAGATCCACGCCTTTATCGATGGCGCGCTCGATGCCGATCGGCTGCCGGAGATCAAGGCGAGGATCGAAGCGGACCCCGCGCTGGCTCAGCGCACAGCCGAGTTTCGCGCCGACAAGGAAATGCTGAAGCGGGTTTACGCGCCGCTGCTCGACCGTCCGATTCCTCAAGAATGGCTTGCACTTGTACATGTTCCCACGGTTCCGTCGTGGACTGCAATGTCGCGCCGGCTCGTAGGTTCGATAGCGGCGGTTTTTCTCATCGCTGTGGGAACGTTCGGTTATTGGGAGCTTCGGCCGATAAACAGGGGTGAAATCGTGCAAACGGCGCTCGATGCGCGCGCCAATGTGGCGCAAGCCGAAAGAGTCGTTTCGATCAGGCCCGGTGCAAATGCCGATGAATATGATGGAATTCTAAGTGCTGCGGTGGCCTTGAACGTCAAGGTGCCGGACCTGGCCCGGCTTGGTTATCAGCTCGCCGAAATTCGTCTGTACCGTGATTCGACCAACAGCGGTGCCGCAGAATTATTTTACGTCGATACCAACAAACAGCTCTTTACGCTTTATTTGCGCCACTCCGACGGCACCGTGCGTTTCGATCAATTCAACCGCGACGGACTGCGCGTTTGCGTATGGCAGGACGAGGAGCTTGGAACGGTCATGGCAGGCAACGTCTCAACGGCGGCCATGCAGAGACTGGCGAGCCTGGCCTATACGGGACTTACTCTTTGAATCAGCGCACCGATCTCGCGGACAGGGAATCCGGCGTGAACCGCGTGGGATCGTGCGGCGCGGTCACTTTGTAGGCGGTGGATTCGCCGTTGAACGCAAATCCGTAAACGTAACCTCCGAGCTCGAAGTCATAGACAAATTGACTGCCGAGAATAACCGCCGGCAATTCGGGCATCAGGTACATCGTACCTTGACCGAATTTCCAAAGCCGTCCGCGTTCGTCCCAAGAATCGCTATAAACCGCCAGCCAGGTGTCTTCATCGAGGTAAAGACGCCGATGGGCGACGATGTCGCGCTGTCCCTTGGCCAGAAACCCTTCAACAACCCAGACACGGTGAAGTTCATACCGAAGATCGTCCGGGTTGGCATGGGCGTGTCCGAGAATCTCGCCGGCTGGCCGTGTGTACAGGCGGTTATTATTATAGGGAACGTAAAGCTCCTTCTTACCGAGAAGCTTGAAATCATAATGATCGAGTCCGCCAAAAAACAAATAATACTCATCCATGCTCTGGAGCCCGTCGGTGTCCGGGTCGGGCACATCGTAGGAGATGGAGGGCGCCTTTCGAACGCGGTGCTCACCCGGTCGTAAGCGCCAAGCCGCAAAATTGTAACGCTTGGTATTGACGGGCTGCCAATTGAGATAGCCTTGTCCAAACTTTGCGGGTGGCGCGAGTGCCAGCTGAAGCGTCTTGAAATAATAGCCACCAAAGGAATCCGGCTTTGCGCCCTTATAGTAATAAGGAAAATCCGCCACTTCTCTGTACGTTGTGGTTTTGTCGACGGTACCATCCGCCGACACGACATAGGTACTGACATTCACTTCACGCGCCGGCCCCCAGAACGCGAGAAGATGATTCCACATCGCTTCATAGCCATCCTTTGGGATCGGGAAGGGAATGCCGCCAACTGCACCTTCCACGCCAAAGGCAATGCCTTCGCGCGCCGCATGAGCGGATGTGGCGTTGCGGAAGATATTCTCATAAACCCAGTCCGGCGCCGCCGCGCTGCGATGCGTTGGATAAATATCCATGCGATAATCCGAATATTTCTCGAACAGCAGTTTGGCGCCTTCCGGCAGCCGATCGGAATAGTCGCGAAAATTCCGGGCATTTATGGAAAACAGCGGTTTCTCGGCCGCAAAAGGGTCTGACCTCAGCGCACCTTGCGTATATCCGGATGGCACCGTTGTGTAGCCTCCGGTCCACGCCGGAATAGTCCCCGCCTCATTACCGCCGCGCTTGGCACCTACCGGCGTCAGATCGGATCTTAAAGTCGACGCCTCCTGTTGCGACGCGGCGGGCTTCGCGCTCGTGTTGGCCACAACGCATCCGGCAATGAGAGTGATCCAAATTACGTTGTAAAATCGCAAGAGACTTACACCATCGCATTGTCTGCCCGTTTAGCGGGCAATATAGTGAATTGGCCTATAATGTATTTTTCCGCGCCAAGCAGCAAATTTCGGGATGGCCAGTCCAATGACATGCAGGCTGGCAGGCCTGATTGAGCCGACTTGTGCGCTCCCGCTGCGCAACCTGTCCATGCTTGCCTTTCTCGGTTGGGCCGTGCTTGACCAAGCGCCATGCCGCGCAGGCGATCTTTACGCGGCTGATGGTTTGGATGTTCGATGGGACAACACCCTTCGGTATAGCGCAGGCGTACGCCTTAATGCTGCCAATGCCGCGCTTTTGGGCAACCCGAACAGCGACGATGGCGACCGGGACTTCGCACCGGGATTGGTATTGAACCGCCTCGATTTGCTGTCGGTGTTAAATGTGACGAAGGGCGAATCCGGAATTCAGGTAAGCGTCGACGGCTGGTACGACACGGTTTATGACGCGCACACGGCCAATAATTCTCCCGCGACCTATAATGCGCTCTCGGTGCCCAACACCAAATTCCCGCGCGCGGTAAGAAATCTCGACGGCCATCACGCGGAATTTGGCGATACCTTCGCATACGGCAATTTTGCCATAGGCGGCATTCCCATCTCGATGCGAATCGGCAGGCAAACGCTGTTGTGGGGCGAAAGCCTGTTTTTCGACGAAAACAGCATCGCGGCGGCACAGGCACCCATCGACTACATCAAAAACGTCGGCACGCCGCAAAGTTACTCGAACAATGTATTTCTACCGGTGGACCAGCTATCGCTAACCGCGCAACCAAGAGCCAATCTAGCGTTGGCAGCCTACTATCAGTTCGAATGGCGCGGTTCCCGTTTGCCGGGCGTCGGCAGCTACTTCAGCGATAGCGATGTATTGGGAGCCGGCGCCGAGCGATTGCTTCTTGCGCAGGGACAGTATCTCCATCGCGGCGAGAGTAGAATACCGTCACCGGGCGGACAGTTCGGCCTTTCGTTCCAAACAAGGCTCGATGATCTTGATCTCGGGCTTTATGCGCTGCTGTTTGATTCCAAATATCCTATACTGAGGCTGAAGACCGAGCCTTCGGCCGCAAGCTTGCCGAACGATGTTGGCGAATTCTATTCCGTCTATCCTAATGCAATTGAGCTTTATGGCATCGGTTTTAGCGGGTACCTCGAGAACAGCAGCGTAGCCGGCGAATTCTCCGCGCGACTGAATACGCCATTGGTTGGCGCTTCAGCGATGGAGCAATACCCCCCCGCCGAAGCAGGCAAAGTCGTCACCAGCGGCTATGCCCGCGGCAACACTCTGCACGCGCAAGTTTCTAGCGTCACGACTCTGCCGCCTGCCCTGGTATGGGACAGCGCCGATATAAGCGTGCAAGTCTCGGCAACTTATCTCCTTGGCGTAACGCAAAATAAAGTCGCGATCGATCCCTCTCGATTGAGATTTGCGAGCTCACTTCGGGCACTTTTCGAACCTCGCTATTTTGAAGTCCTGCCAAACCTCGATGTCACGTTTCCCATAGGATTGGGCTACGGACTCGCGGGCCGATCCGAGATGTACTTTGGGCAGAATTCCGGAGCCGGCGATTTCGAAATCGGGCTTTCGGCCACTTACCGCTCCGTCTGGAAGGCTGACCTGATATTGACATCCTACTTAGGTGCTCCTTCGCGCCAGCCTCTAGCTGACCGCGATTTCATATTATTCAGCATAGAACGCGCGTTTTGAACCTCGCCCTCGAATCGCCTTCCAGCGCCGCTCAAGAACCATCGCGCTTCGGGAATATTTGAACGGTCCAATCCGTCTAGTGAGCAGACGTGCTGGGAAGCTCTTCTTCCGCCATTCGGCCTCGTTCCGGTGGTGCATTGCGATTCGGAGGGGAAATGCCGCGAACACTTACGCAAGCTGCTGTTGCCGATTTCCACGATCGTTTGCGCCATATTGCAGAAGAGCTTTTCATGGAAAGAGGGCATGACGGCTTCACCATGCGCGAACTGGCCAAGCGGCTGGGCGTGAGCGCAATGACGCCCTACCGCTATTTCAAGGACAAGGATGAAATTATCGCTTGGGTGCGCGCCCGCGCATTTGCCCGCTTGGCCGACCGGCTCGAGACCGCGCACGCCACGCCCGGCTCTGTGGCGGAGAAATGCGCGGCCTTGAGCCACGCTTACGTGCAATTCGCACGGCAGGAACCGCTCTATTACAGGCTGGTCTTCGATCTCTCTCGGCCGCGGATCGACAGTTTGCCGGAGCTGGAATTGCAGAAGATTCGCGCGCTCACTGCCCTGATCATGCCAATGCATCTCCTGGTGGAGCAGGGAGTTTTAGAAGGCGAGCCAAAACTAATCGGTCACGTGCTGTTGTCGGCACTGCATGGCGCCGTGGCGCTTAATCTTGCCGGCCAACTCTGCGATTCCGAATTCGACCACGTTCTTTCCGAAACTCTGCGGGTTCTTGTGAACACCTATAGCCGCACCGTTGCTGCCGGATATCAACAGAAGTCACCGGCGGAAGAACGGCCTTCTTATCCGGTGCCCAAGAGACCGATGTCGCCGGCGAGCGCTCAGTCCCACTTAGTCCTTTCTGCCGCCGAATGACAAATCCGGACGAAGCGTCGAAGAATTTTCCGCGAGCCCTATCCCCGGGGCGCCGCGGAAGCTAGAGCCGGGGTCGAATTTACCTCCCCACCTCACAAACGATCCCGGCTCCTTTTTTCTCACCGCTGAAGACCATTTTTAGCTGGCCGATGGAACGGACATGCTCCTTGCCGGTTTGGCAGCGCGCAGCCCAGGCCTTTTCACTTCGCTGCTCCGAGCCTTAGGAACTGGAGGAAATCTCGCATAGGATCGCCTTCGGTTTGTTGAATGCACACGGCCCGCGCCGCGCCCGGAGAACCGAATGCCTCCAGTGCTTAGTCCTGCCGAAGCTCTAGGCCTGTCCGGCGCGGCACTTGAGGCACGCGTACGGCGCGCGGCGGTTCATATTCCCGATGCCGTTTTCGCGCGGGTGGACGAACATTTGCGGGCGGACGCTGTCGCCAACATGATAACCTATGAGCACGAGGGCAAGATCGAGCCCGTGCGCGTGATGCTGCGCCCGCTCCTCGCCATGCGCGATCAGCTCAACTACGTGCATCATGTCTGCCTGAAGATCACCGAAGCCATCAAACGGTTTCCCGCGCTTTATCTGGAAGACGCCCGGGTTCGCCGCACTCTTGCGATCACAGCGGATGAGGAGCACTGGCTCAAAAGCGCCTGGACGCGCAATCATTTACGCTTAAACCCCGTTTATGGCCGGCTCGATGCGGTCTGCGATTTCGCCGCCGCCACATGGCAAGATTCGCTTCATTTCATGGAGCCGAACCTTTCAGGCGTGGGCGGCATCCACTTCGCGCCAATCGCGGAAGAGCTCGTCATGCGCGATGTGGTGCCCGCGCTGCTCGCGCACGACCCCGGTCTTGCCATCGAGTTGCCGCAGGATCAGCGCGATCTCTTCGTGCAAGTCGTCATCGATCACGCGCGCGCCATCGGCCGGCCGCAATGCAATCTCTGTTTTGTGGAACCGAAATATGTTCACGATGGCCCGAACGAACAGACCGTTCTCGGCAGGTTCATCGCAGCGCGGCACGGACTCACCATTGCCCATGCCGACCCACGCGAACTCCGGGTGAAAGGCGACGAAGTCTATTTCGAGGACGTGCGCGTCGACGTGGCCTACCGCGATTACGAGACGCGCGAGCTCGCCGAGCTGGAGCGTGAATCGGGTAAGCCGCTGGAGGGGATGCGCCTTCTCTTCCGGCAGAACCGCGTGATTTCCTCGCTCGCCGGCGATTTCGACCACAAAAGCTGCTGGGAGATTCTCACCGACCCGGAAATTGCCGAACAGCTCTTTGGCGCCGAGGAATGCCGCCTGTTCCGCCGCCACGTCCTTTGGACGCGCATCGTCGCCGGCCGCCGGACGAGCTTGCCGCATGGAGAAGACGGCGACCTTCTAGAATTTGCCAGCCGGCACCGCGACGAATTGGTGCTGAAGCCTAACCGCGGATATGGCGGCACCGGTGTTGCGCTCGGACTTGCGACCGGCGAAGCGGAGTGGGACCGCCTGCTCCAGCAGGCGATTCCTCTAGCCGGCGATCCGCTGAAATCCTGGGTCTTGCAGTCTGTGACCCGTCTTCCGGTCTATGAATTTCCCGTGGCGAGCGCCGATGGCCGCATGTTCGGTGAGCCCTTCTACACCGTGATGGGATTTGCCGCGACGGATAACGGGCTGGGCATTCTCTGCCGCGTCTCGCAGAAGCAGGTGGTGAACGTGGCGCAGAGGGGCGGACTGGCGGCCGTCTTTGTTACCGACACGCCTGCCGATTTGCGCATCCCGAAGCGGCCAAAGGCACGGGCCGACAGCCCCGAACAGGGATTGCAAGCAGAAATCGCCGAGCTGCGCCATCTGGACCGCATGATCGCGCTTCTGGGCTGGGATGAGGAAACCATGCTTTCCGCGGCAGGCCGCGAGGAGCGCGGCGAGCAGCTCGGTGTGCTCGAAACGCATCGTCACGCGCTCCTCACCTCTGACCGTCTTGCCGACCAGATCGAGGACGTAGCATCCAAGAAAGAGAATGTGGAAGCATGGGGCCGGGAGCTCGACCTTCTCCGCCATCTCCGACGCCACGCGAGAGCCCTGCCCGAGACTTTGGTTCGTGCCTTCGCCGGCACCAAGTCGCTATCGCTCGGGGCTTGGGAGGACGCCCGCGAGCGCAACGATTTCGCGCAGTTTGCGCCCGCCTTCGAGCGTTTGCTCGAGCTCGTGCGCGAACGCGCGCATGCGCTTGCCGCGGGCGGCGACATCTATGATGGGCTGCTGGACGAATATGAAGTCGGCATGCGCCGCGCGCGCCTAGACCCTGTTCTGAACGATGTGCGAAGCCGTCTCGTGCCGCTTGTCCAGCGCGCTTCGGAAGCCACCGCCTCATGGACCGGTGTTCCGCCCGGCCGGCAATTTGCCGACGCGGCGCAATGGCAATTGTGCCGGCGGATTCTGAGCGCTGTCGGCTTCGATTTTGAGCGCGGGCGGCTCGACCGCTCAACTCACCCCTTCACGCTGGACGCTGGCCAGAACGATATCCGTCTCACTATCCGGATCTCGGAAGACGATCCGACTCAAGCCGTGCTGACGACGCTGCATGAAGGCGGCCACGCCCTCTACGATCAGGGATTTCTTGCCGCCGACCGTCACTCGCTTCTGGGCGAGGCGCCGAGCATGGGCATGCATGAGGGTCAATCCCGCCTTTGGGAGAACCACATTGGGCGAAGTTTGGCGTACTGGGAATATCTCCATCCGCTGCTCGAAGCGCTCTTTCCGGAAGCCCTGCGCGGGCTAAAGCCCGAGACGTTTTACCGCCAGGTGAATCGCGTTCGCCGCGGCACCAACCGCGTTCATGCCGACGAGATGTCGTATCATCTGCACATCCTCCTGCGCTACGAGTTGGAGCTTGCGCTTTTGTCCGGCGAGGTTGCGGTTCGTGATCTCCCCGCGGTCTGGGACGAGCGCAGCATGGCGCTGATCGGCGCCCGCCCGGCTTCCGATCGCGAAGGCGTGCTTCAGGACGTACACTGGTCGCTCGGCATGTTCGGGTATTTCCCGACCTACACGCTCGGCAGCCTCTATTCCGCGCAGCTCGCCGAGAGCTACGCGCGCGAACACCCGCTTGCGCAAGAAATCCGCGCCGGGCAGTTCGGCGGATTGCTCGCCTGGTTAAGGGAAAAGGTTCACCGGCTCGGCAACCGCCATTCGCCGGAAGAAGCGATTATGCACGCAACGGGAAAGCCGCTTGATGCGGACGCGTTCTTCCGCCATCTCGAATCGCGCACGGTTTAGAAGTCCGGCGCGGCGCTAGCGGGCTCTAATCCGGCACCGGCTCGGTTTGCGGCTTGTCCTTGTCGGTGATGTTGAGTTCGATCGAGCGCGCCGGTCGATTGGTAAGGTTCTGGTTGCGGTGAACCGTGCCGCGCGGGACGTAGACGCTGTCTCCCGCTTTCAGAACACGAGGTGCTTGACCCTTGATGGTGAAAGTGACCTCGCCTTCCTGCACCGCCCACCATTGATCGCCGGGATGGCGGTGAAACTGATTGCCTGCACCCGGGGGAAGGACCACCGATTGCAGCCGAACCACCCGCGACGCGTCTTTTTCCAGCGGCACCTGGAAATAGGGTTTGGCTTGGAATCCCGAGCCCTGCTGCTGCGCGCTTTGAGATGAACCCGCGAGCACCATTCCTACCGCGACGATGATCGCGGGAAGCATCAGTTTGTTCATCGCATGCTCCTCTTTTCGCAGAGTAGAAAGGCGAGGCGCGCTGGAATGACGCCTCGCCTCACAATCTATGCCGCGTCTAGCCGCCTTCGCCTGCTGCCGCGGGCCGCGCGCTGGCCGCAACCGGTCCGACGATGCGATCGAAATCGGCGTTCGGTCCGGGATTGCCGTGGATTGGCACATGCATCGCAACATCCAATTTCAGCCGCTTGATGTTGTTGAACAGCGCAACCGCGTTCGCATTCACGTTCGGAAGATTTCCACCTGCTGCCGGCGGCGAATACATGTCGGCGTTGATCAGGATTTTCGACGCAGGCAGATAGACGATCGCCATGTCACCGGCATGATTGAAGCCCTCGACGTGATAGCTGATGATCGTCTGCTGTCCGTCGCTGATGGCATGCCGCTCGCGATAGGTTTCGAGCTTTCCGGGGCCAGGGCCGGTGGTGGCAAACGGAAATTGGGACAGCCGGTCGGGGCTCAAGCTGCGCGGCTGCGGGGCCAGGATAACCTTCTCGAAGAATTCGCGGTTACCCTCATTGGTGACGATGGTCGCGCCTTCCGCATAAGCGGCGCGAAGGCCGCCCGAATGATCCCAGTGGTGATGGGTATTGACGACATAGCGGATCGGCTTTCCCGGGATCAGCCGTTTGGCCTCGGCAATCACCGCGTTGGTTCTCGCATCGTCCAGCGGTGCTTCGATCAGGGTAATGTAATCCTTGAGTTCGACCGCGACGCTGTTATGCGTGCCGCCGCCGATGAACCATACGCCGGGCGCCAAACGCTGCGAGACGACGTTCACTCTGGGCGCTGGAGCGTTGCGCACCGCATCGGGAACCGGCACAGCGGCGTTCGGCACGTTGACCTTCGCGTCGCTAAGCTGGATATCCATGTAATTCATCCCGCGAACGAAGGGATGATCGCCCTGGTGCTCGTGGATGTGATAGGGGAATTTCACCCCGTTGCCGACATCGCGCCAATCGCTGTAGCGGATCTCGACCTGCATATCGCCCATCATCGGATTGGGAATCCAGGTTACCACGCGTTCGAGCATATTCTGATCGTTGAACTCGCCGGTGGCGCGGTATTTGCCCATGGTGGTGAAACCGACGACATGCAGCGTGCGGCCGGTCCCGACGAAATGACGCTCGGATTCCGTTGCATTGCCTGAGGCCAACGCGGCCTTGATGAAGCCGTGCGGGCTGACCCAGATCAGGAACTGGCGCGCCTCGGCGTCGGCGGGCTGCGCTTGGGGCTGGCCTTGCGCGTTTACGGTCCAGGCGTAATTGCCGTTGACGAAACTTGCACCCGGCAGAGTGCCCTGAATCGGAAACCCCGCGCCGCCGCCGCGGTTGGGATTCTTGCCCTGAACGCGGACATAGGTTTCTTTCGCCGATTTGCTGGGATAATCGATGGTCATGCTATACGTCTGCAAATCGACTCGCGGCAAATCGTCGTTGACAGTGTAGTTCTGACCGAGGAACGCGATTCGTCCGGTCGCGGTATATTGGACGGAATTCACTTTATCGGCGCCGATCGCCCGATCGGCGGCCTGCAAAATGGCTCGCGCGTCCTGCTGTGCGGCCGCAGGAGCCGCTAACGGTCCGGCCACCAGGGCCGCTACCGCGAACAATGCCGGCATCAGATGTTTCATGTTTCCCTCCAGTTAGACCAATGTCCTCTACGGCAAAGTGAATGCGTTGAGACCCGAACTTACGATGACAACATACTGCTTTCCGTCCCGGCCCAGATAGGTCATCGGGTTGGTGTGGCCTTCGGTGTCGAGCATGGTTTCCCACAGCACTTTACCAGTCCGCGAATCAAAGGCGCGAAAGCGCTTGTCGATCGTGCCAGCGATAAACACGAGGCCGCCGGCTGTCGCCATAGGCCCGCCCTGCCCGAACGAACCGGTATTGTGGATTCCTTTCGCCTCCATTTCATCGCTTGTGCCAAGCGGAACGCGCCACGCGACGTCGCCGGTATTGGCACTGACCGCCATCAATTCCGCCCAAGGCGGTTGTTGGCAGGGCAACTGGTTTTTCGGATCCCAGAAGCGTGCATTGAACGAACCTTGGCCGAGCGGACTGAAGCGGCGATACGCCACCTGATCGCCATCCGGTGTCTTGTCGAGTCTTCCCATCCCGGCGACGTTGCGGGAATTCACGAAGACATAGCCCAGCGCCGGGTCGACCGAGACGCCGCCGTAATTGGGACCGCCTTGCTGGCCGGGGAAAATGATGCGGAATTCCTTGCTGCTGTACGG
>Ga0307477_10003482_pt1 | contig 11716 bp, 16 predicted proteins | sample atmos_gasesECM2C_FD_203316 | JGI IMG/M metagenome (GOLD analysis project Ga0307477, IMG submission 203316) | Hardwood forest soil microbial communities from Morgan-Monroe State Forest, Indiana, United States - atmos_gasesECM2C_515 | ecosystem: Environmental > Terrestrial > Soil > Temperate...
CCATGGTCTGAACAGCGGTGTCGCGCATCCGTCAAGATCTTTGGCATGGGCTGTTCGGTCACGTTCTTGCTGGTACGCCGGCTAACAATGGACCGTGACCATCGAGGGTTAGGATCTTGGTTATGGGAGTGATCGGCTGGGTGATCGTGGTAGTCGTCGTCGTCGCGGTCGCATTTGTGGCGTTTGTGGTCGTTCGGCGGCGGCGGCGAGGCGGACGCGTGATTGCAGTCAAGGAGAAGGGATGAGGCTCCTCATGACCGCATCTCAGATCCGCGGGCTTCCGGTAGTCACGGTTCGAGGTGGGGAAGACGTGGCCGAGGTGCGCGACGTGATCTTCAGCCCCGAAGCGGGTCGCCTGGTCGGCGTGACCCTGAACAAACGAGGCTTTCTGGCCGGTCGAAGCCGCGACGTCCTCCCGGCTGAGGCGATCCATGCCCTCGGACAGCACGCCGTTATGGTGCTCGACGCCTCCACTCTCGTCGCCCCTGAGGACGCGCCCGACGATGTCGCCCATCCCGCCGTCGAGCGCAATGTGATCGGAGACGATGTCCTGACCGAAGGAGGAGTGAGCCTGGGTAAAGTCACGGACTTGGTGCTGCTCGTCGGGAGCAGCGGTGAGGTCGTTGGCTATCAGATCGAAAAAACCGGGGGCGGGCGGGGCTACATTCCGCTGCCAGCCCAGCTTGCCGTTTCAGGGGCTGCGTTAGTGGTCCCGAACATCACCGAGGAGTTCGTTAGAGACGACCTCGTCGGCCTTGGTGCCTCGGTCGACGAGTTCCGGGCCCGATTGGGGTTGTCGTGACAGAGTCGTTCAAGCGTTCCGCTGGCCGCAAGGTCTTGAGCCGGTCCAGCGCAAAGGAGCTCGGCTCAGTGAGCCATCTGCTCGTAGATGCTCAGCAGCGTCGGATCGCCGCCATTGTCATCGGCCGGGGCAGGAAGGCACAGTTGGTCGAGTGGGAGCATTTGAGCGGATTCGGGCCGGACGCGATCATGGTCGTCGATGAAGGCGCCCTTCGTCCGCCGGCAGACGACCGAGAGCGGGCCGCTACCGAAGGGAAACTCGAACTCGTCGGCAAGCGAGCCCTCAGCGAAGGAGGTACCGAACTCGGCAAACTCGACGACGTGACCTTCGACACCGGCACCGGAGCTCTCGAAGAACTGCTCATCGGTGATCGCCGCGTCCAGGCCGGAGCCTTGATCGGCAGTGGGTCCTATGCTGCCGTGTTCGACTACAGCCAGGAGCCCTCACCGTAGGGCTGGCCAATCCTCTCGGTGCTCAAGGCGGAGGATCGATTAGCTCCCGGCAAAGCTCAGGCGCGTCTGGTGGCCAGTGGGCACACACCCCCCAGCGAGAGAGCTGTTCGAAGAAGAGCTGCACGGCAACCGACCACCGACCTCAGTCCCCTACCACTTCGGACGCGTTGGCCGCCGAAGCAGCCGCCCTCGACCCGCCCGAACCGTGCAGGCGTGGCTCGCGGCCCCTCGAGCAAGTTCAGAAGGCATGTCTCCGGCGGAGCCTGTGCGGGCGGCCGTCGGGATCGAAGATCAAGCGGTAGGCAACCTCTGCCCATCGTTGAGTGCCAGGGGGCACCACCGGGATCTCGTGTGACTGGACTCGGCCCGGGGGCCGCGGCCGGCGGCCTGGGTGCATTTTCCAGCTCGCCAGTTCCCCAGCGGTCTGTTCCCAAAGAGCGAGACAGTTCGTAGGATCTAACAGGTCCGATCCTCCGGTGACCGTCCGAGGTGCTCGGCCCAGAGCGACAACCGGAGCTCGCGTGCGAACCGGCGGCTTCCGTCACCTAGCCCCCCTGGATCGAGCGGAGCTCGGTCGTCGAGATCGCTGTCAATGACCGAGCAGGACAGCTCCGAGTCATGAGTCCATGAGCGGCGATTGAGGTTGTCGGATCCAACAGCCGCCCAGACGTCATCGATGACGCAGACCTTGGCATGGACGTAAACAGGTGACCCGACTTCGTTCTCGAGGTCAAAGATCCCGACTCGACTGCCGCCCGCCGCCTGAACCGTCGCCATTGCCCGCGCCTGGGCGAGCCGGCTCGGGGGCCCCGACAGTCGGCCGTCTTTGTCGGGGTAGCGAGGTACGACACCAATCAGTTGCAATCCCCGGTTCCGGCGTAAGGCGTTTGCGAGGACTTCCGCAATCTCGGCGGACCAGAAGTATTGGTCTTCGAGGTAGATCAGCGTGCGTGCTCGGTCGATCGCCTTCGACAGGGCGCGGGCTATGCTTCGCTCGCCCTCGGGCGCGAACGGGTACTTCGGGCGCCTCGATGGATAGGTCCGAAGTACTTGGACGGCATGGCCGCCCAGTGCCGGGGGATCGGCCACACGGGCGGGGAGCGGACGGGCGAGACGATCCTGCGACATCACGCGCGAGATCCATGATCGCGGGCGACCGGCATGGTTGAGAGGAGTCGGATCCTCCCATCGCTCCCGGAACGTGATATCGAAATCAGCGACGGCTGGTCCGTGGACTTCCAGGTGTGCATCGTGCCAAGGGGGATATGGGCCGTACCGACTGTCGAGCTTGATGGCTTGGCGATCCCCCTGGTGACGGCTGTCATCTCGGCGTCCATGGCTGAGGTCGATCCCCCCTACGAATGCGACATCACGCTCGGGGGAGGAAGGGTGGCGGATAACAACGAGCTTCTGGTGGTGCGAGCCACCTCGCCGCACTCGTTCATCGAGCAACGCTTCCCCTCCTGCCTGAGTGACGTAGACCGCGAAACGCCGATTGTCCCTCGCACTGAACGCGAGCCGATCGCTGTGTGAGCGCCAGAGCAGCCCGCGGACGTCAGTACCACGCCGGCACAGATCTGCCATGAGTGTCGCGATCGCCGGCCCGTCGTCGGCTACGCACTCGTCTCCGTCTCCTCTCCAGTCGGTGAAGCGCACCTCATCATCGGGACCGAGACTCGAGAGCACTGCGGCTAGGCGAGCGAAATAAGTGGCGCCCTCCACTAGGAACTCGACATGGTTGCCTTCGGTCCACGCGACGCCCCCTGGCCGACCGGAGTCGATCTCGGTCGCCGGGTTGCCTCGTTCTTCGGGTATCAAGAACCAGTCTTCGAGACGCATTCCGAGACACCCTATTACAGGCTCTTCTGCTGCATCCATGGGTTGGACCGAGACCGCGGTATCAGCGATGGATCGTCGACAACCACGAGATGGCTCCTTGGTCCGTGAAACCCGAAGCGGCCTGAAGCATGTCTGCGTATGCGATCTGCGGGGTGTTCGTGCCCGCACCCATGGTCAAGACACCGTAAATGTCGATCACTTTACGGAGGCGGGTCTTCGCGTAATACAAAAGCCTGGCCCATTGCTCAGCCTGAGTGGCGTAGTGGTTCTGCGGCATGGGCACGTCCGGACGGAAGACCAGACCCGTCCGTCCGTTTCGTTCGTGCGTTCGTGAGGTCGTCGTCGGTCGGTCGTGGGATGCGCGCGAAACGGTCTGACCAGGGTCGTTGTCTCGCCCGCTCCAGCAACACCACAGTCTCAACCCTTCGGCAGAGCCTCCCCCTGATGGATGGCAGTAGTGCCCATAAGACGCCTTTCCTAACCCCTAGCAAGGCGGCCAGGGGCCAGGGCCCGAGCGTGCTGTGCCGCCGTTCCACGTCCGAAAATGCCGAGGTCATCGCTGGCGGCCCCATACAAGTTTGAAGACAAGCGCCAGGTCCCTATACGTTGCCGGTCGTCACCGCTGAACCGGTCCCGATAATTTGACCCTGGGGTGCGCCCAACGCCACGAAGGACCCGTCGTACTGAGCGATGTTCGAGTACCCGCCGCTGGTGGCAACGAGTTGAGTGGAGGTGACTTTGCCCGACACGGTGGTCACCAACGCTCCGTAGTAATTGTCGTTGTGGGGTGCCCCCGGCGGCGCCAGGTTCTCGCCAGCGGACACACACGTGGAGGCGCGGCAAGCGATACCCATGAGGTCTGGACGGACAGTGGCAGCGGTCCCGGCTTTGCCCTGGGTGACGGGTATGACGATGCCCCCCGTGCGCGTGGCGCCAGCTGCGTAGCACACGCTCCCGCTTACGCAAGAAACGCCGTATAGCGAGTAGTTAGGGACCACGTAAAGTTGAGGTTTAGCCCACCCGACACTTCTCAGCACGAGGCCATCAACGTCGGCGCCCTTGAATGCCGACCCGACGGCGACACAAGTCGTGCCGGAGCACGACACGGCTTGCAGCGAAGAAGCGCTCGTACCGGTCGGGGCCGGGGCCTGGCTGACAGTGAGGGCGTGCCCGTCCCAGTGCCCGATATCCAGGCCAGCCGGGGACACGAAGATGTCGTCACCTGATAGCGCGCAGGACGACATCGTGACGCAGGAGATCCGCGTGAGGGTGACTCCGGTTTTGAGGGTCAGGGACTTAGTCGACACGATGGCGCCGCTCGAGTTGAGGGTGACGAGCATCAGTTGTGTATCGTTTGTGTTCTGGCCGGTGGCTACGCATCCCGCACCTTCGGAGCAGCTCACCGAGTAGAACGCCTTCGAGCCTGGTACCGCCGCCTGCCTCACCGGCACGCCGTCCCGCAGGACGACGACGTCGCCCGTGCTTTTCGAGTTGTAGCCGACGAGGACGCAAAGCGACTTCGACAAGCATGAGACCCCGGCTTGGTGTCCGGGGACTGTGTCACTGGCTGGCGTTGACGCCGACGCTATTGGGGCTCCGGCTATCAGGCCGGAGACCGTGACGATGCCGGAAAAGGCGATGACCGGTAGACGAAAACGGCTTTGTGGCACAGGCTAAGAATAGTGATGGGATAGGGCCGGCGCCTACGTTCTGTGTGGCCAACTCGACATTTCCGTGCACGTGACCAAGGGCCCGCGACATCTGATGCTCGGCATCGGACTTGTTTGCCGGCCTTGACCGTCGCAGGCTGGCATTATTGTCAAAGCACGGCGATGCGGATGTGCAAAGAGTGTGGGCGCCCATTCACGCCATCGAGTCGGCATCTGCGATGCCCCGCTTGCAGAGCGCGAAATGTGTGCTCATGTGGCAATCCTAAGCAGGCAAAGTCCGCCACATGCGCTACGTGTCGCACCGAAGCCGGCGAAGCGAACAGCAATTGGAAGGGTGGCCGTACTCGGCACAAGGCGGGCTACGCAATGATACGAGCTCCCGGTCATCCACGCGCCGGACGAAGTCCGTACGTTTTCGAGCACATTCTCGTTGCCGAGCGTCTTCTTGGGCGGCACCTCGTGGATGGCGAGCCCGTTCACCACCTCAATGGTGTCCGAGACGACAACCGACCCGAAAACCTCGAGTTGTGGACGCGTCCCCAACCGGCGGGTATCCGTGTGAGCGACGCAATCCTTTCGGCACGGTCAATCTACGACCGCTATGTGGTGAATGGCGCACCTGATGACGGCCCATCACGATCGTGCCGATCGACATCCACATCGCCCGGACATAATCTGCCGAAGCCATTGGACACTTTGAAAGCGCTTCCGCTGCCCGAATGATCGAATCCCTGCTCGCTCCCTTCGGTTATCGGGGTGTCCCCGGCGAAGTACCAATCGTGCAGTGGTCCGACGTCATCATTCTCATCGGCGATGAAGCCGTCCACCGACACCACGTTGTGCATGATCACAATGCCCATAGGGTGCTCCGAGTCTCTACTTGTAGCGTTGAACAGGGATCGCTACCGGCTAACCGGTCGAGCGCGGTAGCGAAGATGGGTTACGCCAACCTCGCCCTCGCGGACGCTGATCCGCTCCAGCCCTCGCTGTTCGTGCCGCGGCGAGGGTCACGGCCCGTATACGCGAGTAAGCGTTCCTGCGAGGACGCATTGTCTGCGGTCACGATTTCGGGTTTGAACACGCCTTTGCGCTGCTCGTCGGTGAAGCGGCCGTGGATCATCTCGTATGCCGCCTCGGCTAGTCCATTCGGCATCTCCGTGTCCTGCCCGGTTGCCTTTGCGAGGTCCCACCCGTGTAGCAGCTGATCGCTGAAGGCGATGCCGAGCGATGGACCTGTTTTCTCGATCACGCCGGGCTCGCCGAATGCGGCCAGCATCTCGGTGCGCGAACGGTTGAAGTCCTTGACAGGGTCGTCTCCCAGCACATCCGGCGGCTCAGGAGCCGGGGGCGAGGCGTCTTCGCCGCGGGCATTGCTGAGGAAGTAGTGCTGGGTGTCGAGCATGTGGTTCAACAGCGTGCGCACGTTCCAGTCGTCGCAGGGCGTACGAGCATCAAGGTCACCCACCGCACCGGCGACCTTTTCGTTGGTCCACTCGCTGGCACGGCCGTACAACTCCAACATGTCAGAGGCCATTGGACGCTCCTTCCTGTCCCGAGGGGTATACCCACGGCGACCCGGGTCGACTCGATCTCGCGGCCCGACGTCGACCGGGCGGTCATGCCGGCAGGCTGAGGGCTTGATGAGTCAACGGTCTTTGGAAGGACTCTGCCTTGGTCACTCGAGGCGCTCATCGAGCTGGACCGTAACTTGCTGGCCGGCTTCCTTGCCTATGGCGCGACGCAGGTCGGCCTTGATCGGCAGCTTGTGGGTTCCATCGCCGAGCGCCATGAAAGAGCTGCGGAACGGGTGTCCGTCGACCCGGCCGCGGACCTTCACCAGGCCACGGGTTCCGAAGAACTCGGCTGAGCCGGGCATGACGACGTAGCTCCAGCCCCCCTTGGCTGCGCTCTTCTGAACGATGGCGGTAAACCGCTTGCTCAGCTTCATCATCTCGCCCTCTCTTGGATGTGCCAATCTCGTTCGAAAAAGTCGAACTATTCTATTCGGCGGGCGAGTTTCATGGTCGCCCGGCGTGGGGCACGGCGACCGGTTGGACCAGCACCACGCCGTCCGAGGCGCCATTGCCGGTGTAGTGGTTCGCCACGATGTACAAGGTACGGCCGTCCCCGCCGCCGAGCATGCACGCGAAACAGCCCCGGTCGGCCTCGACGGTGTCGAGCACCTCCCCGCCTTCGGCCACGCGGGTGCATCGCTGGCCGGGAACGCTGGCGTACCAGATCGCCCCTTCGGCGTCGGCGCAGATCCCGTCCGGGGCCGAACCGGATCCAAGGTCAGCCCAGATACGGCGTTCAACCAGGTCGCCCGTGTCGGTGATCGTCCAGGCGGTCAGCCGGTCGGCGTGGGACTCGGCGACCACGAGCGTGTCGTCATCGAGCACGACCATGCCATTCGGGAACCATACGTCGTCTGCAACCGGCCGACTGCTCCCGTCGGGCAGCACAACGGTCACGGCCCCTGGCTTGGGCTCCTCCCATGGCATCGAGCCGGGCATGTCCACCCAGGCCCGTCCCGCGGCATCGACGACGACCTCGTTGAACGGCTGACCGGTCGCGCCGTAGGGGGAGAGGTCCTGTCCGGCCACAACCCCGTTCTGGGTGGTGGCGACGAGCCGGCCATCGGGCAGCCAGTCGATCGAGAACGGCATCCCATCGAGGCGGGCCACGACCTCGCGGTTGCCCTTGGCGTCGAACGCCAACACCTCGCCGGCCTTCCAGTCGCACATCCAGAACCGGCCGTCATGCCAGCGGGGGGACTCGCCCATTTGAATCCCCGTCGCAAATGTCTCAGTCACAACCAACTAGACGCCTCCCGCCGCCCAGTCTCATCGGTCAGCTCCGGTTACATCGAGCCGGCGACAACTGCACGCGCGAGCGCGCACATATTAGCCGGGACACGGCCGACGCCGAGCCGGTAACGGCCCGTTCACCACTTACAAGCGGTCAGAGCCCGAGCGGCGGGGCGTGGGCGATCATATGATCTTCCTGTAAGACGTAGCCTGCGACCGCTTGGCATAGGGAACAGATGACGCACACCGATCAACCGACGGGACGACCGGGCGCCAACGACCGGTGGCGTGCGGCGAGGGGCGCGATGCTCGTCGGCGGCGTGGGGGCGGCGTGCGCCCCGCGCATGGGGGACTACGGCGCCGATAACGAGAAACCGAGGCTCGTAACACTTGTCCTTCTCATCGGGGTGTTCACGCTGCCTGATGCGCACATCGCCACCTTCCAGACCGGTCACGACGAGGCCGCCTGGGGATTCCGGCCGGCTGTTCGCGCTGTTGACCGTGTTGGCGCATGCGCTCGAGGGACTCAGCTGAACCGATTCCGCAATCCCAACCTCGGTGGGTCGGCTGGCCGATGTATTTAGCGAGTGCTCCACCGTGGCAGACGTCGACCGCTCGACCTCCAGCTCGGTGGCTACGCGGGCATCGATCAGCTCGACCTCTCGCCCCTCACCAGTCGCTCTAACCAATCGCCGAGCAGCGCTTGCTCGGTAAGAGTTAGGACGCTTGGCGCGTCCGTGAGCAGTGTTTGCAGGGCAACGGCGTGCACCGCGACCCGATCAGGCGCCAGAGCGTCGAGCCCTGCGCCCTGGATCTCGACGGGGGCCGGAACGGTGATGGCATCGAGTACCGCCTCGCGCATTGATTCGCACAACCGCGGGTCGCGCTCTTCAACTGGGGTGCCGGCGAGAGCGAGCGTGACTCCGGTACCCGCGGCGTGGATCAGATCCGTGGCGAGGGCAACGTCGACACGGAGCAGCCCGGCCTCGGCGATTCGGGCGACGAGACCCTCAAGTACTGCAACGCCTTCGTGAATCACTGATCTGGACGCAGGGATGCTCGGTGCACTGTAGAGCAGCGCGAACGCGTCGGGGTGGGCAAGGCCGAAAGCTATGTGCAGGTCCCAGCCTTGGCGCAGGTCCTCGACCGGGTCGTTCGTGAGGGCACGGCCCGTTTGCTCGCGCACGTGGACGGCGAGTGTCTCACGCGCCACCTCGTCGAGCAGTCCCTGCATGTCGCCGAAGTGGCGATAGATCGTGGGGGGTTGCGCCCCGGCAGCCGCGCACACCGCGCGTGTGGTCACCGCCGTGCGTCCGCCGGCTGCGAGCAGCTTGGTAGCGGCGCGCAGGATGCGAGCTCGGGCGTCGGGCCCGGAGCGTCTCGATGCCATCGGCGGTAACGTTACCGCGTTATCGCTCTAGACATACATCGCTATCGGGATTAGAGTAGCGGTGATAACACCACCAGATCGGGCTCGCATGCTCTGCGAGATTCGCCCAAGAAGACTGGAGGCTCATGCCCTTCGCGCGGGCAGAGGCCCGAGAGATGTTCCTGTGAGTTCGATTCCAAAGGAAAGGAATGACCAGTGACAGACGGCCAAGACAAAACCGGTTCCTCGCAAGCGCAGGTCGACAAGGCCCTGCATGCCTTCCTCGATGGGTTCGCCTCGCCACCTCGATCGCCCGTCTTTCATTTACCCTCCGAGTACGGGCTTGACTACGAGGACGTCACCTTCCTCGCGCATGACGGCGTCCCGATAGAGGCGTGGTTCATCCCCGCCCCTGGATCGAACAAGGTGATCATTTGTAACCATCCTTTGGGGTTCAGCCGGTCCGGCATGCCCACCCAGTACGACCCATGGCATTCGGCATGGGCGCCGAGCGGCAACGGTTTCGAAGTCAACCTGGTGCCCGATTACCAGATCCTTCACGATGCCGGCTACAACGTTGTTGCCTACGACATCCGCAATCACGGCCTCAGCAACGCAGCCAACGGCGGGGTTGTCACCCACGGCTTCACCGAGGGCCGTGACGTCATCGGCTCGCTGAACTACGTGCGGACTCGTACCGACACCCGAGACATGATCATCGGTCTGTTCAGCCGGTGCATGGGTGGAGTCTCCACGCTTGCCGCGATGGCGCAGTACCCCGAAGCGTTCGAGGGCGTCAGGTGCCTTGTCTCGCCCCAGCCGATCACCCCCCGCTACATCGCCCAACGTCGCCTCGAAGTGTTGGGTATTAGCGACCGCCTCGATGACTTCGACCTGCTTCTGCGCCTGCGCACCGGCATCGGGCTCGACCGACGGATCCCACAGGAGTGGGCCAAGAGCGTGCGCATACCAACGTTCCTCTATCAGGTTCACGACGACATCCTCACTGAGCCCGAGGATGTTCAGGCTATGTACGACAACATTCCCATCGCCGAGAAGAAGCTGCAGTGGATCGAGGGCACAAAGGCCCGATGGGACGGCTACCTGGAGTTCCAGCGCCGCCCGCAGCCCATGCTCGACTGGTTCGACCAGCACGTGTCGGTGAAAGGCGAACGATGAAGTTTCTCTTTGAAGATCCATCCCAGTCATTCGAAGCGCTCCGAGCCGCTGGCTATGCGGCCTATGGCGGTGCCGACCTCGGCGAGGTCTTGGTCACCTGCCGAGAGATCCCCGAAGGCGACGACGAGGCATGGTCGAGCCGATGGGCCGCTACGGCGGCGCGGATCGAGAGCATTGGACGAGAGTCGCTCGCTAGCGGACATCGCGTCAGCGCTCGAGAAGCACTACTACGCGCCTCCAATTACTACCGGTGTGCAGACTTCTACCGCCGAGAAGACCCCGACAACGACCCCGAATCGAAGCGACTTGCCAAGGCGTCACAAGACACCTTTGCCGACGCTGCATCGCTGCTCGACACGCCAGCGCAACGGGTCGACATCCCCTACGAGGACACGACGCTTCCTGGGTACGTCTTTTTCGTCGACGACTCGGGCGCAACTCGCCCTGCCGTTCTCTTCCATGGCGGGTTTGACTCGACCTTAGAGGAGGACTACGTAGCAATGGCAGCGGCTGCCTTGCGTCGTGGCTACAACGTGATCACCTTCGACGGACCAGGCCAAGGCCGAAACATCCGAAAGGGAATGACCTTCCGACCGGATTGGGAGGCCGTCGTCACGCCGATCCTCGACTTCGCGGCGACTGTACCCGAGATCAACCCCGGACATTTGGTCTTGATCGGCATGAGCATGGGCGGGTACCTGGCCGCGAGAGCTGCCGCCTTCGAACCTCGCCTCGCCGCGTGCGTGCTCTATCCCGGAGTCTGGGACATGAGCGAACCCCTCGTGCGGATGGCGCAGCTTGCGGCGTCAACTCCCGGCGGTATCGATGCCTTGACCGCCCGCGATACGGGTACTCGGTGGGCGGTCCGCAACGGCAAGTGGGTCTTCGGCGCCGCCGATCTCGACGAAGTCGTCAAGATCTCCGAGTCATACAGGATAGAGGGCATTGCCCAACAGATCCGCTGTCCAACCCTCGTTCTCGACAACCAAAACGACCAGTTCTTGCCCGGCCAGCCAGCGCGTGTGTTTGACGCCTTGACGTGCCCCAAAGAGATGATCTCCTTTCGCGAAGACGAAGGCGCCGGAGAGCACTGTTCGGAGGGCGCACTTACGCTCCTCCACCAACGCACCTTCGACTGGGCGGACAGGTTGATCGCGGGGTGAAAAGACGCGAGTACGCGGCCGACCCGTCAAGGTATTCCCGCGCCTCCGGGGCCTTTCGGGGGTGACTTCTGATCCCGTCAGCTCCGGAAATCGCGGCGGTCTCAGCACCGTGGACTGCATTGGCGAACGGCGAAGCTGTTCACGGTGTGAAGTCAGACCTTGGAGGGCGAGATCCCATGAAGATTGCGCACGTCATCGGCTTCGTTGCCACAGTCCAGTTGACAACTCGGGGCTCGCGCCCATCCGTGCGAACTGTGCCAGTGACACGAGGAGTCAATGAGGCAGTGATCGCGCCTCGAGGTTCCGGGGCCTCCTGTCAACGGTGGCAGAAAAGTAAGCACCTAGAGGGGAACTCAGATGATGGCAGCGCTGGCAGGTAGTCGAGCCGATCTAATCGTCCGCAACGCGAAAGTCTCGACTCTGCAAGTCGATGGC
>Ga0307477_10003483_pt1 | contig 11714 bp, 8 predicted proteins | sample atmos_gasesECM2C_FD_203316 | JGI IMG/M metagenome (GOLD analysis project Ga0307477, IMG submission 203316) | Hardwood forest soil microbial communities from Morgan-Monroe State Forest, Indiana, United States - atmos_gasesECM2C_515 | ecosystem: Environmental > Terrestrial > Soil > Temperate...
TCGTTCAAGGGCAAGTCTTCAATGGCACGGCGGTCGGCTACGTGCCGGGAAGAAGCGCGAATTGGTACCTCGGGCAGGCTGGAGGGTTCACAGAATTGGCGGACAAGAAGGCCGCCTTTGTGATACGTGCAGATGGCTCGGTGCTGGCAGCAAAAAATAATGGCGGCATATGGTCCGGCAATCCAATGGACGCAACATTGATGCCAGGCGACGTGATTGTCGTACCGGAGAAGGCGCCCAAGGTCGGAGTTCGAAACTTCACGCCACTCATGCAATCGGCGCAGGTGGCGACATCGGTTGCACTGGCAATCGCCTACCTGAGGCCGTAAGAGAAACCTTCGAGGCAATGAAAGGGACTACATTGGCGCGCTATTTGTTGATCGTGAATATGACGATTGGTGGCGTGGAAGTTTGCGCTGCTTTGCCTCAACAGAGCGACAGTCAAGGCGTTAGGTACCACCCGGAATCTTCCAACATCGACAGCCCCACCGCGAAACAGCCGACAGGTGGGCGCCCAGGGCAGCCTTCCAAGAAGAGTCGTCTGCGCTCCGATCTAGGCGACACAGTCACTCATGTGTTTGAGGATCAGAAGCCAATCTGGCTCAGTCCGCTAAATGTACGTCTTTCAGATGCGGAATGGCTTGCGCCACTGACGGGTATTACGACTGGAGCGATTCTTACTGACGCCAGTCTCAGCAAAGCGCTTCCTGGCAGTGCCCACCGGCTGTCCACTTACAACAGCATCCGCAACGTCGGGGTCGGAGCGCTGGGCGCCGCTTCGGGCGGGCTTTACCTATGGAGTCTTCGCACTCACGATCCACACCAGCGAGAAACCGGCATCCTCGCGACCGAAGCCATTGTCGATTCCGTAATTGTCGCGCAAAGTATCAGCTTGGTTACATCGCGAGAACGGCCGCGCCAAGGGAATGGGCAAGGTAATTTCTTTCAGGGTGGATCGTCGTTTCCGTCAAGCCATTCCGCAGCAGCTTGGGCCGCAGCGGGAGTTCTGGCCCACGAATATCACGGTAACTTACCGAAATTGTTAGCTTACGGTCTAGCGTCCACTGTCAGCATCACCAGTGTAAGCAGCCGACAGCATTTCCCTTCCGACGTGCTAATCGGAAGCGGTTTGGGATGGATGGTTTCGGAGTACGTCTATCGCAACCGACACAATACCGAACTCGGCGGTTCGGCGTGGGATCCTCTTGCGGACCTAATTCGTAACCGGGAGTCAGGACCGGAAAAATATCCGGGATCGACATATGTCCCGCTGGACAGTTGGGTTTACCGGGCGTTTGATCGGCTTGCCGCGTTCGGGCTCGTCCGGCAGGGTTACGAAGACACGAGACCGTGGTCGAGAGAGGAATGCGCGCATCTCCTCCTGGAAGCCGACCAGGAGCTGAGCAACCCATCCGCCGGAATTCTTCATACGAACTCCGAAGTGACTGCTCTCGTCCAAGATTTGCATCACGAATTTGCTCGCGAGGAAGCAACCTTCACAGGCCCAAACAGTTCATTAGCCGTCGAGTCGGTTTACTCGCGGGTTCTGAGCGCGAGCGGCACCGCACTCAACGATGGGGATCACCTCGGCCAGACCATTGCCTATGATTTCGGCCGTCCGTTTCGCCAAGGCACTAATTTCATTGCGGGTGGTTCGGCAAGTGCGACTTATGAAAACCTGTTTTTCTACATCGGTGGGGAATACCAGCACTCAGCGTCTGCACCCGCCCTATCCCTTCCGGTTCGCGAGTTCATTGCAGATCGAGACAAAGTCTCTGTTCCTGCGTCGGCCCCGTTCTCTGCGATCAATCGCTTCGAGCTTCTCGATGCCTATGCCGGAATTAATTTTCGAGGCTGGCAGTTTACTTTTGGCAATCAATCTCTTTCGTGGGGTCCAGGAATTGGAGGTTCACTCCTTCTGAGTGAAAACGCCGCCCCTTTTCCTATGCTTCGTATTTCTCCGGAACATCCGACGTTGATTCCTGGCCTGTCCAACGTTCTTGGCCCGTTCCATGTAGAGCAGTTCTATGGGCGGCTCGAGGGGCATCAAGGACGCTCGCAGCCTTGGATTTACGGCCAGAAAATCAGTTTCAAGCCATTTCGCTCGCTGGAATTTGCTTATAGCCGCACCACCCTGATCGGTGGCTTCAACGATCCCCTAACGTCCTATCCACTCACCTCCAAACAGTTTTTCTTTAGTCTATTCGGACGCGTTGATCCGGGACAGAACAGTGTGCCCGGCGATTCACGCACCGCCATCGATTGGACGTGGCGTCTACCCGGAATGCACGACAGAGCTACCTTCTACGGCGAGTTGGAAGACGATGATGACCTGATTCCTTTGCAAAATTTGAGCAAGAGCGTGCTGCGCCCGGGTTTTTACTTTCCACGCTTGCCCTTCCTTCCCAAGTGGGACCTGCATGTGGAATGGACGTCTTCCACAAGTCCGGGGCGTGCGTCGTTTCAAAGTCACGGTGACTTGAACTACTGGAATCTCGAGTACACGGATGGCTATACGAACAACGGCAATTTAATGGGAAATACTGTCGGCCGCGAAGGGGTAACTCTGCAGGCCTGGATCCGCTATTGGGCTTCCCCACGCCACACTGTGGATTTTTCCTGGAAGCAGAGCCGGGTACTTTCCGATTTTGTGCCCGGTGGAGGAAAATGGCAGGACTACCAGGCTAGTTATTCAGTAACGAGGCTCTCTGGGGTCTATTTAAGAGCCCTCCTCCAGTTCGAACATATCTCTTCCTTCCCTCTGCTTTTCCAAGGTTCGAGAAACAATGTGGTCGCATCGATTGAACTCGGCTTTCTGCCGCAGTGGGGGCATGGGGGAGGCCGTGGTTCCGCGGTTTCAGGAAATGCGCATGAAAATCCAGCTTTCGGGAGCCAATTACCATGAGCTCGACTTCAGCCGACACCGCGCCGGAAGTCCTGCGCACGCTGGACATTGATCAGTTGCTGGCGCATCGCCTCCAGCAAGATCAATTGGTGAACCGCGAGAGAAAAATTGCGCGCATCAGCCATCTGTGGGATCGCCGCAAACTGCTTGGCAAGTTCGCAGCCTATGGAACCGTCATAGGGTTGATCATCGCTTTTCTGATCCCCTCTCGTTTTGCTTCTACCGCGCGGCTGATGCCCCCAGATCCACCGGCCGGACAGGGCATGGCGATGCTCGCAGGCGTTGTGGGAAAGATGGGAGGCGCGATCGGATCTCTTGGAGGCAACCTTCTCGGCATGAACACTTCCGCCGACCTATTCGCTGGCGTCCTCGAGAGCCGCACAATACAGAACGATCTGATTACGAAGTTTAGTTTGCGCCATGTTTACGGCGAACGGCGCTGGATTGATGCGCGAAAGGAGCTCTCCCGTCGAACTGACATTTCGATCGATCGAAAGAGCGGAATTCTTACGATCCAGGTGACCGACCACGACCCCAAGCGAGCCACCAGTTTGGCCGAGGAATATGTTGCCCAGTTGAACTACGTGGTGACGCTACTCAACACATCTTCTGCACACCGTGAGCGCGTGTTCCTGGAGGATCGCCTCGGCCAAGTAAAAACGGAGTTAGAGGCTTCGGAAAAAGACTTCAGTCAATTCGCAAGCAAAAACGCGGCGATCGATATCAAGGAACAAGGCAAGGCCATGGTGGAAGCCGCCGCCATCCTCGAAGGTCAACTCATCGCTGCCCAAACGGAGTTGCAAGGACTTCGCCAGATCTACACGGACCAGAATATTCGCGTGCGTGCGACACAAGCCCGCATTGACGAACTTCGCCGTCAAATCGTGAAAATGGGTGGGAAGGCAGAACTCGAATCGGGGAGCTCTTCAAAAGACGGCGAGCCATATCCATCTATCCGCCAACTTCCTCTCCTGGGTGTCACATACGCGGACCTTTATCGCCGAACGAAGGTGGAAGAGACGGTTTTCGAAACGCTCACCCAGCAATATGAAATCGCGAAAGTGCAGGAAGCCAAAGAAGTACCGAGCGTGAAAGTATTGGATCCTCCGGAAGTTCCCGAAAAGAAGGTTTTCCCTCCGCGGATACTGCTCACCGTGCTCGGAGGAGTTTTGGCTATGGTCATCGGAGCCGGCTGGGTTGTCGGTACGGACGGCTGGGAGAGGATAGACCCGCAAGATCCTGGCAAGCTGCTGGTCCTGCACATGGCAAGCAGCGTCAGGCCACAACTGGAGTATGTGGTGCAACAAGGAACTTCCATCACCACGCGAACTCGGAGCATTTTTGCTCGTTCTCAGGAAGAGTCCGTTACGGAATCGAAACATGACACGAGAAAGCAGGGAGCCTCTCAAGACCAGGAGCAACTATCCTCGTGAATCAACTTCGCCGAATGAAGAAGAATTTGGCCAACGTTGTCGGCGGCGAGCTACTGCTTCGAGTCGCCAATGCGGCGGTCGCTGTTTTGGTTGGTCGTGTCTATGGAGTAGGCGTGCTCGGCACGTACGCGGCGATAATTGCAGCGGCGACGCTGGCGGAACGACTTGCCGATAATGGTTTAGAGTTGACCGCGATCACCGAGGTTAGTCACAGTCCAGAATCGCTCAGTGACGTTGCGACCGCACTTTACATCGATAAGACCGCACTTTCTCTCGTCGCGGCGGGTCTCCTCGCGTTGGCAGCTTGCATGCTCGGGTACTCTCAAAGCCTGCGCCCGACTGCTGTGATTCTGACGATTCGCACTTTCCTCTATTCCTACTGTCGCTTGAATGCTGGACTGCTGAAGGCGCTAGACAATACGAAGCACATCGTGAGAATCCAAGCAGTACATTTTCTCCTCCTGATACTCAGCGTGCTGGCAATTTATCTGCGACGGCAGAATCTACGGGTACTTCTGTTGTGCCTCTTGGGGGCACAAACGGTCGAATTTCTAATGGCTTCCGGTGTTTTGTCCAAACTCGGTTTGCGCCGTTCAGTCACCTCTCTTGCAGCGTGTTGGAACATGATCAGGCGTTCCACTCCTGTCGGGCTAACCTACACGCTTTCTACCCTGATGCTGCGCGGCGATGTTGTCGTGCTGTCAATGATTGCTTCGCCCGAAGAGGTAGGGACATTCGCGGCCGCAAATACGGCATTGGTCTTTGCGTACGTGATCGCGTGGCTGTTCAGCGGCGTTCTGCTATCGGATTTAGGGAATTTGTCACACGACCGAGAAGCATTCGATTCCCATTTTCGTAAATGCCTTAAGCTCGTACTCATTTTTGCGGTTCCAGCCTCGCTCGCTTCTGCTCTCTTAGCTCGTCCCGCCATCCTGTTTGTTTTTGGACGAAACTACGAAGGAGCTGTCCTGCCGGGCGCCCTGATGATGCTCGCTCTTCCGTTTATCTTTCTGAATGCCGCGTTTTTGAGCCGGACCGTGGCACGAAACGCTACTCGCATGTCGCTGGCAATCTATGGATTTGCCGCTGTCGTTTCATTGCTATTGAACTATTCCCTGGGCCGCTGGAACGGAGCTGCGGGAATAGCCGGTTCCATTGTGATTCGCGAGGCGGTGATGACTCTTCTCTTCGTCCGCTTCTGGAATTCGCGGCAACGCGAAACGGAGCTGGAAGTCGCTGAGTTGATGAACGCATGAAGAGGCCCGAACGCGCCATACGACAAATGCCATGAAAAAGACGTTCACAACTTTGATGGTCGTGAGCCTGGTCGGGAATGTTCTGCCCGCGTTCAATATCTTGGCGATTTCCGGCCTGTTCCCGCTTTACCTCGTCAATAGGGATTCACGGAAGACCGAACCTGGCAAGTATGGTCCCGAAATCGCGCAAAAATGCCTGGTTGCCGCTTACGTTTATTGGATCTGCAGTTACTGCGCAACCGGCGCGCCCATCAGCAATTTGCTTTCATTCGACTTCATTCGCTTCGACGGAGCACTTCTCATCGCCTATGTGCCGTTGCTCCTCATGACCGATTTGCGGTTGGATCCAAAGTTTATTCTACGATTGTTGGGTCTTTTCCTCACGGCAATGTCGTGTGTAGCCCTACTTGGCTTAGCTGAATTCGTCGACGCCACCCTGACGCCTCTTGGTCTGTCGTGGTTGCCAGACCCTTTGCAGTTCATGCACAACGCATCTCTCTCGAGTCAGATCTTCCACGGACTTTTTCGTGCTCACAATGCCGCGGGGGCGATCTACGCCATGGCAGCGCTGCTGGCTTTCTCACTTTTGGCGCGCGGGAAGAAACCGTCCCTGGTGTCCTGGCCTAGCTTTTGGCTTGCCGCCACTGTCGTCGGATTGATGCTCACGCAATCGCGCACCGCATACATAGCTTTTTTTGCGGCCTCCCTGCTTATGTTTTTCCACCAGAAACAATCCCTAATGAACGCGCTGAAATACGGGATTCCGATTCTTCTCCCTATCCTTTATTTCCTTCTGCTGCAGCCGACGGTGAGTCATCGCACGCAGGAAGTATCGGACCTGGAAGATCCGAACGTAGTGACCCGTTTTTTCTACTATCAGCGAGCTCTCGACGAATTTGTGCAAAGCCCGATTGTCGGCGCGGGATTCGGACGATTCAACGACCAGTTGAAGATCTATTCGGGAATTCCCCATCTCTTGTACTTCGCCACTGGCGGGTCCGTTGTCAATAACGATGAACACGCGCACAACTCCTATCTCCACTTTCTTGCCGAGGGCGGAGTTCTTGGTCTGGGCCTGATGCTGTGGGTGTGGATCGCGCTATTCCGATGGATAAAGGCCCAGAAAAAGATTTTTGCGGCGTCGTCGTTCGGAGATTGTTTCGCCCACGGCATTCAGGCGTGTATCGTCCTGGAATTTCTTATGAGCTTTACCGAACACATGATGGGAACCGCCGTTAGTTCTCTGACAATTCTGACGATGACCGCCTTGTTTTTGAACCTGGTTGGGTGGAAGTACCGCGTCGCTTCGGTGATTAAAGACGTGCCGATTGAAACAGCGGATTCCAAGTTCGCCCGGGAATGTGAAAGTGGCGCCGTTTAGGCGCTCGCGATTTGTGCAATCTCGGTAAGGTGAGGTCGATGAACACAGGTAATAAGCGATCGACGTCTGAAGCCACCCGCTCCTGGGAACGATTCGCGGAGCTGGATCCCTATCTTTACATTTTGAGCACGATGAAACGCAGCGATCCTCGCGAGTTTTGGCTAAGCGGCGAGCAAACCGTACGGGCCGAGCTACTCCCGATTGTGCAATCCAACGCTGTGAGGCCCCAAATTGGATTGGAAGTGGGCAGTGGAATTGGCCGCCTCACCTTCCCCCTCGCACGGCATTTTCAGACCGTTGTGGGGGTGGACGTTGCGCGCGGCATGGTTGAACGAGCCACTTCTTTAGCTCGCAACAAGGGAATCCAGAACGTTTCCTTTTCTTCTATAACCGGACCTGAGGATTTCCTGCAACATACCGGCAACTACGCCGGGACCTGCAATTTTATCTACTCGCTCCTCGTGTTTCAGCACATTCCCGATTTGTCGGTCATCGAAGGATATTTGCACGTGATCCGGATCCTGCTGCACGAGCAGGGACTCGCCTATTTGCAGTTCGACACGCGGCCCAAAAATCTCGCTTACCGCTTGAAGACGAGTCTGCCCGATCCTCTGCTCCCGCGATTCTGGCGCAGAGGCATCCGGCGGATTCGCCGTTCGCCGGAAGAGATTGAGACGAGCATACGGCGCGCAGGCCTGAAGGTCGTTGCGGAGCTTACTCCACGTTCCGCCTACCATCGCTATCTCTTGCGCCGACCGCAATGCCCGAGGGATATGAAATGAATGTGAACATTGAGCAGCGGATGCGCGCGGTTACAGCGCGTGTCCCAGCGGCTGAGTTCTCGCCGCTTGAAAAAGCCCGGATCGCCATTGTGCACTACTGGTTTCTTAACCATCGCGGCGGAGAACGCGTGGTTGAAGCGATCGCCGCCATGTTTCCCCGAGCCGACCTTTTTTCACTATTGGCCGATCCCAAGGCTGTCCCGAAGTCGCTACGGGGACGTTCGCTGCACACCTCGTTTGTGCAAAATCTTCCCGGCAGTAACCGTTGCCATCGCCGGCTTCTTCCTCTCTACCCTCTCGCACTGGAGCAATTTGATTTCAGCAATTATGACCTGGTGATCAGTTCCGAGTCCGGACCCGCCAAAGGGGTACTTACCTCAGCACGTATTTGCCACGTTTGCTACTGCCATTCGCCGATGCGTTATCTGTGGGATTTCTATCATCGATATCGGAATGGAGCGGGAGTGGGACGATGGTCACGTCCTTTTTTCACACTCACAAGCCACTATTTGCGATTGTGGGATGCGGCTTCGGCAGACCGCGTGGACTATTTTGCAGCAAATTCCCGCAATGTCGCCATGCGCATTCGAAAGCATTATCGCAGAGATTCTGAAGTCATCTACCCTCCGGTGAATGTCTCGGCCGGGCGTCTCGGAGGCAAAATCGAGGATTTTTATCTGCTCGTAGGGCAATTGGTGGACTACAAGCGGATGGATTTGGCCATCGCTGCGTGCAATTGCCTGGGCCGCCGTCTCCACGTGGTCGGAGAAGGTGAGCAATACGGACGTTTACGAAGGCTTGCAGGTCCCTCAATTCACTTTTGTGGGCCGCTTTCGGATGGCGACCTGCGCGAGCAATACGCGCATTGCAGAGCACTGCTATTTCCGGGCGAAGAAGACTTCGGAATCGTGCCAGTCGAGGCTCTTTCCTTCGGACGACCTGTGATTGCCTTTGGCCGTGGTGGCGTAACGGAAACGGTGCGGGGTATTGATGTCCGGTTAAGCGATTTTCCGGAAGACTCGAGCGGGATTTTTTTTCTCGAGCAATCGGTCGATTCGCTTGTCGACGCAATCCAAGCCTTCGAAAAAGTCGAACATCAATTTCGGCCTTCGCGTATCAGAGAACAGGCTTTGCGCTTCGCGCCTCACCATTTTCAGCGACATTTTGGGCTGTTTCTCGCCCGTAAATGGGAAGAATTCCATAGTGAGCCGTTAGACTCATGATCCGTGGAAGACTCAAGCGCGCTCAGCTTTGCGTTAACCTAGTGGCGCTATTGACGCCCCTGTTCGCTTTCGCGCTGGCCGGGTATGTGCGCTTTGCGACGCTCCTGCTTCCACGATACTCGAGTGACGCTGATCCTTTCTCGTACTTCGGATTGTTGATTCTGACCAGTATTCTATGGGCCATCGTTGTGGAGCACTATGGTCTGGCGTCCCTGGAAGCTCATTCGCGCGGTAAAGCAAATATCCGCGCGGTGATCAAAGCCTGCCTTGTCACGTACCTCGCGCTTCTCGCAATAACTTTCTTCTATCGCGCGACTACGTTTTCTCGGTTGTTCATCTGGTTGAGTGGTCTCAACCTGTTTCTGCTTACCCTGGTCCAGCAGACCATCCTTCGATGGGTTCTCGCAACCTTATGGACGCGTCAAGGCCACGGCACAAAAGCCTTGGTCATCGGTGCGGATGAATTCGCGTGCCGCGTAGCACAATCGCTTCTCTCCGATCATGTTGCGCCTTGTACAGTCCACGGACACGTGAGAATACCCGGACAGAATGTCGCGGTACACAATTTGCCGGTTTATCAGCTGGATGAAATGGATAAGCTGGCCATAGGAAATGCGATTGACGACGTCGTTCTCGCAATTCCTCCTGATTGTCTTGGAGAATTGCGCGAGATCCGCGAGAAACTTTCGTCTCTTTGTGCCCCTATGCGTTTGGTGCTGGATGTGGGCGAACCCATCGACAGCTGCCAGCGATTCTTCTCCGTCGGGAATCTTCTGATGCTCGATTTGCAAGCAACACCGGCAGAATCCGAGCTTTACATCATCCTCAAGCGGGCCTTCGACCTGATCTTCTCGGCTGCTGTTTTGATCTTCGCTGCTCCCCTTTTCATTTTGATTAGCGTCGCAGTTCGGCTCAGCTCGCCGGGGCCGGTTTTTTTTGTACAGGAGCGTGTTGGCTTGAGCGGTAAGTTGTTCCGTATGTTCAAATTCAGAACGATGTCCGTGGCTCCCAGGGCAGATAGTGACACGCGTTGGACAGTGAAGAATGATCCTCGATGCACGCCCATTGGCCGCATTCTGCGACGGACCGGACTAGACGAATTACCACAATTCTTCAACGTGCTCAAAGGAGATATGAGTGTGGTCGGGCCGCGCCCGGAGCGACCCATGCTTGTTCAAAAATTCATGCAGTCGGTGGGGAACTATAATCGACGCCACTACTTGAAAGTCGGGATCACTGGCTGGGCTCAGGTGAATGGGTGGCGAGGCGACACCTCGATCGAAAAGCGTATTGAGTACGATCTGTATTACGTGCGTCACTGGACGCTATCCCTGGATTTCCTAATCGTTCTGCTTACGCTCGTCCGCGGTTTTACTGACAAAAACGCTTACTGAGACCCACTAGCAGAATTCCCACAAATCTCAACAAATAAAGTGCGCTTCGATGACCTTTCCATGACAAATCGGCCATTCGCCTTAGTTATTGTTGCTCGTCAGCCGGAAAGGAAGGGCGTTAATCAAGGCGGCGGAAGGCACAGGTTGCGGCTGCCACCCGGAAGACAGCAATGGTTCGCGCTCTCCACCTCGTTACCGCCCGACGTCAACACTAGGTATGGAAAGAATGGGACGAATCATGGCCATCGAAAACACAAATAGAACCTCCATCCGAAACTCAGATGCGAGTTTAGTTAGCGCTGCCCAGCAGGCAAACGGTTTTGCATTCGAAACTCTCGTGAAGCGCTACGAAGCAAAAATCTTCCGAATCGTATTTCGCATTACCCGGAATAAAGAAGATGCCAAAGACGTCGTGCAACAAACCCTTCACAAAGCGTTCACACACTTGCAGACATTCGAAGGGGAATCGTCTTTCTCCACGTGGTTGACACGTATCGCAATCAACGAAGCACTTATGCTCATGCGGAAAAATCGCAGCTTGCGTGCGGTCCCCCTGGACGAGATGAGATCCAAGGATGAGACGGCAATTCCGTTGGAAGTGCCCGATTCCGCGGCGAACCCTGAAGAACAATATGTGCAGGAGGAACAGGATCGAGTGCTCTCCTTGGCGGTGAATCGACTCCCTTCCGGATTGCGTGCTGCACTCCGCCTTCGACTGGAAGATAGAACCATTGGAGAAATCGCCGAGATCCTGGGGGTGGGCTCTCCTACGGTAAAGGCGAGATTATTTAGAGCCCGAGGAAAACTGCACGACCTATTGAAGACCTACTTCAAACCCGACTCGGCGAACCATCGACCGCAATTCCGGCACCCTACGAGAGACGCGATCGAGGCGGCGATTCGCATTTAATTACCACGGAAAGAGCCAAGAGAAAGAGGTATCGAGGATGTCGCGAATGCTGGAAAAAGTGCACAGATTGAGGCGGAGGCTGCCGTGGCTCGCCGCTGTCGTACTAAATTCCGGCCTTATTGTTTGGGCGCCGATCGTAAGCGGGCAGGTTTTGAATCTTTCTTCCGCCTCTCACGGGCCGGGCTCCATCGTCTCAGTGAAGGATTTTAAAGTACCTTCGAAAGCTCAGCACGAATTTGCGCGCGGGCTGGATCGTTTGAAAAAACAAGATGCGGCTGGGAGTCTCGTTTCGTTTGATAAAGCCATTCAGATCTACCCGGATTACTATCAAGCGTATTATAACGTGGGCGTGGCTCAGATGCGGTTGGGTCACGATGAATCGGCACGTCAATCTTTTCAAAAAGCGATTGATCTCAGCGAAGGGCGCTAT
>Ga0307477_10003487_pt1 | contig 11703 bp, 13 predicted proteins | sample atmos_gasesECM2C_FD_203316 | JGI IMG/M metagenome (GOLD analysis project Ga0307477, IMG submission 203316) | Hardwood forest soil microbial communities from Morgan-Monroe State Forest, Indiana, United States - atmos_gasesECM2C_515 | ecosystem: Environmental > Terrestrial > Soil > Temperate...
CCCTCGTAATCCTCAGGAATGGTCAGGCTGAAAACGCCGAGCTCCGCCATCTGCGCGATGACGTCGAGCGGAATATATTCGTTGCGCAGGTGCCAAGCTTGCGCGAACGGCGCGACGCGATCCTCGGCGAATTTGCGCATTTCTTCTCGGATCGAATCCAGCGTCTCGTCGAGTCCGCAGGCGCCGACCGTCGCATCGTGGCGCTCGCGCATCAGCTCCACCAACCGCGCGCGGCGGTGCGGCGCATTCCCGGTGGCGACGAGATGCTCGACGGCCGGATTAAGCCGCGCGGCCACCGCCGCCGCGTTCAGTCCGAGGTCGGAGAGGCGCACGATTTCGCTCTGGCTCATAGCGATGCCGCCGAGCACCTGCGCCAGATATTCCCCGGCGCCGATCCGCACCAACAATTCCTCGATCTCGCCGAAACCGCCGCCGTCGGCGAGGCGCTCCGCGTAGTGCGCGAGCTGACGAATGGCTTCGACATAGGTGGCAAGCCAAGCGAGCCCGTGGGTGGCGCGCTGCTCGCTGTCGAACCGGCGCGACACCACGCGGCCGTCGACCATCACGCGCTCGCCGACCGCTCGAGCGGCATCGTTCAACAGCGCGTCCATAGCCGCGACGGCATCGCTCAGCATGGCGATCACCTCGCGGCGCGGCGGCTTCTCGGTCACGGCAGATGGCATGGTTCACTCGTTCGATTTTGCCGATCCAGCGGCATCCAAAAACCTTATGCGTGCGGTGCACAAAAGCCAATCAAGATGCGAGGGGCACGGCCGCGGTTCGGCACTACGGCAGGTTCCGCAAAGGATGGTATGAAGCCAGGGTCGATTCGGTGCGGAGCTTGTCTGCCGTTGAACGCGATCCGCCTGTGCAGCCGCGTCGCTTGGGATGCGCTTTATCGCTTTAACGCCGATGACGGCTGGGCGATCGCGAGCCACATCGCACTGTCGGTGCTGATGTCGATGTTTCCGTTTTTGATCCTTGTGACCGCGCTTGCCGGCTTTCTCGGCTCGCAGAATCTGGCCACCGAAGTGGCAAACCTGATAGTCGCGGCATGGCCGCCGGAAGTGTCCGGCGGCATCGCCGGCGAAATTCACAAAGTGCTGACCACCGCGCGCGGCGACATTCTTACCATCGGCGCCGTGTTCGCGGTTTACTTCTCCTCGAGCGGCATCGAAAGCCTGCGCATCGGGCTCAATCGCGCCTACGGATTGACCGAAACGCGGCCATGGTGGCTGTTGCGGCTCGAATCCATCGGCTACGTCATTGTGGCCGCCGTGGGCCTGCTCGCGCTCGCGCTTCTGGTCGTGCTCGGTCCTTTGATGTTTCGCGCGGCGCTTGTCTACATCGATTGGCTCGAACCGCTCGAAAGCCATTACAACATCGCGCGTTTCAGCGTCGCCGCTTTCGTACTTACGGTGGCGCTGTTGATACTGCACATGTGGCTGCCGGCCGGTCATCGACACATCGATGAAGTGTGGCCCGGCATCGCCGCCACGCTTCTGCTCTGGCTCGCCTGCGGTTTCATATTCGGACGGTACCTTGCGGACTTCCGCTATACCTATGTCACCTATTATGCCGGCCTGGCGTCGGCGATGGTGGCGCTGGTGTTTCTCTATTTCACTGCGTGGATTTTCATCTATGGCGGCGAGCTCAATGCCGCGATCGTGCGCGAACGCGCGATCCGCCGCGGTACACCGGATCGCGCGAAGTGACTGCAAATACTGCCGGCTGAGCGTTTGTCGATCTATCAGGCGCGTTGCGCCTCCAGCACGTCGTCGAAATTACGCAAACCCTGCCGCGGCGTATTGATCAGCACCGCCATGTTGCCCGGCTTGTGGCGGTTGGTGCGCATCAGCTCGTGCGCATAGGGAATCATCTCCCACGAAAACACGTCGCTCATGCATGGATCGACACGCCGGTCGATGACGAATTGATTGGCCGCGCTGGCCTGCTTGAGATGGGCGAAATGCGAACCCTGCACGCGCTTTTGCCGCATCCACACATAGCGCGCGTCGAAGGTGATGTTGTAGCCGGACGTGCCGGCGCAGAACACGACCATGCCGCCGCGTTTGACGACCAGGCACGACACCGGAAAAGTCGCTTCGCCGGGATGCTCGAAAATGATATCGACGTCGCGCTTGCCGGTAATGTCCCAGATTGCCTTGCCGAAGCGGCGAGCTTCTTTGACCCAGCTGTCGTAGTCGGGCGTGCCGACCTTCGGCATCGCGCCCCAGCATTTGAAATCGTTGCGGTTGATGACGCCTTTGGCGCCGAGATCGAGCACGTATTGAATTTTTGCCTGATCCGATACGATGCCGATCGCATTGGCGCCGGACGCGGCGACGAGCTGCACGCCGAACACGCCAAGCCCGCCGGAAGCGCCCCAAACCAGCACATTGTCGCCCGGCTTGAGCGTATGCGGCGGATGCCCGAACAACATGCGATAGGCGGTCGCCAGCGTGAGCGTGTAGCAACCTGCCTCCTCCCACGTCAGATGCGCCGGCTTAGGCATGAGCTGGCGCGACTGCACGCGGCAGAACTGCGCGAACGAGCCGTCGGGCGTCTCGTAACCCCAGATGCGCTGCGAGGGGGAAAGCAGCGGATCGCCGCCGTTACATTCTTCGTCGTCGCCGTCGTCCTGATTGCAGTGGACGATCACTTCGTCGCCGACCTTCCAGCGTTTGACTTTCGGGCCGACCGCCCACACCACGCCGGAAGCATCAGAGCCGGCAATGTGGAAGGGGTGCTTGTGGCCGTCGAGCGGCGACACCGGAACGCCAAGCCCGGCCCAGACGCCGTTGTAGTTGACGCCGCCGGCCATGACATAGACCAGCACCTCATCGTCGGCGATCGGCCAGGTCGGAACCACTTCGCATTGCATGGCCGTTTCCGGCGGCCCGTGGCGCTCCTTGCGGATCGCCCAGGCATACATTTTCTCCGGGATATGGCCCAGCGGCGGGACCTCGCCGATCTCATAGAGATCTTTCAGCGGCGCGGCTGATGGTTTTTTCTGCGCAACGGCCATGAGCACCCCCATGCACCGGCACGGCCGGCTCGGGCGTTGGAATCAACCAAGGAGCGCGGCTGCGGTCGCAACAATAACACTCTAACACTCTGCCGCAGTTTATGTTGCATTGCAACAAGAACGGCGTCAGACTGCCGTTGCGCTCAAGGTTTGCAAGCGACGGCGCGATCGATGCAGCGCAATGAAAAGGCAGAAGATTTGGCGGCAGGCGGCACCGGCCGCGAGGAACCCGTGGGCGCCAAACCCGTGCGCGACAAGCCGTGGATTTTCCGCACCTATGCCGGACATTCCACCGCCGCGGCCTCGAACGCGCTCTATCGCACCAATCTGAGCAAGGGCCAGACCGGATTGTCGGTCGCCTTCGACCTGCCGACGCAGACCGGATACGACAGCGACCACCCGCTCGCTAAGGGCGAGGTCGGCAAAGTCGGCGTGCCGATCTGTCACCTTGGCGACATGCGCGCGCTGTTCGACGGCATCCCGCTCGGCGAGATGAACACGTCGATGACGATCAATGCCACCGCCGCCTGGCTGCTCGCGCTCTATATCGCGCTCGCCGACGAACAAAACGCGCCGCGGGGCAAGCTGCAAGGCACGACGCAAAACGACATCATCAAGGAATATCTGTCGCGCGGCACCTATGTGTTTCCGCCGTCCCCGTCGATGCGGCTGACCAAGGACGTGATCCTGTTCACGACCAAGGAAATGCCGAAGTGGAATCCGATCAATGTCTGCTCCTATCACCTGCAGGAGGCTGGCGCGACGCCGGTGCAGGAGGTCGCCTTCGCGCTTGCGACCGCGGTGGGCGTGCTCGATGCGGTGAAAGCATCACGCCAATGCGCCGACGAAGAATTCGGCGACGTAGTCGGGCGCATCTCGTTCTTCGTCAATGCCGGACTGCGCTTCGTCACCGAAATCTGCAAGATGCGCGCATTCACCGAATTGTGGAACGAAATCACGCGCGAACGCTACGGCGTGCGCGATCCCAAGCAGCGGCTGTTTCGTTACGGCGTTCAAGTCAATTCGCTCGGGCTCACCGAACAGCAGCCGGAGAACAATGTCGCGCGCATCTTGCTCGAAATGCTGGCAGTGACGCTGTCGAAGGACGCCCGCGCCCGCGCGGTGCAGCTGCCGGCCTGGAACGAGGCGCTCGGCTTGCCGCGGCCATGGGATCAGCAATGGTCACTGCGCATGCAGCAGATCCTCGCCTATGAGACTGACCTCTTGGACTATCGCGACATTTTCGACGGTTCGCCGGTCATCGCCGCCAAGGTCGCCGAACTGAAAGCCGCCGCGCGCGAGGAACTCAATCACATCGAGGCGATCGGCGGCACGGTGGCGGCGGTCGAGTCCGGCTATCTCAAGCAGCAGCTCGTGGAATCCAATTCCCGCCGCGTCGAGGCGATCGAGCGCGGCGAGCAGACCGTCGTCGGCGTCAATCGCTTCACCGAAACCGAGCCGTCGCCGCTCAAACAGGCGGCCGGCGCGGTGCTTACGGTCATGCCGGAGGCCGAGACCGAGCAGGTCGCGCGGCTCGACGCATGGCGCAAGGCGCGCGACGCGAAAACAGTCGCGGCGGCGCTCGAGAGCTTACGCAAAGCGGCTAAGAGCGGCGCCAATATCATGCCGCCCTCCGTCGCCTGCGCGAAGGCCGGGGTGACGACCGGCGAGTGGGGTGAGGCGCTGCGCGCCGCCTTCGGCGAATATCGCGCGCCGACCGGGGTCGGCACCGCAATGCGCAACGATGCCGAAGGGCTTGATGAGATTCGCGCCGAGGTTGACCGCGTCTCCAAGAAACTCGGCCGCCGGCTGAAACTTCTGGTTGGCAAGCCGGGGCTTGACGGCCATTCGAACGGCGCTGAGCAGATCGCCGCCCGCGCCCGCGATGCCGGCATGGACGTGGTCTATGAAGGCATTCGCCTGACCGCCGATGCCATCGCCGCCGCAGCGCGCGACAAGAACGTCCATGTGGTCGGGCTCTCGATCCTGTCAGGTTCGCACTTGCCGCTGGTACACGAGGTGATGACGCGGCTGAAGGACAACGGCGCGGCTCAAGTGCCGGTCGTCGTCGGCGGCATCATCCCGCCCCAGGATGCCCGCGCGCTGAAGGATGCCGGCGTTGCCGAGGTCTACACGCCGAAAGACTTTGCGCTGAACCGGATCATGGCCGATCTGGTGCGCATCGTCGAAGTTGCCGCCGATCGCGGCAAATAACGCGGGGTTACGACGTCTTTATGACGACAGTGCGTGATGCACGCGGCTCGATTTCTTGGCCAATGCGAGGCGTTCTCCCCGCCAGCACAGTTTGCATCCATACACGATCGATGTTCTGGCCGGTCAGGATGACGGCGGCGCGACGGCCTTGCAACCGACCGCGCTCCTTTATGAGCGCCGCGAACGCCGCTGCGCCGGCACCCTCGGCGCAATTGTGTGTCGCACTATAGATCAGGCGGATCGCTTCAGCGATCTCGTCATCGCTTACCTCGACGATACGTTCCGCGCCCTTTCGAATAGTTTCAAGCGCGGTCGGATCCGGTACGCGCACCGCCATGCCATCGGCGAAGGTCAGTCGCAGAGTTGGTCGCGGTCGGGCGGCCGGCCGCGAATGAAAGACGATAGGCGTTCGCAGCCGCCGAAACGACACCTACGATCTTGGTCTTTAGTCCAAACGCATCACGCGTGCCCATCACGCCGCAAATGCCGGAGCCGAGGCCGATCGGCACATAAACCGTGTCGAGATCATCCGCCGCACTAAATAGCTCATAGGCGTAACTTGCCACGCCGACGACGAAGTCACGGTGAAACGAAGGTGCGTATTTAGCGCCCCGCTCCGATGCGATCCGTATCGCTGCCTCCTTCGCCTCGTCGAAGTCGCGACCATACTCGATCAGCTTGGCGCCGAACGACTGCATCGCTGCATTTTTTCGCTCGAATTGGCGCGCGGCACGACGATCGTCACCGCCATTCCGGCACGCGCTCCCGCATAGGCCAGCGATTGACCGTGGTTGCCACGCGTCGCGGTAATTATGCCCTGGACCTGCGGACGTTCGCGCTTAAGCCGCTCAAAATAAACAAGACCGCCCCGTACTTTGAAAGCGCCAATCGGCGTGTGGTTCTCGTGCTTGACCACGACCTGCACGCCGGTTTGTGCCTCAAGCAGCGGCCAAGCATATTGTGGAGTCGGCGGGACGCAGGCGCGAACCAGCGGAATCATCATCAATCCTTATCACGTCCAGATAGTTTGCGCCGATTTCGCTTCGACGGCCCAATCCTTGGTGAATATCGGGTCGCTGGATGGCCCGCCCCGGGCGTGTGGCATCGTTGGATAGGACGTATCGGGGCAGACCGGTCACTGGGGGAAAAGCGCACTGAAGGAAAACGGCGCGGCCGAAGTGCCGTCGTCGTCGACATCATCCCGCCCCAGGATGCCCGGGCACTGAAGGATGCCGGCGTCGCCGCAGTCTACATGTCGAAAGACTTCGCGCTCAACTGGATCATCGCCAATCTTGTGCGCATCGTCGAAGTTGCCGCCGATCGCGGCAAATAACGCCGCATGCGTTTCGCGGGCTCGGAAAAGTGCGTCAGCTATTGTCGCGTATCACCTTGCGGCCGCGATCGGCCGCCAGATACGGCTTGCCGCGCGAGCGCTCCACCAGCGACCTCGCCTCTCGGCCGGTCAGCCTGGCGGCATACAATGCCTTTTTGGATGATCGAATGATCGGCGAACCGTGCTCGACCAAGCTCCGTTGCGCCGTGGTCAGATGATCGAGTGTCGGATCGATCGCTACGAAAGGAATTTCAAAAACTTTCTTTCCGTCGCCCTCGTAGACATCGAGCTGCCAATGGCGCGTCCGCAGTTCCCGGCAGTTCATGAGTTCCAACACGACATCGCACGCATAGCGATAGGCGACCTCGGGATTCGGCAAGCTGACACCGACATCGTCTTCGATTCCGCCGCTGTCATCAAAGAGCTTGAATGTGTATCGTGGCACTTGCCGCACTCCTTGGCTTCCGTAGGGACTATAGAATGTTCGACAGAACGTTCGACCGGCGGCAGTCGGCGCGGAACGCGACTCAAGCCTCGGCAAGACCGCGTTTCGATGTTGGCGAAAAGCGGGACCGCAGCGAAGGTTTCGGCAAAACCCGTTTATTTTTCGAAGCCGGAAAAACCAAATTGCGAAAGCGATTTGTTGATGCCGACAACGTCAGCGCCGTCGCGCGCCTGGTACTCTGCTGAGTGAAGGTGTGGCGACCGAGACGTAGGCCTGTTCCAAATCCCTGGCATGCGCAAAAACTTCGGTGGCGAGCTGGGTGAGTAGCCGGGCGAAGTCGTAGCTTTGTTCACAAGAGGCCCGGGTCGCCAGTTCGAGCAAGCGCTGCCCGCGGGCCCGCAACTCCTCGGCATCACGCGCCGCCGCCATTTCACGCGTCTGATACGTCACTTGATCCATTTGAGTAAAAAACTCACTTTGAGACGTACGGTTCCGCACATTTCCACGATCCACGATCCTGAATCGGAGTTCCCTGCCGTTTCGAACGCCCGCGAGGGCGCGCTTTGCTTTGCACTGACAACCTAAAAATCGCGCTCGATCCCGGAACGAAAGAGCATCAAATGAGTAAGTAGTGTATTATCTACTGTACTCTCACTTGACATCTTTGTAAGTTTAGTGGCAGTATTGTAACTTATCTGGTTTGTAGGAGGATCCGCGCATGAAAAATGGAAAGGGTGGAACCGGCCTAGTGCGGGAACAGCGGCTGCAAATCATGCTGTCGCCTGAGGAACTTAAGGCCGTCGACAATTTCAGATTTATGCATCGTATGCCGAGCCGGGCCGCCGCGGTTCGCGAACTGCTCCGGTATGGTCTCGGTGCGGTTGGAACGATCCTTGAGAATGTGGGCGTCAAATCGCGCGACTATGGCGTGCTGAAAGCGCCTAAAGGGGTCGGGACGGGCCGCGGTTCCTAGAGTTCCCAAGGGATAGTCAAGCTAGCCGTTGTGGGATTGTGTGAGGCATGTTGAGGGCAAGAGGATGGCTCCATCACCGACCGGGAAACCGCCAGGCGTCCGTGACTGAGAGACCCACTCATGCTCTCGCCGGCGAGGCGATGAGTGCGATGCTTGAGAGTTTGAGCGAGCAAATTCGCAAGTGTTACGAGCACGCGGAAGAATGTGCGCGAAAGGCCGCCGCGCAAATCGATCCGGCCCTTAAGCAAGACTTTTTTCGATATGGAGCAACGCTGGCTCTCTTTGGCGAGAAGTTTCGAGTTTAGTCGGCGGCTCGGTGATTTCTCCGCCGAAGCCGGGCGGCGCGTGACGAAGCCGGAACAACCGTCAAAGGCCTAGCGATGACCGCGCACATGTTTCCCTCCCCGCGGGGCTCTCATTGCGGATGAATACATGCCGACAGACCAGTTCCACTGAATAGTGCCCGCTCGCGTCATCGGCGCTGCGCAGCCTCATTCGTTTCCAGTTTGCGATATGCATAGCGATGAATTGGCCCGACGTTTTTCTGGTGCGGCGTTCCCTTTAGGTTATAGTTTTCCACCCGCAGTAAGCGGGCTTGTTGGGGAGGACTACATGATTACGCCTAGGACGTGGATCGCTGTCGGTGTCGCCGCTTTCGCATTCGTCAGCTTGGCTGGTGCTCAGAGCGACTTGAATCCGAAAAACCGGCAGGAGTTGAAGCGAGAAGATGTGGCGGGCACGAATATGGAGGTGATCATCTCTGTGGTCGAAGCTCAGCCTGGCGAAATACTCGCCCGTCACGTTCATCATGGTGAGGAAGCATTCTATGTGCTTCAGGGAGCGACGTTTGAAACGGCAGACGGGAAGCGGATCACACTGCCGACCGGGGCTACTGCCATCAACCACCGCGACGTACCGCATGCGGGATTGAAAGTCGTTGGCGATACGCCGTTCAAATATTTGGCCGTCCACGTCGTCGACAAGGGAGCTCCTCTCTACGATGTACCCAAATAAACAAGCGCGATTCTTTACGACAAAAACTCTAACTAAAGAGATTGATGCGCCCCCACATCCAATATGGTGTGGAGGTACATCGGAGTTTCCGGGCCGGAAGCGTGCAACCAACCCGTCACATATCTTACTTAGTGCCCAGCCGTGCGGATGCCTTCTGGACCGCCAGCGACTTTGAGTTGGCCTGTGACTTTGAGGCTCTTGCCGTCGAAACTGACGACGGCGAGTGCATTGTCCACCATGCTCTGCGCCAGCAAGGTCTTGCCGTCACGGCTCCAGGCGACGCCCTGCGGCCACTGCCCGATTTCGACCTCAGCGACCTTCGTCAGCGTGGTTCCGTTTACGCCAAATACGACGAGCAAGCCGTGATCGTTGTAGAACGGATGGCTCGGCGCCAGGCTAGAGCCGTTTTGCGCGATCACAGCCAGAAAGTTGCCATCGTCTGAAAACGCCACGCCTTCGACGTACTGCCCAACGTCCACAGTATTGACGATGCGCGGTGCTTTTCCTTTTAGATCGACGACATTCACCGGCATGATGTCGCCCGCATTGGCGCCCTGGTTACCAACGACCGCGATGTCGCCTTTCGGACTGACTTGCACCGCATAGGGCCGATGGCCGCCGGTCATGATGCGCTTGGTGTCAGTGACATTGCTGCCGTCAACCGACAAAATGGAAATGCGGTGATCGCCGTCGCGAGTAACGAGGGCAGTCTTGCCGTCGGGCGTGAAGGCCACACCGCTCGGACCTGATTTCGGATCACCAAAATCGATTTTTCCAGCGGCACTCAATTTGTTGCCAGAGATTGTAAAGATTGAGACGGTGCCTTCGTTGCGATTGGCCACCAAGGCTAGTGTACCCGCTGGGTTGATCGCAGTTCCGGTCGCCCCCTGACCCGCCTCAAGCGTCGCGATCACGGTGGGCGGCTGGGCCTTGAGATTGATGACGGAGAGCCGGTTGTCCGGGACTTGCTTCTTCGGATCGGCCGGATCGAGCTTCATATGGGAGGCGACAAGCGCGAGGGATTCGTCAGGTGCAACAGCGACATTTTGCGGCGGTCCGACGACGCTCGACGGGGCCTTGAATTCTGCGATTATCTTTGGTGGCGAAACACCCAGGTTTATGATCGTGACAGTATCGTCGATGGGGTTCGCAGGAACGGTAGTGACTCCGTTGACGAGGACGGCCTTGCCATCATTTGAAGACACCGCAATTTGCGCCGCAGCGTTTATAGCGAATAGCGGCAGGGCGGCGGTCGCGATTGCGATGAAGATCGCCTGTGTCGGCGAGCTACGCAGTTTCATGATTTCCTCCCGGCTTGGCATGGCGGATTAGCTTATTTGTGGCTCTTGAAGCAGATCAAACGGAAAATTCGCGGCCTGCGCAAGCGACAGCGGAGTTAAATTCGATCCTGTTGTCGGCGGCGCTGCGATGCCGGCGCCGCCGCAAGCGCCTCGTCCCGCGCGATCGGCAGCACCGCGGTGAAATGAAAAGCCGAGCCATGCCTGGGCGTGCTGGTGACGGTCAGATCGCCGCCCATGCGTTTGGCCAGCATTTTTACAATGCTCAGGCCAAGGCCCGCGCCGCCATAGCGTTGGGCGATCGCGACGCTGGCTTGGGCGAATGGCCGGAAGAGCCGCCTGGCCTCGGCGCGGCTAAGCCCGATGCCGCTGTCGCGCACAATGCAGGTTAGCCGCACGTGCCCGGCCTTTGCCGGCTCGGCGCGCAGCTCCAATTCGACCGCGCCTTGGTCGGTGAATTTCACCGCGTTGTCGAGAAGATTTTCCAATGCCGCCCGCAGCCGGATCGGATCGCCGACCAGGCACTCCGGCACGGTATCGGCGATCGTGATCGCAGCGCGCAAGCCTTTGGTCTCGGCGCGCACGGTCAACGCCGCGTCCAGCGCGGCGACGAGCGCGCGCGGCCGAAATACCTCGCGCTGCAATGTGAGCGAACCCGCACCCGCTTTGGCGGCGTCGACGACCAAAGTGGTGAGCGCCGCAAGATATTCAGCGCTGGTTTTGATGTCGGAGGCCCAGCGCCGTTCACGCTCGCCGAGATTGGAGCGTGCCAGCAATTCACCGAGCGCGAGCACGCCGGTGAGCGCCGTGCGCACGTCGTGCGCGAAGGCCGGCAATGCGCCGGCATCTTTGCGCGGCGACCTCTTGAGCGCCGGTTGGCGCCGGCGCGCCCGTCGCCGCAACGGCTTGCGCCGTTGTTTTGTCCTCAGCCGCGCCATTCCGTCCCCCTCGGCGCCGGACACAGCATGCCATGGCAAAGCCTGGTGCAAAAACAATTAGGGTGCATCTCGGCGCGATGTGCACCGTTTTCAGATTACCGCCCGAGCCCGACCATGCGCCTGATGTCAAAGGGCTTTGCGGCCGCCGCGCGCAATTCGCGCAAGCCCGTGGCATTGGTCGATTTGGCCAGTTTCTGGCCGGCTTCGTCGAGAATGAGCTTGTGATGGTGGTAGCTCGGCTCCGGCAGCCCGAGCAGCGCCTGTAACAAGCGGTGAATGCTGGTCGACCAGAATAAATCCCGCCCGCGCACGATGTCGGTCACCCCTTGCAGGGCATCGTCGACCACGGCGGCGAGATGATAGCTCGCCGGCGAATCCTTGCGCGCCAGGATCACGTCGCCCCACATTTGCGGCCCGGCGGTGACAAGACCGGTCTGGCCGGAGGGGCCGGCGCCGGTCT
>Ga0307477_10003488_pt1 | contig 11698 bp, 11 predicted proteins | sample atmos_gasesECM2C_FD_203316 | JGI IMG/M metagenome (GOLD analysis project Ga0307477, IMG submission 203316) | Hardwood forest soil microbial communities from Morgan-Monroe State Forest, Indiana, United States - atmos_gasesECM2C_515 | ecosystem: Environmental > Terrestrial > Soil > Temperate...
GTCGGGCCAGTTTGTAAAAGTTCTAATCGAGCAAAATGGAACCGAGCGCACGCTTGCTGGTAGCCACCTGCTGGTTGCATTGGGCCGCATCCCGAATACCAAAGACATAGGGCTCGAGTTAACCGGCGTCGAGACAACAGGCGCGGGATACATCAAAACGAATGAACGTCTCCAGACCACCGCGCCGGGCGTTTGGGCCATCGGCGAAGTAGCAGGCAGCCCGCAATTTACCCACGTTAGTGTTGACGATTTTCGCGTCGTTCATGACTCCATCACCGGCGGCAAGCGCGTAACCGCCGGGCGACAAATTCCCTTCTGTCTATTCACCGACCCGGAGTTGGCACGTATCGGCATGAGCGAAAGGGAGGCAAGAGCGCAAGGCATTGCCTACCGCCTGTTTAAAATTCCGATGGAAGCGGTATTTCGGGCCAGCACCCTGTCAGAAACGCGAGGATTCCTAAAAGCACTCGTTGAACTGAATGGGGATCGCATTCTAGGCTTCACCGCTTTTGGAGTCGGCGCCGCAGAGATTATGACCTCCGTGCAGATTGCGATGAACGCCGGGTTACCCTACCCCGCGCTGCGGGATACGATCCTGGCTCACCCCACCCTCGTCGAGGGGCTTATCCCCTTGTTCTCATCCGCGCCTTCACCGTCAAGATCCGCCGACGCGGAAGCGGATCGGGCTGAAACAGCCAAGGCGGGCAAAACGAAGTCGCAGTAAGGACGTGCAAGTGCGGTTGGCTAGCATCGTCGCCGCACGATTGCTCGGGAGTACCGATTACAATGAGATTTCTCTTTGTTTACTTAGTATTGGCGACTTCAATTTTTACCAGTGCAGGCATCTGCCTGGCTCAGCAAACTGATCCCAGCAGGGCGCACCTCACTTCTGAGGTAGAAGGTGGGCCGGGCGAAGTTCATTCTTTAGATGCACTTCGACAGTTCAACAGTTCTCTGATCGCCCTTTCGAGAAGGGTTTCTCCTGCCGTCGTTCAAATCATGGTCACAGGATATGCGCCTACCAAGGCGAGTGGCAGAAATAACGACACTGCTGTGATAACACGAGAACACGCACTCGGATCAGGTGTAATTCTCGCCTCCGACGGCTACATTGTCACCAATGCCCACGTGGTGGAGGGCGCGCAACGGATTCAGGTCGCTCTGGCACAGCGAGACGGTACTTCTCCGTTCGATATCTCGCCAGTAGGGCGGCGTAAGATCCTCGAGGCCAAACTGGTTGGCTCGGACAAAGAAACAGATTTAGCGCTGCTGAAAGTGGATGCTCATAATTTGAAGGTCTTACCGCTGGGTGCAACTAGGCCAGTGTACCCCGGCGAAGTGGTTCTGGCGGTAGGCAGTCCGGAGGGATTGCAGAGTTCGATCACCATGGGAGTCGTCAGTTCAACGTGGCGTCAACTAGATTCCGACCAACCGATGGCCTATGTACAGACGGATGCACCCATCAATCCCGGGAATAGCGGCGGCGCGCTCGTCGATCTCGACGGCTACGTGGTCGGATTGAATACCTTCATTTTGACAGAAGGCGGAGGAAGCGAAGGTCTAGGTTTCGCCATCCCCGCGTGCATCGTCCAGTTCGTTTATAAAGATCTCCGCAGATACGGCCACGTGCATCGCTTTCAAATCCAGGCAAACTTGCAAGAAATCACGCCCGCCATAGCAAAAGGCTTAGGTCTCTAGCAGGATTGGGGAGTCGTCGTCTCTGATGTGGTGCCAGTCGGGCCCGCAGATAAGGCAGGGTTGCACCTGCAGGATATTGTTTACGCCGTGGACGATCGACAAATCGCCGGTCTTCCTGGTTTCACGGAGGCATTGTACTTGCATTCGCCGGATACGCCTCTGAAGCTCGATGTCTTGCGCGGGCCGCAAAAAGTGTCGCTGCGCGTTCCTGCGCCGCAGCAGTATGACGTGGAAAATGATCTTGTCAATCTGGACGCGCATAGCTTGCTCGATCGTCTGGGCCTGTATGTCGTCGATTTGAATGATAGAGTCCGTGCGGCACTTCCCGACCTGCGCTTTCCTTCCGGAGTGATTGTAGTCGCCCAATCTTCCGAACTGAACTCTGCCAGCTCACGCCTCCGTGCAGGCGACATCATCCATACCCTGAACCAAACCCCAATTGATTCGGTCCAGCAGCTGAGGGCGATGCTCAGGGATTTGAGACTTGGCCAAGCGGTTGTGCTTCAGATCGAACGCGCCGGAAAATTGCAATACGTGGCGTTCGATTGGGGTGACTGAAGTCCCGGCATTTTCGATTCGATGCTCGAACCGACGACGCGGGCAGTTGGTTCGCCTATACGCCGATATCTGGCTCTCTCTCAGCACCGTAGGAGACAGACTAGTAGATGAGTTCAAAGGCGACGTTAACCGCGAGCGTCATCGGCTCAGGCCCCAATGGTCTTTCGGCTGCGATCGTTCTCACTGCTGCCGGCCTTGCTACCACTGTCTTTGAACGTAATGCTCAAATCGGGGGAGCGTGTTCTACCGCAGAGACCACACTGCCGAATTTCCGTCAGGATCTAGGATCCTCTGTCTACCCATGGGCGTAGCGAGCCCCTTTTTTCGTTCGCTCCCCGTTAATATTCCCTGGATTGAACCAACCGCACCCTGCGCTCACCCGCTCGACGACGGAACCGCCGTCCTGCTTGAACATTCCATAGAAGCTACGGTCGCAACTCTAGATGCATGCGATGCCAGCAGATATCGTTGTTTGATAGCGCCCATTACTTCAAAATTTGCGGAATTGTCCGAAGACATTCTTGGGCCAATTCAGCACGTCCCGCGCCACCCATTTGTACTCGCACGCTTCGCTTTCTCGGCCCTTCAATCGGCTGCGTCGCTGGCTCGTTCTCATTTCACTGGAAAACGCGCTCAAGCCTTTCTTGCCGGTATGGCAACGCATTCTGTGCTTTCCCTGGAGGCCCCAGCTTCAGCCGCCGTCGGTTTGACTCTCATGGCTGCCGGTCACGCCAGTGGCTGGCCCATTGTACGGGGCGGCGCTCAAGCTCTCCCAGATGCCCTCGCTCAGCATTTAGAAGATTTTGGTGGCCGTATAGAAATCAATCACGAAATTACACAACTCCCGGAGGCTGGCCTGATTCTCGCCGACATCACTCCCCGACAACTTCTTCGCATCGCAGGCTCTCAACTGCCGTCGCGTTACTGGAGGCGGCTGGAGCGCTTCCGTTATGGCGCCGGCGCCTTCAAGATTGACTATGCTTTGAGTGCTCCTATTCCTTGGGCTGCTGCGGAATGCTCACGGGCTGCGACCGTCCACATTGGGGGCACGCTTGAAGAAATTGCCGAGTCGGAGCGAACTTTCACCTCTGATCGACCCTTCGTGCTTCTCGGTCAACCGTCGCTCTTCGACCCGAGTCGCGCTCCAGTGGGCCGGCATACTGCCTGGGCCTACTGCCACGTACCTAACGGAAGCGCGGAAGACTATACCGAGTCCATCGAACGGCAGATCACACGTTTCGCTCCGGACTTCCGCGATTGCATTTTGGCCCGATCCATTTCCTCACCCGCGGCGCTTGAGAAGTGGAACCCAAATTTGATTGGCGGTGACTTTGTGGGAGGCGCCATGGATTTTCGGCAGCTTCTCTTCCGTCCCACACCCTCACTCTATCGCACACCGCGTTCCAATCTTTACCTTTGTGGAGCATCCACTCCCCCAGGTGGAGGTGTCCACGGAATGGCTGGCTATCACGCCGCTATGACGGCGCTTGCGCACCTGACTCGTTAATTCGCAATTGGTGAGGTTGTTTCTGAACAGTTCAACTACACCATTCTTTGAACACACGGGCCTCAACGACCTGCCCCGTGCAACCAGTGACGCTAGCATTCCTTGGCATTTACCAGAGGGCGGCGGATCGCGCTCGCGCATAATCCCACGGTGTTCGTCATCGATGATGATGCCAGCATACGTGGATCCATACAGGGCCTATTGAAATCGGAGGCCTTGCGGTCCGATGTCCTGTCTCGTTGCACGGCTGGTGTCGTCTTTGCACACCGGTCGTGAGATTCCGAGCTTCTTCATCTTGGCAATTAAAGTGGTCCGCTTCAGACCCAGCCGGGCGCCAGCTCCACCGGGTCCTCCGATAACCCAACCGGCCTCCCGCAATGCCTGTAAGATCAGGCGTCGCGTGGAATCGGCTGCGCCGACGCTGAATTAACTGCGACTAATCACTTTCGTCCCACTGGCGGAACGGGAGCACGAGGTAAAGATCCTCGCCGTGCGGAAGATGTGCAACGTACGGCATACCCGTCGAGCCGTCGTGGCTGATCGACTGCAGTTCTTTCTGGTTCTCATGTGGGCTCACGATCATGATGTGAGGACCGACATGAAACTCATCGCTACTGGAGCCATTCCGCGATTTATTCGGAACCCAGGCACCGATGTACATGTACGCGATGCCGACGGTTGTAATGTGGGGTTCGCGGCCGGCCAGACTATCCTTCATCCATTGCATAAACACGGGATCGAAACAGCCGGGCTCATCATGCGAGTAACCGGGCACACCCGGCAGACAAGTCCATTCGTTCGTTCCCCTGCGCAAAACGCGATACTCGCCGCCACGCTGTTGTGGCCAATCCAGGATCGTTGCGTTTTTTGTGATGAACGCCGGCCCAGCTCTCAAGGCGTCGTTGATCTTGGCGGAGTCCGTGATGGGATGGTCCGACGCGTTGTGGCCAAAGGCGACCGCTGCCATTGTCAGAACACTGAATAGTCCCAGTGTTCGCATAGCACGGCCTAAAAAGCATCTTCTTCTCACGCGCTCATCTCCTTTAATATCCCTTTTTGTCGCGAAGTAACGGATAGAACTGAACCCAAGTCATGTCGGTTTTGGCGACAAACGAGGCGTGGCAGCCCGCACATTCGGCCGCCGAAGCTTCTTTAGCTGACTCGGCGTACGGCAATGGATGATGCCCGAAGTTGAAGAAACCCCAGCCGTTGGTGTTCGCAAATCTCTTGCTATCTTTGACCGTTACATCCATGCCATTAAATTCCCCATTGAAATATCCCCGGCCGGAAGGTTCCGCCCGAGAGCCGTCAGGAAACGTTGGATCAAGAACGCGTGTCAGTTCTTTGACGATGACGGTTCCTTCGGGGAAGGAACCGGTCTTGAGGTACACGTCCAGGTTTTTCTCTTCGACATAGACATGGTGGTATTCGGGGAAGCCCGCCTTGCCATTGTTGAGGCCATTGGGCGTCAATGGCGCGCCGACAAAGACCCAGTGACGATAACCCTCTGGTAGCTTTAACTTTCCATCGGCATCAAACACAGCTGTCGACGGCGGAGCGGCCGCAACCCGGCCCGCGTAACGGGACAGTGAGCTCGCCGCAAGCGCGCCCAATCCCAACATGAATACCACCAGGTTTTTTCGCATTTCACGACCTCCTTTGGAGCGTCTTTAAGAACCGGCCAGCGTCACACAGTATTCGTTACTTTGAGGCGAGAACCGGATAACCTTGCACGTAGACCCAGTCCGTGCCCCTTGCTGGGATGTGGCACCCCAAGCAGTCTTTCTTGTAATCGGTTGCAACTTGCTTGTCGGGGGCGTCGGATTTAAAGAGAGTCCAGCCCCAGCCATCACCCCACAGCGGATTGTCGGAATAGCGTCCTTTTTCGTCTTTGATCATGACGAACCACACCTTTGTTCCCGAGGCCCAATGCGCGTCCCCGGTCGTCATTTGAGCGTGGTCGGTTCCGAAGACTTCTTTGACCAAGACGGTGCCGTCGGCAAACCTCCCATTCTTTCGGTAATACTCAGCCGCACCGGGTGAGGCGTAGGTCAAGTGCATCTGATCTCCCTTGGGGTCGAGCACCGTATACGTTCCGAGGGCCTGGTAGTGGTCCCGAAAGTCGCCCGGTTTGCGAATGTTTCCCGTCTTGTCGACCAGATCCAATCCGTTGTAGCTGTGGTTGGTCTGTGGTTTGACCTGCTGATAGCTGGCGACGAGAAGGAGCGTGAGAGCGACTATTGCGATGCGGAAACTCATAGCGATTCCCCCGGACAGCCAATCGGAACGGCTGGCTGATCGATGTGCCGCCGGTGTGTCCGATTGCTCAGCAAGTCGCAAGTGATGTGGTCGAGGCGGAAATGTTGTCCCGGACCGTCGACTTGTTTCGTCTTTTTCATTTCAGATCCATTCATTGCAAGCACCGGGCCAATACCGAAAGCCCTCTTTTCTCGCTACAAATCACGTTGAATCCGCAGAATGAGTGGGGTACCTGTCAAAAAAGATGTCGCGCAAAGGTCGCTGTGTCGCTATAACGACAGCGCGAATTCGAGGCACGACCGAAAGCGATCTCGCGACAGATCCGGGTCATGTCGCGCAATTCGGGCGGATCTATCGACGAATGAGGGACGGCAAACCGCGTGTTCGGTTCTCAAGAAATCGATGCGCTTCATGTGCTGGTCAACAATGCCGGCACCAATAAACGGATACCGACTCTTTCTGTTTCCGCGGAAGACTCGACGGAAACCCACTCGTTTCGCTTCAGTGCGGTCAGCAGAGCGATTAGAGGTGTCAAAGGCTGTGTCGTTATAAGAACAGGCAGCCACTAGATTGACGAGCTTGAGATTCGTTTCCTCGGGATCCTCGCAGAAGTCAAACATTTAGTTGCAGCTAGCGACGTCCAGAGATTGGCATTGCAGGTGCACTTTGCATGTGTGCCATAGCGACAGGATGAAAAGCGGCTGAGGAGCACAGGGCGGGAGGTGGAATGTGACAACAAACAATGCACGCAGCGCATTTTAGCGCAGCTATCACCTTCCCGCGATCCTGCTCCATTACCCACGGCTCGTTCGCGCGATGCAGGGAATCGCAATGCTGAACGGAATTGAAGATGCCGCATGCATTCGCGACCTCAAGGCTGGCCGACGCTGGAGCAGCGAGGCCGTCAATCGTTACGGAGGAACTCATAAGGTTGCGACTGAGGCATGGAAATATCGCAGAACCATAAACCTCCTCCCGGGAAGCGTTGCGTGAGATGGACTGCGGAATGTTTGCGACGGAAGGAAACGAAGGATGAAGAGTGAATCGATGACAGACCTGTTTCGGGAAGAATCTGACTCGATCCTAGTCGCAGCGACAAAGAACGGCGAGAGTCAGGCTTTCGAATTTCTCGTGAAGCGACACGAAGCAAAGACTTTCTCCGTTGCTTTCAGGATAACCCGCAACCGAGAGGACGCTCAGGACGTCGTGCAGCAGAGCTTTCACAAAGCGTTTATGCACCTCGACAGGTTCCAAGGGAAATCGTCTTTCTCCACTTGGTTGACGCGGATTGTAATCAACGAAGGGCTTATGTGTCTGCGGAGGAATCGATCTCGGAGGGAAATCTCTCTTGACGGCTTGAAATCAGAACCCGAAGAGCTGTTCCCTGTGGAGATTCCGGATCCGGGGAAGGACCCTGCGGCGATATACGAACAGCGGGAGAACGAACACATTCTTTGCAAAGCAATGAATCAGTTAAGTGCGGAATTTCGGACCGCCGTTTGCCTGCAACTGGAAGAGCAAACGGTCAATGAAGCAGCCGAGATTCTGGGCCTAGGGATCGGGACCCTAAAAGCCAGATTGTTTCGAGCGCGGCAGAAATTGCGCGTGCTGGTTACACGCAGTTCGGAATTCCGAGGTGATCGAACAATGAGCAAGACGCGACAGCGTCGTGACAGTGGCCGCAGTTCGCATCCCACCGCGGAGGGAGCGACGAGTCGGGGCTCCCGTGCCGCTGGAAGTAAAACCAGGGCTGCAGCTTCTGTGGGTTGGGGTTGGCGGAAGGGTACTCCGGCGCGGACCGTGCGAAGCACTGAGTCAAGGATGCTAGACGTAGCATGAGCTCTGAGCATATCTCTAAAACGAAAAGGATTTCATGTGCGCCGGCATCGACCCGACGCTCGGTGCAATTTCTAGCGGCACTGTACGTTCACGCGTTGGTGCTTGTGATCCTCGTGGTCTTTTCGCGAAACGTGTTATCCACGGCGATTCGAACCACGCTCTTGCCATTGCTTCGTTAAGATATCTGATCCAGAAAATCTGACCTATGCGTGCGACCTGGAGTTCGGAGAAGGCCGCAGCGTCACGCGGCTGCAACGGGTAACTCCTCGAACTAGAGCACCGGCTCGGCTACCATCGCGTCTAGTGACAAAATAAGTGTTCCTATGGGGGACAGGTCGGGGGCATGGAGCGAACCAAAACGCGTTATACTTGGCACCCATAAATGAAATGGCGCAGAGTTGTCGAAGTGAAGTGGCCATGGCCCAGCCGAAACTTCAATTGCAATTTGCCCATTCCGCCGTTCTGCGCTACGGTCTCGGAGTCGTATCCTTCGGCGTTGCTTTGGGCCTGGCGCTTCTGGCGCAACGCTACGGCTTCCACAACGTGGAAGTGCCACTTTTGCTGTTCGCCGTCGCCGTCACTGCCTGGTATGGAGGGCCGGGACCCACCGCCCTGACGGTTGTGCTCTCGATCGCTTTCTTCGATTACTTCTTCACGGAGCCTCGTTACAGCTTTTACGTCACAAGGTCAGACATTCCTTACCTTGTCGTCTTCATAAGTTTTGCATTGCTAGTTGCATGGTTCAGCGCCGTTCGGCGCCGGGGCGAGGGAGAACTCCGTCAAGCTCGCGACAACCTTCAGATCGAAGTGGCGGAGCGAACACAACAGGCCAGCCTGCTCAATCTGACACATGACTCGATTTTCGTCCGTAATATGGATTTCGCCATCACGTACTGGAACCTTGGGGCTCAGGAGTTGTACGGGTGGGCGGCCGAAGACGCCATCGGAAAGCACTCCAACGAACTCCTGCAAACAGTGTTTCCAGCGCCACTCGAGGAAGTTCACGCCGAGTTGCTTAGGACCGGGCGCTGGGCGGGCGAGCTCAAGCGCACGACAGCCCAAGGCACCACAGTGGTGGTGGCCGCTCGATATGCTTTGCGCCGAGATGAGCAGGCGCAACCGGTGGCCATCCTGGAAACGAGCAACGACATCACGCAACGGAAGCGACGGGAGGAAGAAATTCAACGCCTCAACCAGGAACTGGCAAAGCGCTCGATGGAGCTCGAAGCCATCAACAAGGAACTGGAGGCGTTTGCCTATTCTATCTCGCATGACCTGCGTGCGCCCCTTCGCCACATGGCTGGCTATACTGAGCTGCTTCAAAAGAGGGCATCTTCCGTATTGGATGATAAGAGCAACCACTACATCCTGATGATGCTGGATTCCGCCAAGCGTATGGGTAACCTGATTGACGATCTGCTGGCTTTTTCGAGGATCGGGCGGGCTGAAACGCAAAAGACGCTGGTTAGCCTGGAGCAGCTCGTAAGAGAAGCTCTCACCGAAGTTCGACAAGACGCGGAAGGACGCAACATCACCTGGAAAGTCGGCTCATTGCCCGATTTCTATGGAGACCGTTCGATGCTGAGGCTTGTGCTGGTTAACCTTATTTCCAACGCGATCAAGTTCACGCGCACGCGCCCGCAGCCCGAAATCGAGATCGGCTGCGCCGACGGAAACACAGATGACTTGGTAATATTCGTGAGGGACAACGGAGTGGGCTTTGATATGAGATATGCGAACAAACTGTTCGGCGTGTTTCAACGCCTGCACCAAGGTAGCGAGTTTGAAGGCACTGGCATTGGACTGGCTACGGTTCAGCGCATAATACATCGTCACGGAGGCAAGGTCTGGGCCGAAGGCGTCGTTGATGGCGGTGCGACTTTCTATCTCTCAGCTCCTAAACCACAAGGACACTTATGGAAACCATGAACAAACTGGGACGTATTTTGCTGGTTGAAGACGATCCTAAGGATGTGGAACTTACCCTAACGGCCCTTGAGGAATACAACCTCGCCAATGAGGTCATTGTCGCTCGCGATGGCGAAGAAGCCCTGGAATACCTCTATGCCCGGGGAAAATTCAAGACACGGTCCAGCGACAATCCCGCAGTCGTGCTGCTGGATTTAAAACTACCCAAGGTCGATGGGCTTGAGGTGTTGAAGCAGATTAAATCCGAGGAAAAGCTGAGAATGATGCCCGTAGTGGTGCTGACCTCATCGAAAGAGGAAAAGGACATGGTGGCAAGCTACAAACTCGGAGTGAGCGCGTACGTAGTAAAGCCAGTTGACTTTCATGAGTTTGTGAATGCCATCAAGGAACTGGGCGTCTTCTGGGCAGTCATCAACGAGCCGCCACCGGGGAGCGTAAGGAAGTGAACATCGTAGGAAGTGAGCATGCGGAACCCATTGCGGATTCTGTCGATCGAAGATGATCCCAAGGACTCGAAGCTGATTCAGGATTTGCTTGAGACAGAAGACATCATCTGCGAAGTAACGCGGGTCGATACTCAGGAAGCGCTGCTGGCTTCCCTCAAGCAAGGCGGAATCGATCTGATTCTGGCAGATTACACTCTTCCCTCGTTCGACGGCATTTCTGCATTGAAGCTGGCAATGAAAGCCTGCCCGGAAGTGCCGTTCATCTTTGTTTCTGGAACGCTCGGCGAAGAAGTAGCGATTGAAGCACTCAAAGTTGGCGCAACGGATTATGTTCTGAAGACGCGGCTATCGAGGCTTGTGCCGTCGGTGCTGCGTGCGCTTCGTGAAGCCAGAGAAAGAGCAGAACGCAAGCAAGCAGATGAGAAGCTACGCCGCAGCGAAGCCTACTTGACCGAAGCGCAGCGACTAAGCCAGACCGGCAGCTTCGGTTGCAATCTTTCCACAGGCGAGATGTTCTGGTCGGAAGAAACCTTTCGAATCTATGGATACGACCGATCCACCCAACCCGCGGTGGAACGAGTTCTTCAACGGGTCCACCCGGAAGATAAACCTTTACTTCAGGAGCACATGGATCGAGCGTCCCGCGAAGGCAAGGCTTGTGATGTCGAATGTCGCCTTCTATTGCCTGACGATTCGGTCAAGTATGTCCGAATTGTGGCTCACGCATCAAAGAATGACCCAGGAATCATCGAGTTTATTGGGGCGGTGATGGATGTCACCGCTGCAAAGCAGTCGGAAGAGAAGCTGCGGCGCAGTGAAGCTTACTTGGCCGAAGCGCAGATATTGAGCCACACGGGGAGTTTCGGCTGGAACGTTTTAAGCGGAGAGATCCACTGGTCTCGAGAAACCTTTCGGATATTCGAATACGAGCCGACAGCCGAGGTTACGATTGAACTGATAATGCAACGAACTCACCCGGAAGACAGGTCAGCTGTGCAGCAGTTAATCGAACGCGTTTCGCGAGAGAGGACGGATTTCGATTTTGAACAGCGGTTGCTGATGCCGGATGGATCCGTCAAATATCTGCACGTCGTGGGCACTCCCTCAGAGAACGAGGACGGTGGCTTTGAGTTCGTGGGAGCGGTTACGGATGTCACCGAGAGCAAGCGGGCGGGAGAAGCGTTGCGGCGGAGCGAGGCTTATTTAGCGGAAGCGCAGAGGGTGACCCGCACGGGCAGTTGGGCCAGCGATGGCACAACCCACGAGGCCCTGTACTGGTCCGAGGAAATGTTCCGAATTTTTGGCTTCGATCCGCAACTGGGCCTTCCAATGCGAGACCAATGGCTGCAGCGAATGCACCCGGAAGATCGCGACAAAGTGAGGCGACAGGCCAGTGATAGGATGTTCCTCCAGAAGGTACATTCCGACGTTGAGTTCAGAATCGTGCTACCCGATGGAACAG
>Ga0307477_10003489_pt1 | contig 11696 bp, 9 predicted proteins | sample atmos_gasesECM2C_FD_203316 | JGI IMG/M metagenome (GOLD analysis project Ga0307477, IMG submission 203316) | Hardwood forest soil microbial communities from Morgan-Monroe State Forest, Indiana, United States - atmos_gasesECM2C_515 | ecosystem: Environmental > Terrestrial > Soil > Temperate...
CAGAGATTTTCGTCGCCACGCTCAAAGCTCTCCGCCGTCAGGTCCTCGCGAGGCGCCCGCCAGTCGAGGTCCCGGCGAGACGGTAGCGCAATCACCTCGACGTCACCGCCGTCAGACCTGTCGGACACCGCTCCTTATAACGGCTTCGCGATCGCCGATTACGGATTCCTGTCCGACTGCTCGTCTGCATCGCTCGTGAGCACTGAGGGTCGATCGACTACCTGTGCTTGCCCGTTTCGACAGCCCAGTGGTTTTCGCGCGCGACAGCGAGGTCTACTCGCCCGCCGTGGCGAACGGGGTGGTCTACGTCGGCTTGGATGACGTCCCCGAGGTCAGCGACGGACGCATTTCGGATGCGACGCAGTAAGCGACTTCGAGTAGCAACGCCCTGGCGGTGTCGCCCACCGCGCACATCCGGCTCGTGTTCATCCGACTGATCGACGACCTGACCGCACTGCATCTGCGACTACTCGCATACCTGCAGGATCGCGAGGGATGGGGCATCAACGGCGATGGGAGCCGTAGGCGGCGAGCGCTCCATCCAAGACGCCTTGGAGAAGCTCGCGCCGTTGGGCGCCGACCAGCCGCTGGACCGGTTGTCCGTACTGAAAGAGAAGCGTCCGGAGGTAAGGTGGCGCGTGTCGGCGTGCGCCACCGTTAGGGTGACGCGCGATCTTGGACCTATTTCAGACTACGCGTGGAGCGTCGCGGTGATCTCGCCGTAGGGCCGGGCAGCGGTGGCGGGGTAGGGGAGGGACGGTGTGAACTCGGGTGTACCAGAACGCCCGAATTCCATTCAGTTTCATTGGATTCCAGCCCCTTTTCAACTTGCGGGCTGCAGTACGCGCACGCTGCAAACGTAACCGCAGTCGTCGGGGATCGCAGCACATCCGCAGCGGGCACACTGAGATCTCGCGACAGCAGTCCCCTTCCGGGCCCGAGCGTGGGCGGTTAGGTCTGCGTGGTGTCGTCCGCGGATGCTTGCTGATCTTCCATCCACGAACGCGCCTCGGCGCTGGCCGACGGAAGGCGTGTTCTCGGAAGACGTCCCAGCACCACAAGCGTCAGCGCGATCATTCCAGCGACCGCCACGGCAGGACTGATAACCGTACGACCGCCTGCCTGCGCGGCGGTTGCGACGAGATTGATCAGCAACGCTAGGGCTGCGATCGAGAGGCCGGCGATCGCGAGCTGAGTACCCCACCGCCGCCGTGCCATGAGGGCGAGGCCGGCGACCGCGGTCACCCCAACGGCCACGCCAGCCACAAAGGCGGCCCCGCTGCTCACTCTGATCGTTGTCGGGAGTTGAAATAGCTGACCTGTGGTAACCGGAGCTCCTGCCGGCGCACCGTTGACGGCTTGGACAAGCTCGGTCCCCGCCACTTGCGCGAACGCGACTGAGCTGACTCCGAAAAACCCAGCCATCAGAAGTCCGACTGTCGGCAAATCGGGTCGCCAGCCCGCGGGCCAGACAGCACGTAGAGCGTCGAGCAACGGAATCACCTCCTGAGTACTCGATGATAGCCAGCGGCGAGCGGTGCGCGGCAACTGGCACGGCGACCCGCTGAAGCCGAGCGGCGTTCGGCGATGTAATGTTCGAGCGATCATGTTGAACAGTCCAGCGATGCATGTCCTGGCCACGCGAACTACGATCCGCGTGCCGGTCCCGAGATCCACCTCCGAATAGATCAACCTCTTCGCCGTGAATATCAGGTCGAACCCGTTGCGCTGGCTGCGGCTGACCTCCGTGTAGCCAGTCGAGGCGTAGAGGGCGCGGGTACCGACTTGCATTGGCGCCGTTTCGAGAACCAGCGTGTGCAGCCGCCGATGCAGCGCATGTTCTTCAAGCCGACTGAGAAGGACTCGACCATATCCGCGTCGCTGGTGGTCGGGGTGGACACGCATTCGCTTGATTTCATCGATACCGTCGTTCAGCGCACGCTGAGGCGGCTGGACCATCGCGCCAGGCGCGGCATAGAATGCCGAGCACGATCGGAAACAGGGGGCGAGAGATGGAGACGAAGACCGACAGTCTTGATGCCTACGCACAGGCGATCGAGCAGGCCAAGGGGGTGGTGGCCGGCGTCCGTCCGGACCAAATGGAGAACCAAACGCCGTGCACCAAGTGGGACACGCGGGCGCTGCTCAATCACTTCGTCGGGTCCAACCTGATGATGGGTACCGTCGGCACCGGCGGCAGCATCGGAGAGTTCACCAGCGGCCCCGAGGCGGTTGCGGCGATGGGCGACGTGGTCGGTGACGACCCGGCGAGCGCGTACGCGGCGGCGAGCTCGGGCGCCCTGGCGGCGTTCAGCGCTCCGGGCGCAATGGAGAAAACCTGGAAGCTGCCATTCGGCGACGTTCCCGGTTCGCTAGCGCTACAGGTCCATTTCATGGAGACGCTAACCCACACGTGGGACCTGGCCAAGAGCACCGGCCAGCTCGGCAAGCTCGATCAGAGCCTTGCCGAGCCGGGCCTCGAGGCGGCGCGTGGCATCGTCAGCCCCAAGGCCCGCAACGAGGCCGGTGATCCGTTCGGGGCTGAGGTCAGCGTCCCGGAGGGAGCGCCGCCCTACGACCGCCTCGCCGGCTTCATGGGTCGCACTCCGTAGCGAGCGTCGCGATCCGCCCTGGCCCTACGGGCGTCGGCAGGGTTCTCTCGTGCGGCGGCCGGCGGACCGACAACGGCGTCGTCCACGTGCGCGCACATCACGCTTGGCTCGCTCGACGTCGGCGCCACCCAGTAGACCGCGCGCGCTATGAGGCTCGCCGACGAGGTGCTCACCAAGAGCGACGCCGGAGGATACGTGGCAGGTCGGCAACTCCGATGCGAATGACACCAGCAGGAATCCAGCAGGTTCCACCGCTCTCAATCAGTTTCCAGCTCGCGGGGTGCAGCAGTCTTTCCTACCAAATCTCGACGACGTACCTTATTTCTGAATACGGTGCCGACGGCTTCATAGAGTACTGGTCTGGGGGACCAGGGGTCGCAGGTTCGAGTCCTGTCTCCCCGAGATCCGGCCAATAGTGGCGTAAACGTTTGTGCATGCATGTTGACCCTCGGGAACTGCGGAAGTCAGAGGGCCTTCCACGACCTCTGCTGCAGGGCAGCTGAACCCGTTCGGCCACCACCACTTCTTCAGCTGGTCCGGGTCGGTGAAAGCGTCGAAGACCCGTTCGGGCGAGGCGTTCAGGTGCGCTCGACGACGAGCTGCTCGGTCGCCGTTGCAGATCGGACGTCAACGGCGGTACGGGGCTCGGGCATTGTGGTTCTCCTCCGTAATGGCTGCTTCTGCCGGGGCGGCGAGATGAGCCTCGAGACGGTCCAGGCGGTCGGCCCATTCGGTATGGACGCGCCGCAGCCAGTCGTCCACTGGGAGCAGGCCCTCGACCTGAATGCGCACGGGGCGGCGCTGGCAGGAAAGACCGTACGTAGAAAGGGCACGTCCGCGCCAATCGGCCCTCGACAATTCTAACGATACGCAGGACGGGATCCTTGTCTCGACCAGGTTCGAATGCGGTATTTCGCCAGCGCGGGAGCGCGGTCCGCGTCCTCTAGGGGTGTGCTAAGCTCCCGCCTCGATCACGACGATTGTTCCAGGGAGGTATTCGATTTGGATCCGAAGCGCACTTCCAAGCGCCTCGTCCTCAACCGCGAGACGGTCAGAGTCCTGGCCGACGCGGAGATGCAGAACGCTGCAGGCGGACGGGCGGTGTCCCTCAATGGGTGTTGGACGCCGGTCATCTGGACGATCCCCGTGGGCCAGTGCCTCTCGCGGGACGTCTACCCCTGCCCCTGATCTGAGGAGAGAGAGATGGAGCGCAAGCGAGTTGCCAAGCGCCTGGTGCTGAACCGTGAGACGGTGCGAGTACTGGACGAATCTGAGCTGCGGCAGGCGGCCGGCGCGATTCACACAGTCAGCTTCTGCTGCACGCCCGTCGTCTGGACCATCCCGGTGGGTCAGTGCCTGTCGAGGGACGTCTACCCCTGCCCCTGATCTGAGCGAGTAGGGCGGCCCGGCGCCACGCGCGTCGGGCCGCGCCGCCGCATCGGGTAGCGTGGTCAGTTCGATGACGCGTCTCGAGCCGGCCGGGTTTTTCGCGCTGCGCACGCCGCTGCTTCCACTCGCCTGCGTGGCTCCGCCGGCCGGCGACCGGGCGTCCGGCGAGGATCCTGCGGCCGCCTATGAGTGCCGGGCCAGCCTGCGCCGCGAGGCGCTTCGGGCGCTGGTCCGCGAGCCTGTCTTTCGCGACGCCCTCTTCGTGGCGTCGCCCGACCTCGACAACGCCGCTGACGCGTGGCTTGCTGATCCTGGCGGTGACCAGGGTCGGCGGGCCGAACGCTCTCTCGTCCGCTACACAACGCGCATGGCCGCCCGGGCGACGCCGTTCGGGCTCTTCGCCGGCTGCTCCGTCGGGGAAATCGGCGCGGCGACCGCGGCCTGCCTGGGGAGCCGCGGCGAGTACAAGAGGCACACCCGCCTGGACATGGAGTACCTGGCCGCGCTCATCGCCGAGCTCGAGCTCCTGCCGGAGGTGCGCTCCCGACTCACCTACCACCCGAACACCAGCACCTACCGGGCGGCGGGGCGCGTTCGCTACGTCGAAGCGGTGCTGCGCGACCGCGTCCGTCATCACCGTCTGGTCGCGGTCGAAGACTCCGACTACCTGCACGCAACCCTAGAGCGGGCTCGTGAGGGCAGCACCATCGCTGGGCTGGCTGCGTCACTGGTTGCAGACGACGTAAGCCTCGACGAGGCCACCGCTTTCGTGCACCAGCTCATCGACTCGCAGCTCCTGGTGTCCGACCTGGAGCCGCGCGTCACCCGCCCCGATGCGCTTGCAAAGCTGATCCATACTCTCGGCTCGCTGACTGCGGCGCCCGACCCCGTCCCCCTGGTGACGGAGACGCTCCTCGAGGTGGCGCGGCGAATCGACGACATCGATGCACAGCCTCTCGGCGACTCTCGCATTTCGTACCGGGACATCGCACACCGCCTGGAGCGTCTGCCCGCGAAAGTCGAGCTGCCGCGGCTGTTCCAGGTGGACATGACCAAGCCGGTGCGCGCCGCCTCGTTGGGTCCTGAGGTGATCCGCGAGCTGGAGCGCGGGGTGCACATCCTGCATGCGCTGACGCAGCGGATGCGCGAGACGCCACTCGACCGCTTTCGCGAACGCTTCGTCACGCGCTACGAGATGCGCGAGGTGCCGCTCAACGAAGTACTCGACGAGGAGGTGGGCATCGGCTTCGACCCCAGCCAGGCGCCTGCGGCAGAGGCGTCGCCGCTGTTGCGCGACCTCGCCTTTCCCGCCAGGCCGGAGGCGTCGGTCCCGCGTACGCGTGTCACCGATTTCCTCACCCGCAAGCTCAGCCGGGCGCTGCGCGACGGCGCGGGCGACATCTCGATCACCACCGAGGAGGCGGAGGGACTCGCGCCCGACGACCTGCCGCCGCTGCCTCCCGCATTCGCGGTCACTGCGACTCTGGCCGCGTCCGGCCCGAACGGCTTTCGTGCCGGAGACTTCACCGTGCTCGTCCACGCCGCCCTGGGGCCGTCGGGAGCGCGCATGCTGGGCCGATTCTGCGCCGCAGATCCGAACCTCGAGCACTGGGTGCGCCGCCACCTCGCTCGAGAGGAGTCGTTCGCTCCGGACGCGATCTTCGCCGAGGTGGTGCACCTTCCGGAAGGGCGAGTCGGTAACATCGTGCAGCGTCCCGTGCTGCGCGCGTACGAGATTCCCTACCTCGCGCGATCTGCGGCAGACGAAAACCATGTGATTCCGGTGTCGGATCTGGTGGTGACGGTGCGCGGCGATCGCGTGGTGCTGCGGTCTCGCCGGCTCGACCGCGAGGTAGTGCCGCGGATGACCTCCGCGCACAACTACCAGTACCGCGCGGTGGGGACGTATGGCTTTCTCTGTGCGCTGCAGAGCCAGGGTGTCAGCGGCCAGCTCGCCTGGGACTGGGGTCCGCATTCCGCCGCCCCGTACCTGCCGCGCGTGGTCAGCGGCCGCCTGGTCCTGTGCCGCGCGCGCTGGAACCTCACCGAGGAAGACATCAAAGCCCTCGACCGGAAATCTCCGTACTCGCGTTTCACGGCGATGCAGCAGCTGCGCGCGCGCCTCCGCTTGCCCGCGCGGATCGTGCTGTCAGACGCCGACAACGAGCTGCTGTGTGACCTCGACGATCCACTCGCCGTCGAGACCCTGGTGCACCTGGTCCACAAGCGCGGCGATGCGCTGCTGACCGAGGCGTACCCGCCGCCCGACCGGCTTTGGGTCGAAGGCCCCGAGGGCAGCTTTGTGAGCGAGGTGATCGTCCCGTTTCACCGGGCGGCGGATGGTGTTGCTCCACAGCCGGCGCCGCCGCGCGTGGGCGCTGCCGGCATCCCCGTGCAGTTCCCCCCAGGGTCGGAGTGGCTCTACCTCAAGATCTACTGCGGCACGTCGACCGCGGATGCTCTGCTGCGCGATCTGGCGGCGCCCCTGGTGCGTGAGGCGACGGCCGCCGGCATCGTCGATCGCTGGTTCTTCATCCGCTACGGCGATCCCGACTGGCACCTGCGCCTCCGTCTGCACGGGGATCCGGCACAGCTCGTCTCGCTGCTGGTGGACATCCGGCGGCGGGTCGAGCCGCTGCTCGCGGATGCGAGCGTCGCGCGCCTGGCGGTCGACACCTACGAGCCTGAGATGTCGCGGTACGGGGGCGCGGAGGCGATGCCGCTCGTCGAGTCCGTCTTCGAGGCGGACAGCCGGGCGTCACTGGAGATCGTGGAGCTGCTGTCCGGGGATGCCGGCATGGACGCTCGATGGCGGCTGGCGCTGCGCGGCGTCGACATGCTGTTCGAGGACCTCGGCGTCGATCTCCCACTGCGCCAGCTGATCGTGCGGCAGCTGCGCGACGCGTATCGCGTGGAATTCCGCGCCGACGCCGCGCTGCGCAAGCAGATCGGGCAGCGCTTTCGCGAGGAGACACCGTCGCTGCTCTCGTTGATGCGGCGGCAGGACGATGAGCAGAGCGACCTGGCGCCCGGGTTTGAGGCGTTCGCTCGGCGATCCGAGCGGACCCGGCCACCGGCTCGAGAGCTCCGGGCGCTCGCGTCGTCCGGCCGGCTCACCACGCCCCACGCGGAGATCGCGAAAAGCCTGGCGCACATGCACGTGAACCGCGTGCTGCGATCAGCACACCGGGCCCAGGAGCTGGTCCTGTACGACTTCCTCGACCGCATCTACGCGTCGCTGCGGAACAGACGGTGAGCGAGTCGCCCGAGAAGACAGCCGGCGACAACCTGGATCCGCTGTTCCGTTCCCAGGTGGTCGAGGCGCGCAGCAATAGCGCGGGTCCGGGAGAACCGCTGCGCGTCCGCTCTCGCGGGATTCTCCGCCGTTTGCGGCGGCGCCGCGTCCCATTCGTCCCCCAGATGGAGATCACCGACTGCGGAGCCGCGTGCCTCGCCATGGCGCTCGCGCTGCACGGCCGGCACGTCTCACTCGAGGAGGTGCGACAGACGACGGGCACCGGCCGCGAAGGGGTCGACGCGCTTGCACTCGCGCGCGCCGCGCGGTTCTACGGGATGCGCGCGCGTGGCGTGCGGCTCGAGCCCGAGTCGCTCCGCCTGCTGGAGCCGGGATCGATCCTACACTGGGACCTCGCTCACTTCGTGGTGCTGGAGCGCGCCGACCGGAGAGGTGCGGTGGTTGTGGATCCCGGTGCAGGCCGGCTGCGCGTCTCCATGGAGACGCTTGGGAGGTCGTTCACCGGCGTCGCCGTCGAGCTCGAACCCGCCGAGGACTTCACCACCAGCGCGCGTCCGCGGCGCAACGTGTGGCGCTACATCGGTCCGGTCGTCATGCGGCGCGGGCTGCTCGCCTCGGTGATCGCCACCTCCGCGCTCGTGCAGCTCTTCGCGCTGGCGCTGCCGATCCTCACCGGGGTGGTTGTCGACCGGGTGGTGCCTGCGTCGGACCGCAGCCTGTTGCAGCTGGTGGCACTCGGCCTGCTCGCCATGGTGCTCTTCAACTTCGCGTCCTCGTATGTGCGCGGACGTCAGCTGCTGTATCTGCGCACGCGTGTGGATCTGCACATCAGCCGCAGGTTCATGGAGCACCTCGCCGACCTTCCCTACGCCTTCTTCCTGCGCCGCTCGACCGGCGACCTCATGATGCGCCTCAACAGCAGCGCCACCGTGCGCGAGATCCTCACCTCGAGCGTGCTCTCCGGAGTCCTCGACGGCGGCGCCGCGCTCATCTACCTGGTGATCATCCTGGTGCGCAGCCCGTCGCTCGGTCTCATCGTGCTCGGGGTAGGCGCGGCGCAGGTGGCGATCGTGATCGTCATGCGCCGGCGCTACGAACGGCTGATGGCGGAGAACCTCGAAGCGCAGGCGCGCACGCAGGCGTACGTTTCGCAGATGCTCGCCGGCATCGAGACCCTCAAGGTCTCCGGCTCGGAGCAGCGAGCCGTCGAACACTGGACCAACCTGTTCATCCGCGAGATGAACGTCTCGGTGAAGCGAGGCAAGCTGAGCGCGACCGTCGACGCGCTCAACAGCGGGCTTCGCGTCGGCGGCCCGGTGCTCATTCTTTTCTGGGGAGCGCTGCTGGTGCTGAACCACAGCCTGAGCCTCGGCACCATGCTTGCCCTTTCAGCGCTCGCCGCGGGCTTTCTGCAACCGCTCGGCACGCTCGCCGCCAACGCGCTGCAGCTGCAGTCGCTAACCGGCTACCTGGCGCGCATCAACGACGTGCTCGACGCGCCGCGCGAACAGGAGGGAGAGAACGTGCGTCCCGCCGGAGTGCTGAGCGGGGCCATCGACGTGGAGGACGTGCACTTCCGCTACAGCCCGCTCGCCCCCGAGGTGCTGAGCGGCGTCTCGCTTCGCGTCGAGCCCGGTCGGATGCTTGCGATGGTGGGCCGGTCCGGGTCGGGGAAGTCGACGCTCGCCAACGTCATCCTCGGCCTGTTCACCCCGGAGCACGGGCGCGTGCTGCACGACGGCACGGATCTCGCCACGCTGCACGCTCGCTCTGTGCGGGAGCAGGTCGGCGTGGTGCCGCAGTCACCCCATCTCTTCGCCGGGTCGATACGCGAGAACATCACGGCGGGCGATCCCTCGGTCGGCGCCGACGGCATGCGCGAGGCGGCCCGGCTCGCCTGCATCGCCGGTGATGTCGAGGCGATGGCGATGGGCTATGACACGGTCCTCTCCGACGGCGGGGCCTCACTCTCCGGCGGTCAGCGGCAGCGCATCGCGCTCGCGCGAGCGCTGGCCCGGCGCCCGGCGATCCTCGTGCTTGATGAGGCCACCAGCGACCTCGACTCGATGACCGAGGCTGAGATCCTGGGCAACCTGAGCGGGGTCGGCTGCACGAGACTGGTGATCGCGCACCGACTCAGCACGATATCCAGCGCGGACACGATCGTCGTGATGGAGGCGGGAAGGATCATCCAGCGTGGCACGCATGCGGAGCTGATGGCGTCACCGGGTCTCTACCGCGACTTGGTGGCGATGCAGTCCGGCGCAGAGGTGTGATGCCGAGCGACGGTTGGGTCCCCATCCTCGAGGGGGCGACCGCGGAGCGAGCGCGAGAGGCCGTAGACCAGGTGGCTCGGTGCATCGCAGCGCTGCGTCCCGGCACACACGGTCATGGTGCAAGTGCTGCCGGGGGCGACGCGGGCTTCGCAATCTTGTTCGCCGAGCTGGCGCAGTCGGGCCACGCCGGCGCAGCCGATCACGCGGTCGACTACCTCGACGCGGCCGTCGAGGCGGTCAGCGCGAGCGCGATGACGCCGTCGCTGTTCGCGGGCTTCCTCTCTGTCGCATGGACGATGACGCTCCTCGGCGATTCTCTGCTCCAGCCTGGGGACGAGCCGGCCGGCGGCGAGGTCGACGCCGTGCTGCTCGAGCACCTGCGCACCACACCCTGGCAGGGGGAGTACGACCTGATCTCCGGGCTCGCCGGCTTCGGCGTGTACGCGCTGTCGCGCTACCCGTCGCCGTTCTCAGAGGTCGCACTAGAGCTGATCGTCGACCGGCTCGCAGAGCTCGCCCAGGGGGGGGCCGGCGGCTATGCATGGTTCACCACGCCCGAGCGGCTCCCCCAGCATCAGCGGGAGCAGAATCCCCACGGGCTCTACGACGTCGGCCTTGCGCATGGGGTGCCTGGGGTCGTCGCGTTCCTGGGTCAGGTGGTGGCCGCCGGGGTGGGAGGCCGGCGTGCGGGCGAGCTGCTCGACGGCGGGCTGCGCTGGCTGGACCGGCAGCGCCTGCCCGCCGGCTCGCCATCGGCGTTTCCCGCCCAGATCGGCGCCGCCCCGCCGTCGTGGTGCCGCCTCGCCTGGTGCTACGGCGACGCAGGCGTGGCCGCGGCGATGCGACTGGCATCGGCCGGCGCGCCGGGTGCCGGCGAGGCCGCGGTGCAGCTGCTGCTCGATGCGGCAGCGCGACCGCCCGATTCGTGCGGCGTGCGCGACGCCGGTCTGTGCCACGGCTCGGCGGGGCTCGCGCTGATCTTCGACCGCTTCTATCAGTGGACCGGCGAAGAGCGTTTTCGCGCTGCCGCGGCTGGGTGGTTCGAGGACGCGCTCGACCGGCGCGATCCCGCCGATGCGATGGGCGGCTTCCTTGCGTCGCGGTACGAGGTTCTCGAGCCGGATCCTGGCCTGCTGAACGGTTCCGCCGGTGTGGCCCTCGCCTTGCTCGCCGGGCTGGAGGCGCGCGAGCCGGCCTGGGATCAGCTGCTGATGCTCAGACCGGCCCGCACCGGCGTCCGGAGGCGGCCTGTGCCGCATACCCGGAACGCAGGCGCAGCTCACCGCGGGTGAGCTGTCCCGAGATGTCAATGGTCAGACTGTGGCCGGCGCCTCCGCGCTAGATTCGATGAGCTTCGCGTGCTCAACGGTCGCGATGACAGGAATCCGCTTCGGCTGTGCCCGCTGAGCCCTCGGGACGGTAACCGTCAGGACTCCGTTGTCGAAACCAGCCGTGATCTCGTCCGTCTTGACTTCGGCTGGGAGTCCCACTTGCCGATACACGGAATGGGGCTGCCGCTCACGGCGTACGTAAGTGCCCTTCATGATCTCGTCTTCACGATGGGTTCCACGGATCGTTAGCACGTTCTCGTCGAATGTGATGTCGACGTCCTCGGGGGTGAACCCGGGTACCGAGGCCACGATCTCGAAGGCATCGTCGCTTTGGCGGATGTCGAGCGGAAGCGTATGCATCAAACGCTCTGGCATAAGCGTTCCTAGCGAATCGGTGTAGAGCTGTTCGTGGACGGCGAACACCTCGTTCCAGGGATTCCAGCGGTTAAGTACCATGGTGCTGCCTCGATTTGGATGACGATTTCTGACAACCCGCCGGGGTCTTTCACTTATCGCATACCCAGAGAACAGTCGTTCCAAACCAGGAGCTCATCAGACCGCCGCAGCGGTGTGGCCTTTCAGGGTCGCCATCAGCCGCCGTAGTGGATGCCCCAAGCCTGCGAGCCTTTCCCTTCAGCCGTCACAAATGGAATCCCGCGGCACACCTTGGTTGGGACCTCCCCGGGTGGCCAGGACGCAGTGGGCAGCGTCGCCTCCGTGGCGCGACATGGTTGTCCGCAGACCAGGCACAGAACCCAAGGCCGAGAGTCTGGCTCCGCGGCATCGATCGTCTCGAGTGTCGTAGCGCCATTCCCAACTCGAGTGGCGCGGA
>Ga0307477_10003490_pt1 | contig 11694 bp, 9 predicted proteins | sample atmos_gasesECM2C_FD_203316 | JGI IMG/M metagenome (GOLD analysis project Ga0307477, IMG submission 203316) | Hardwood forest soil microbial communities from Morgan-Monroe State Forest, Indiana, United States - atmos_gasesECM2C_515 | ecosystem: Environmental > Terrestrial > Soil > Temperate...
CTCTTTGAGCGGCCCGGTACTGCCGCCAATCCCCCGTGGCTGCGGCAGAATCACTTGATAGCCCGCTTGCACCAGACGGCTGCTTAAGGCATCGAAATCTTCAACGCCCCGTCCTCGCGAAGGAATGCAAGCTCGATGGCGAGCTGCTCCTGGATGAGGAGTCCCGCCGTGCGATTGCTACCGACGAAGGCAACATCTTTCATCGCGTGCCGGCGGCCGTCCTCAGGCCGGGCTCCGTTCAGGACATTGTGGCCATGGTGCGTTATGCCAACCAGCACAAACTGAAGGTCGCCATCCGTGGCCACGGCCACTCACGCTATGGACAGACGCAAGCCGAAGCCGGGCTGGTCATTGATTCGCGTTCGCTCAACGCAGTGCGCGTACGCACGCCGCAGTCTGCCGATGCGCAGCCTGGCGTGCTCTGGAGCGCCGTTCTGGATGCCGCGCTGCCAAAGGGCCTGACGCCTCGTCTGGTCCCTGGGACATGCCTCCAGTTACTGACGGTGGGCGGCACGCTGAATGCGGGCGGCATCGGCAATATGAGTCCCCGCTACGGCGCGCTAGTAGACAACGTCACGGATCTCGATGTTGTCACCGGGGATGGCCGTCTCGTCACCTGTTCGCCCGAGCACGAGAGCGAGCTGTTCGAGATGGTGCTGGCGGGGCAGGGCCAGTGCGGTGTGATCGTTCGCGCTGGCCTGCCGCTGATCCCAGCGCCGACGCATGTCGTCTATTATGACCTGACCTACACCGATCTCGATGCTTATCTCACCGACCAGTTGCGGCTCGCCCGCGAGGTTCGCTTCAATGGCCAGCGCGGCGACATGCTGCGCGACCAGAGCGGAACGTGGCGCTTCGTTATCAGGGTCGGCAAGTTCTTCACACCGCCCGAAGAGCCGAACCTCCAGGCGCTCGAAGGCGACTTGCACTTCGCCTCTGCCGCCGCTCCTCTGCGCATGACTTATCGCGATTATTTGTTTCTCTTGGAGACACGTGGCGTCGGTGGGCTTGGCGCTGCAGGCGGTGGCCGCCCCAGCCCATTCATCACCATGTGGATTCCGGCCTCGGCGACCAGGAAATATCTGGAGAACATCCTATCGTTCACCCCGGAGGCGTTGGCCCTAACGCCTTTCCAGGGCGTCGAAGGGTTCGGTTGTTATCCCTTGAACACTCGTTGCTTCACGCGTCCGCTCTTCAAGGTGCCGAGCGAGGAGCAGGCGTTCGCTGTCTGGCTCTTTCGCAGGGTGAAGCCGGACGACGAGGCTGCACTTTCGGCCCTGTTGGCCAGCAACCGGGAGCTACTCGCCAAGATGACCGCCGTCGGTGGCAAGCGCTACGCTCCCTACTCGATGGTGATCTCCCCGGCTGAATGGCAGGCCCACTATGGCCCTGAGGTATGGCCCCGTCTCGTGGCCGCCAAAGCGAAATACGACCCGAATCGCGTGCTATCACCACACCCAGTAATCTTTGGCGAAAAATAGGCGCCGATGTGGCGCGAGGCATGGGATCGAACCCACGTCCGAAGCCACGCAAGCTTCCATTCTGCCATTGAACTACATCGACTAGGTGGCTCAAAGCACTCTGAAGGCTTTCACTTCGGCGCGATTTTTTTCATGTTCGGCCTGTCTTTCTTGCGGAGCTGAGAGGCTTTTCTACCTGTACGACAAAGTTGAGCAACGCGTCATTGAATGCCTCCGGGTTTTCAAATTGCACTCCGTGAGACGCAGCGGGAATTACGGTCACGCTGGTTGATGGCACGCAAACATGCACTTGATCGAGAATGGCTCGAAAGGAGCTCGGGCTGTTCGTGCCTGTTACTAGCAGCGTAGGCGTTGTGATTCGGCGTGCATCGTCGCAAGTGAAGGCCGGAAAGTATCGCTCTGGGGGCATTCGGAGTTCGGCGCGCATCTCGCGTGCGTTCATGAGCATGTGCTCCTGAATCTTTGGTGGAAGCCGCTCAAAGCTGCCCGGACCATGAACCCCAGAGATGAAGGATTTCACGGCGGAATCGTCTTCCCCTTTTGCAAACAAGTCTAAAGCAGTAGTGACAAAGGGCGGCCGTTCCGGATGGGAAGAGAGAAAAGAGAAGATTGGCGGCTCTATGAGAGTAATGGAACGGACCAGCTCCGGATGATCTTTCGCCACGTAGGCGCAGACAAATCCACCATAGGAGTGCCCCACAAGATGCACCGGCGCAAGTCCCAGTGTCTGGATGAAGGCGACCACGTCCTGGGCGTGCAATTGGGGTGTGTAGTCTTTAGGCTCTTCCTGCAACACATTCGGCCAGTGGTAACGCCGGCTGAGCGCGATCACTCGGTGGTTGCGCCCCAGGACGTCCATTTGAGCCGACCACATGGTGAAATCACTCAGGCTTCCGTGAACCAGCAGAATGGGCGTGCCGCGTCCTTTTTCTACGTATGCGAGATCCACTCCGTTTGCGCGGACGTGTCTGATGTTCGGACCGGAAATCGCCGCCGGAGCAACCAGCAGAAAGACAAGAACACCACGGAATGCAGAAACGAACTTGCTAGAAAACGGTGCGTGACATTCAGCAACGATCGGGCGCACCGATAATAGGAGCGTCGACACTGAAGAATAGAAGATGTATTTCACGGCTGGGTTAGGAACAAAGCATACGCTTTGTTGAAATCATTCACAAACGTTCTAACCCCCCGCACGGCTGGAGCGTACCTCCAGTCAGTTGAGTGGACAGCCGATGCTTCGGAGCGCGGTTCGGGTTGTGTAGTCGGCAACGCTTACTTCAGGTTTGCCCGTCCGGAGTCTCGGTTGAGCCCCTCAAGGTGGTGAGCGCTATGGCCTGTTAACAAGAGCTAGTATCCGTCAGTGCTTCTTTAGTGGGCCTTTTATGTTTGAATGGCGTAAACTTGGCCGATTCATGGCCGGCTAGACAGTACTTGCCCGGTGGGCCCTCCAAAATTCGCATCGGAAGTTGGAGAAAAATCTATGTACGACGCTATCGTGGTGGGCGCACGGTGTGCGGGGTCTCCCACCGCCTTACTCCTTGCCCGAAAGGGATACAAGGTGTTACTCACGGACCGCTCAACGTGATGAAAATGCGAGGGAATGGATTTTGGAATCGCGGGAAATGCTTTAGAATGAATGCTACTCCTACTGTGGGCGTGTAGCTCAGCTGGGAGAGCACCTGCTTTGCAAGCAGGGGGTCGCCGGTTCGATCCCGGCCACGTCCACCAACCATCTTCAGTTCAACGAGATAGCATCGAAGTTTTCCCGGCAGACCCCCTGATCTGGAAGCAGGTGCTCTCCGGCAGAGGCTCATCCGTCCATGCCCATTAGTTAGGCCATTATAGTTTCAAGAGTTTGCGGCGCTACGTTCGAATCCACGGCCTTCGATTGTCACTCCGCTCGGTCCAACTCGGCAATCCGGAACTTATCAACAGACGGACTCCCAAGATCTGCAATGCATCCGACGGCAAGCATCGGACGTCGATCAGGCGCCGCTGCAAGTATCTGAAGACTTGGGCAGATTCGTGCAGACAACCTTGGGTCAATTGAAGATTAACGACAAGCGCGTCGGATCGAACAAGTAGAACCGACGAAGCCAATTCCGGGGCTATAATCACAGCCACTTATGGCCCTCACTCCAGGCACAAAACTGGGACCATATGAAATTGCATCACCGCTGGGCGCAGGCGGGATGGGAGAGGTGTACCGCGCGCGCGATACGCGGCTGGAGCGCACTGTAGCCATCAAGATTCTGCCGGCGCAATTTTCCGCGGATCCTGCACGCAAACAGCGATTCGAACGGGAAGCCAAGACCGTCTCCGGCCTGAATCATCCGCACATTTGCGTGCTTCACGACATCGGTCATCAGGATGGGATCGACTACCTGGTGATGGAATGCGTCGAAGGGGAGACGCTGGCCAAGCGCTTGGAAAAAGCGTCGCTGCCGCTGGAGCAGGTGCTGAAGTATGGGGCACAGGTCGCGGATGCCCTCGACAAGGCGCATCGCAGCGGGGTCGTCCATCGCGATTTGAAGCCGGGGAACATCATGCTGACGCTAGAGTTTGGGTAGAATTGTTATCCGAAGGCGTTGCGTCTTGCTCACTGGCAGGTCCTATCCTCGAGCCTTCGTTTCTTCGGGAGGTCCGCAGTGTTCAGGGAAATGGCCCCAGTTCGTCGGAGTTTTCCGCGAGTCTGCGAAGCGACATTCGAGCCTTGCCAAAGCATGGCTCCACATGGATTTGCGAGCCGATCATGGAAATGACCCCCGACAGGTGGGAAAAGGTCAAGGTGCTATTTGAAGCAGCCCTCGAGAGACCCTCGGAACAGCGTCTCCAGTATCTGAAGGATGCTTGCGAGGGAGATGATCTTCGAGCTGAGGTGGTGCGCCTGCTTGCCAACCCCGAAGATGCGGGCAGCTTCCTCAGCAAACTAACGTCGGGCGGCTTGAATCTCCCTACTGCCCCAACCGAGAATGGATTCCTCTCTGCTGGCCAGGTTCTCGCCAGTCGTTTCAAACTCGTCCGGTTTCTGGGTAGGGGAGGAATGGGTGAAGTCTACGAGGCGGAAGACCAGGAACTCCAAGAGCGTGTGGCTCTAAAGTTAGTTCTCCCAGAGCGGCTTCTGGATCCCCGCAACCTGCAAAGATTCAAGCGTGAAGTTCATTTGGCGAAGAATGTCACACATCCAAATGTTTGCCGAACCTTTGACCTTTTCCGGCACCATGACGAGCACGGCAATTCCGCGCACGACATTATTTTCGTCAGCATGGAACTGCTCCCTGGCGAAACTCTGTCTCAATACCTCCGTCGGCGCGGCCACCTCATTCCCGCAGAAGCCCTCCCTTTGATCACGCAGATCGCTGGAGGAATGAGTGCAGCACACAGCGCTGGCATTGTCCACCGTGACTTCAAGCCCGGCAACATCATCTTGCTACCCCAAGGCACCGCGTCTCTTCGTGCAGTAATCACGGATTTTGGGCTGGCTCTGCGATCTGGTGCAGATGCAACAACCATTAATACGGATATCACCGACTCTCATGGAATCGTCGGCACTCCTGCATACATGGCCCCTGAACAAATCGAAGGAGGCCAGGTCACAGCCGCCGCCGACGTCTACGCTTTTGGCCTCATCATCTACGAAATGTTGACTGGCTCCCTGCCGTTCATTTCGGAAACGCCGATTGCGATGGCCTTCCGCCGCGTTCATGAGCCCCCTCCATCCCCGCGGTCGATCATCCCTGATCTCAAGCCCAACTGGGAAGCTGTCATTCTGCGGTGCCTTGAGCGGGATCCTACCAAGCGCTTTGCTTCCACCAGTGAGGCTGCACAGGTCTTGTCCGGGTCGGTGCTCGCCCCTGAGCCAGCGAGTGGCATCAACCTGAGGGTGTTGTTCCGGCAAAGCAAGCGGCCCTGGGTTGCTATCCCTATCCTGCTCAGTCTGCTGGTGTTGGTGAGCCTGTCTGCTTGGTGGATTCGCCACAGTTCCAGAGTCAGATGGGCGAGGGACCAGGCGGTGCCGCAGATCGCACAGCTGATCAACGAGGAGAAATTAGGCGAAGCCTATGCTCTTGCGGTTCAGGCTGAGCGATACATCCCCGATGACCCGATGCTCAGCAAAATCTGGCCTCAGATCTCATGGTCAAGCTCGATCAACACCACCCCCTTAGGAGTTTCAGTCTTCCGCAGGAACTACAACGCCCCGGAAGATAAATGGGAGTTAGTTGGACGATCACCGATCGAGAAGCGAAGATTTCCTCTCGTGGATTCAAAATGGAAGTTCGAACTCAAGGGATTTGCCACAGTGGAGCGCGCTACCTTCCCGTCTGGCTCCATGACGGTAACGATGGATGAGAGAGCCAACGCTCCTGCTGGAATGGTTCGCATCGAGCCCCCTACCTCAACATCTGTTCAGAGTATGCTCTTTGGACTGGCTGGCTTCGAGACGCTGCCGGCCGTTCCTCTGAGTGATTTTTGGATCGACAAATACGAGGTCACTAACGCAGAGTTTAAGCGGTTTCTCGACCAAGGAGGGTACCAAAGGAAAGAGTATTGGAAGTTCGAGTTTCGCAAGGACGGCCACGTTCTTTCTTGGAAGGAGGCGATGAGATTATTCCAAGACAGGACGGGCAGGCCTGGGCCCGCAACATGGGTGCAGGGCGAGTATCCGAGTGGGCAGGAAGATTATCCTGTGACGGGCGTGAGTTGGTTCGAGGCAGCCGCTTACGCTGAGTTCGCGGGCAAGTCGCTTCCCACTGTTTATCACTGGGTAGTCGCCGCCTCACCCCAGGATAGCGCGAGCATAATACCTGCCAGTAACTTTGGTGGGACGGGGCCCGCGTCTGTGGGAACGTACCGTGGTATGAGTTGGTCTGGCGCTTTCGATATGGCTGGCAATGTCAAAGAGTGGATCTCGAACGAGGCGAATCCCGGCCAACGGTTTATCTTGGGCGGTGCATGGAATGAGCCGACCTTTTTGTTTAACAATGCTGACGCCCGATTTCCGTTCGAGCGTTCTGCGAATTTTGGATTTCGCTGCGCCAAGTATGTCGCAACTGGTGCAACAGCTAAAGCTTCCGATCCTGTCACACTTCGAGCGCGTGATTACGATCGAGAAAAGCCCGTTTCAGATCAGCTTTTCCAGGTGTACAAAAGCCTTTATTCCTATGACAAGACGCCTTTGCATGCGGTGGTGGAATCCACTCAACTGACAGAGCAGTGGACACTGGAGAGGATCGCATATGACGCAGCCTATGGGAATGAGCGCATCACGGCGTACCTCTTTCTGCCTAGGAAGGCATCTCCGCCGTTCCAAACCGTGGTGTTCTTTCCTGGCGCTAACGCCATTCGGACTCGATCCAGCGAGAACTCCCCGTATCTGGACAACTTTGATTTTATTCTCAAGAGCGGACGCGCCGTGATGTTTCCCCTATACAAGGGGACTTTTGAGCGGGGAGACGGCACCAAGAACGTTTGGCCTAACACATCCAGTTCGTACAGGGATCACGTCATCGCCTGGTCCAAGGACCTGGGCCGGTCGATCGACTATCTTGAGACGCGTACCGACATTGATCATGGCAAGTTGGCTTACGAGGGCTACAGTTGGGGAGCATCCATGGGGTCCCTGCTTCCAGCGGTGGAAGATCGGTTTAGAGCCTTGATACTCATTGGCGCCGGATTTTATTTACAAAGGCGGCTGCCGGAAGTCGATCAACTCAATTTCGCGCCGCGGGTGAAAGTTCCTGTCTTGATGTTGAATGGTCGTTTCGACTTCATCTACCCCGTTGCATCCTCCCAGGAACCGATGTTCCACCTTTTGGGAACACCCAAAGAACACAAGAGGCACGTCCTCTACGATACAGGCCACGACATTCCCCGAAATGAGCTAATCAAGGAAACGATCGACTGGCTAGACCGGTACTTGGAGCCGGTACACTAATTAAAGTAACCTGCGTTCAACATTTAGCGCGATGAATTCATCTAGGACCACGAGTTCCGCGCCTGTTTCAGGGGAAGGGCCTCACTCGTGAAAACGACTACGTGGCCATCTTCTGGCCAGGTTGAATGCGTCCACTGAGCCGATGCCAGTGGCGAAATCCCAGCCTTTGGTCGCGGAGTAAGCGGGTTCATACGACGAATTCGAGAGGGACAGAACCCCATTCGTGCCGCTAGGGAGGTAACAATTGAAGGTCCCAATTGTTGCGCCCGTGGAGTCCGTTAACGGAAGACAATTAACGTCCATGTCGCCCAGCGTTACATCGCGAAAAATGCAATGCCGGTTAATCTGATTGCCAAGAGTCGCATTGCAGGAGGTGTTCCCGCGAGCGCCGTATTCGGACGCCGCAAGGGAGTAGTAAACGAAGTTCGGATTGCCCTGCCGCTCGCCAGTCGCTTGGTTTACCATGGATTGGATGCCAGCCATGATCGGGGACGAGAGCGAGGTTCCTCCATCTAAGCTCCAGTTCACGGGGGCTCCAACGCAGGGAGTGCCGAAATTGGCAGTATCTGAGAAGCAGTCGACGTAGGAATGTCCCCAGACTAACGTTCCTGCGAATAGCGATACGTCCGGAAGATCCCGCACACCATCCTTCGGGCTTCCGAGGATGCCACGCTGGTAATGAGGTTTTTTTCGGCCTTTGCAAGTTCCGCTGACAACGTTCGGTATGCTGGGCGCTCCGTACGCACAGCTGCTTGGCCCGCCAGTTGTGGCACCAACGAAAAGGTAAGACTCACCTATGGTGCTGTTGCAGAAGCCTGCCGATCCGTACGGTACTGCGAATCCGAAGAATTGAGAAATCAACTGGCTGGCGCACGAATCATTCCAAGGAATTTCCGGGATGTAAGATAAGGCGGAGTTAAAGTAACGGCCGTTAGTGGAACTCCAATAAGTAGAGTTTTCGTTGAAGAAGGTATCGGCGAAGTCTGTCCCCCCCACGGCAACATTGTTGGGGGTGGAGGCGAAGCCGTTTACGTGGTAAATGCCATGAGTGGCTGCCGACGTAAATTGATCGACAGCGGCCGCTGCTCCTGCATCCCCTGACGAAACAAATACGGACACACCCTGCAACACCGCGAGCTCGTACAGCGAGTCGATATAAGCATTAAAACTGGCGCCCAGGTTCAACTCCTCGTCCCCATAGCTGATACTGATGATTGCTGGAGGAGGAGAGCGCCGAGTGATCAGGTTTTGCATGGCAATAAACCCACCAAAGTTTGTACTTGTGTCCGCGCACGCCGCCACGACGATTTCAGCGCTAGGCGCCGCAGCAGTAGCCCATTCTGCGTCAGCGATCGCTTCGCTATCAGCCGGGTTTACACCAGGGTCTACACATGAACCGCCATCGTCAGGGAAGGCGCTGGGTTGTGGGTGAATCTGACGGAACGAGCCTTCTGGGAACCTGCCGTCAAGACCAAAAGTCTCGCGGAATGTGTGCCAGTCCGCCGATGTAAAGACATCACTATCCTCCAACACTACAATCGTCTGGTCCTGCCCGGAAATACCTGCGGCATAGAGGGAATTCAAATTGTAAATTTTGGCCAGATCGCCGGGCGTCACGAGTTGAAATGAGGACCCACCGGCGCTGACTGAATAATTTGGACGCGGATGCCGGCTACTCATCGGATGTGGCCGAAAGTCATTCAGCGAGACGACACCAAGGATCGCCGGCGCAAGCGCAACCGGAATTTGCGGTTCGCTGACGTTCGCGATGTGGCGCGTGCCGTTTACGTCGAGATTATGGATTTGTGTATGAAAGGTTGCAGCCAACCGCGCCGCTGAACCAGAGAGGTCGATGACGCCGTTGGCGTGGTACACACCGTTCACAATCAATCCGTGTGATGCGAGCCATTCGGTCACAGCCTCGAGGTCTTCGTCGGCCGGACCGAAGCGTTCTGCTATCTCGCCCGCGGTTAACCAATGGTGGTACTGGGGTGAATTCTGGTCATGTAGCTGTTCAATCAAGTCGTCGATTGCCTGCTGCTGCTCAGGCGGACGATTCATGAGGAGGTAGACATGTTCAAGTCGAAGATCGTCGGACACGGGCCCGAGATCCTTCGCCGTATGCACTTCCGGACGCGTATTGCCGTGCAGCATAACGAGATTTCCTTCGTTGATGCTTTGCGTGATTAAAGGGCGTCTTTGGAACGCGACCTGCGCATGGCCCGAACCGGCCGACAGAACAAGGCTCAGCACGCAGCACAAAATGAAATGGTGACGTGAGTTCAGGAACATCGCTTCCCCCTCACTCGATTGTCTCCTCACCAACTCCGAGGCTAATGGCAGTTACTCTCGTCCCTCTTCTAAGTCCGCGGCATAGATTGCTTCGTCAAACTTGCCAGTCTTGGGATTAGGCGGCCGAGCTATCGCGAACGCACCATGAGGTTTCCCATCAACAAAAACAGCGGAGTTGTAATTGGCCACCATCTCGCCGGCGAAAGTAGGAACTAGCCAGCTCTCCATCATCGGACCAGCGATCTTCTTGGCCTCATGCCACGACCGTCCGCCGTCATCGGAGGAGATAAAACCAGCGCTTACTTGGCAAGTGCTGGGCATACAGGTAAGGCCATTCGGCAAGAAGTAGTAGGTTAGTGCAACTTTCACGTGATCTGTGTTTCCATGATCCGCGGGATCGCTAAGCACGCCCAAACCCGCGATGATATGGTCTACACTGCCGTTAATGGGGTCGATCGGAATCCGCTGTGGTGCACTCCAAATCACGCCATCCGTGGACTTCGTCAGCAGCAAATCATTGGTGGTGCACGACGAATTGTCTGTAACGAACCGGCAAATGCTCGCCGCGAGCGGGTCGGAGCAGTTGCTCCTGAACCGGCAGTCCGGAAAAACGACGTAGATGGTACCCTCAGCATCCACCCCAGACGTCAGACTCGGATCTGCTCGCATAAACGGGAATATGAAAAAGATCGTTGCGATGTCGGCCGTGGCTTCCAAAGTATTTCCGCCATCCACGGACCGGATGGCGTATTCCTGGTCGCCATTCGGACCGCCGTTTCTACCCAACACCACCACGTTTCCGTTTGGCTGGATGGCCATCGAAGTGACCAAGCCCGCAGTCTGATCGGGGGAAGATACAGGGGGCCCCCACGTCAAACCGCCGTCATTTGAAGCGACGAGCGTATTGACGCTAGCGGTGGCTGACGAAAAGTCGAGGAAAGCATCGTAGCAATTTCCATAATAGGGCGATGCTGCGCTGTTGTCGCAAGCAAGCCAGTGCCCATTGGTACTCGAACTCGAAGCAGCTACGATGGGTTCGCTCCAGTTCAAACCATCCAAAGACCGGCTCACAAGAACTCCGCGGCCGTTACCTTGATCATCGAACGGCATTGAAGCAATAAGATACGTCTGATGTTTATGGTCAAACGCGACCGTCGGAAGACTGACCGCTGGCCATCTTCCTCCCGCTACAAGTGTGATTCCGTCGAGGAAGCCATGTGTCCAGTTCTTGCCCCCGTCTTTAGAGGTAGCCCACCCGATATTGTCTCCGCCTGTGCCAAAAAAACGTCCCACTTGAAGAGCTAAGACGATGGTATCTCCGTTGGCAACCAACAGCGGTTCCACCTCCGTAGCATGCTGGGCCAGAGGATCCGTGTAAGGATCGTGACTAACCTTAACGAGATCTGGCTCATCGGCCCAAGCAATGGAGAAGAAAAACATCAAGATCATCCAAAATCCAAGAACGTACGATTTCGTGCTGGACTGCTTGCCGCTCGTTTTCATTTTCTTACCCCTTTTGCGGAATCGATCAGCTAGAGGCGGAATAATTGATCTGACTATGGAGATCGGAATCGAGGGCCGACTCAGTCGGACTTCACTGAGGGGACAGGGGTGGTGGGGTTCGGCTGAGTGGCAACACAATACACCCGACTGCAGAATTGTCAAGCAGAATGCGGCTTGGGCGCGGCTTTCAGAGCAGGGGAGCAGCCATTTTATTTGCGGTTCAGAAAACGGCAATCATTAGAAATCCAATTCGCTGAGAACACCGAGCGTTTTTGATACTTAACGAGGTGTCTCCGCGACCGAAGAAATGCTACAATACTTACAATAATTACGTTGTAGAAGGACAGGTCCCATGAGAACAACTCGTTCCGTGGTCATCAGCATGCGTCTGCCAGCAGAGAGCGGAACCCGGCTCAAGCGAATGGCCAATCGCCATGGATGGACACCTAGCGATGCAAGCGCTCGGTTGGTTGAAGAAGG
>Ga0307477_10003491_pt1 | contig 11693 bp, 6 predicted proteins | sample atmos_gasesECM2C_FD_203316 | JGI IMG/M metagenome (GOLD analysis project Ga0307477, IMG submission 203316) | Hardwood forest soil microbial communities from Morgan-Monroe State Forest, Indiana, United States - atmos_gasesECM2C_515 | ecosystem: Environmental > Terrestrial > Soil > Temperate...
GAAATCGAAAAGGACACGGCGCGAGCTATAAACGCAGATGCCCCTCAGATCATGGCCGAAGAGGGGAAAAAAATCGGCTCGGTTTTGCTGCACTTCTCGACCGATTACGTTTTCGACGGCACTAAAACCTGCCCTTACGATGAAGAAGACAAGCCGAACCCAATCAATGTTTATGGAGAAACGAAACTTGCCGGGGAACACGCGGTTCGACACACGGGCGTCCCTTATTTGATATTCCGAACAGCCTGGGTCTACGGGATGAAGGGCCGGAACTTTTTAACGACGGTATTGCAGTCGGCCACCGAACGCGAGGAACTAACGGTTGTTCGTGATCAGATCGGGGCGCCCACTTGGAGCCGTGGAATTGCCGTGGCGACGAAGAATATTCTCGTGCAAATTGCCGAGTGCGGCCAGAATTCGCTTTCGAAACTTAACGGTGTTTACCACCTAACATCAGCAGGCCAGACGAATCGGTTCGATTTTGCAAATGCAATTCTGGAAGAAGCCTCGCGAACAACAGTGGACGTCCAGCGGATTACGCTCGCTACCCAGAGCCGACCGATTATTGCGCGCCGCATAATTCCTGTGACCACGGAACACTACCCCAGTCCAGCTCGGCGCCCAGCTTACTCCGTGCTTTCAAATAAAAAACTACAACGAGTGTTTGGGATTACATTGCCGGATTGGCGAATTCAACTTCAAATGGCATTTACGAGCAACCACTTCTGAGCGATGAATAGCATGCCTACAAGCAGCCACAACCGTGGAGATCTTCGCATCAAGTTTGGGCACATTCCGGCCCTGTTGCTTTTGACCACCCTTGCGTTTGCAGTGCAAGGCTATCATCCCGGCGTTGAAGACGCTGAAATCTATAATCCTGCAATCCTGAAAATTCTCAATCCTTCGTTGTATCCGTTTGGAGCTGAGTTCTTTCAGTCGCATGCGCGCCTTACGATGTATCCAAACTTGATTGCGACCACCGCGCGAGTCTTCCACAGCTCAGCCGGGCCCGCACTCATCTTTTGGCAGCTCCTTTCGATATTTCTGCTACTTTTGGCTTGCTGGACGCTTGCTTGTGAGCTTTTCGAAAATCCTAGCGCCCGCTGGGCTGGCGTCGGCCTTGTCGCAGCATTACTTACGATTCCAATCGCCGGAACGGGGCTCTATCTGATGGATGAATACGTAAATCCGCGCGCAATCGCGCTGTTCTTGGCAGTATTTATGATCGCAGATACATTAAAGAAGAAATACGCTGGCGTGGCTCTATGGGCATTATTAAGCGCGGTTGTTCACCCGCTTATGACTCTATTCAGTTTGTCGCTGGTTCTCGTGATTATATGTCTCCGCAAATTCGACGGATATCTCGGCCACCGCAATCTCGCTATGGCCCTATCATTTTGCCCGTTGGGACTTTCTTTCAGTTACCCTTCGCAGGCCTATCGCACCTTCCTTCAGACACGGCCGTATTTCTTTATCCTCCGCTGGCAATGGTATGAATGGCTTGGAATTTTCCTCCCCTTAGGTGTGTTGTGGTGGTTTAGTCGGTTGGCGCGCAAGAACCGGATGACCTCGCTTGAGTTAATTTGCCGCGCACTCATCATCTACGGATTCGTCTATTTTCTCTTTGCGCTTGTAATCACGATCCCACCGCGCTTACTGGCTCTGGATCGTTATCAACCGATGCGCAGTCTGCAGCTTCTCTACGCGCTGCTGTTTTTAATCATTGGCGGATTGTTGGGAGAATGGGTATTGCGCGGGCGGTGGTGGGGATGGATGCTATTGTTCGCTCCATTGTGCGCGGGAATGGTTTGGACCCAAGGCGAGATTTTCCCTTCGACACCTCACATTGAATGGCCCGGCACAGTTCCAGCCAATGACTGGCTCCAGGCTTTTGCTTGGATTAGAACCCATACGCCGGTCACTGCGACTTTTGCCCTCAATCCGAACCACATGGCACTGCCGGGCGAGGATGCACACGGTTTCCGCGCCCTTGCTGAACGAAGTATGCTCGCTGACGCGATCAAGGATTCCGGCGCTGTCACCATGTTCCCTGAGCTGCCGCTTGCCGAACATCTGCAACAACAACTGAGATCAGAAGATGGCTGGGAACATTTCCAAACGAGTGATTTTATACGGCTTCATGAGCAGTGGGGCGTAACGTGGTTCGTTCTCGACCAGCCAGGAGCGATTGGCCTGGAGTGCCCCTATCAAAATAAGACACTTCGCGTTTGCCATCTGCCTTCCTAGAGGGAACAACTTTCCGCTGATTCAGCTGGGGAGAATTCGCATGAAAATGTGGTCCGAGCGCATCGTGGCCTTCACCATCGATCAATGCGCCCGTGAGGAGCGGTCGCTCTCGTCCCGCGCAGTGTCTTCCATCGACATCAGACTTTCGAACGGGGTGCGCAGCAGGAAGTATTCGTTGATGGGCCGGTCGTCCTGGAGTGCGGGCGTCGAAGGCGAGAGTGCGATTAACTGATCGAGCGTCATCTCATTGGATAGCAAACGGTCGAACTGTTCGACGGGCGTCTTTGCGGGCCCCCATTCCATCATGTCCGGGATTGCGCTTGCGGGCATGCGCGCCACAAGCTCCGCCGAAGTGCGCTGCGGGATTGGGCTCATACTGGCCAGGTAGTGCCATCCTCCATGCTCGACAGAATGGTGAACGTGCACATAGGGGAATGAGTTCTTCAGCGCGCGCGCCACCGAAGCTTGCACTGCATCGTCACCCTCGGGAAGCCACTGCTGAAGGATTCCGCCCCGTCGCAGCCGTTCCCGGGCCACGGCATAAAAATCCTCAGAGTAAAGCAAGCTCGAACCCGCTGTCTGCACGGGTGGCGGCGGATCAATAATGATCGCGTCATACACCTGCGGCGAGCGCTCGAGATATCGCCTGCCGTCGTCAATAACCACATGCGCATTGGGCAATGCCATGATCCGGTCGCCATCGGGATGGTAATAACTGAACAGCTTAGGGACGCTCGGTACAAGTTCGACCACGGTCGCCTGGATACCCCAGGAGAGCACCGACCGGAACGTCGTGCCCATGCCGAAGCACACCACCAGTGCGCTTTGTGGTGAATGGTCAAGCGATGCAAGCGTCAGGTGCGCCATCATTTTTGTCACCGGGTTCAGCGACGTCATGCCGATCCCGTTGATCAGCAGTTCCTTGCGCATACCTTCGCCAGTGGCGATCACGGTTGCTGTGTTGTCGCGCAGCACTTCGCGGTGGGAGAATTGCGTTTCGTACTCTTTCGTGAAAAAGAAGACAGCCAGTGCTGCGAAGATCATGGCGTATGCCGACATAGTTCGCGCACCTCGCGGCGCGCTTGCGCCGGTCCGTGGAATAGCCATGGCAAACGCAGGCAGGACGAAAAGCAGCATCGACCAACGCTCACCCACCCACGGCAGCAGAATGAACCCGGACAGCAGCGGGCCAACGATACAGCCCGCGACGTTCACGGCATAGGCGCGGCCCGCACGGTCGGGATCTCCCGCCGACCAGCGGTCCACCAGCATCGGAGTCAGAAACCCAATCACTCCGGCGAACGGCGCCACGCCGAGAAAAACGCGCACGACGAGATTTAAAGGAACGCGGGCGTCTGATGTGAGCAATGGCAGCAAGCCCAGCGGTGCGAGAGAAATCCAGATGAGCCTGGCTGCGCTTTCATGGTGACGGCTCCAGAATCGGTACACCTGCGAGCCGGCGAATGTGGCAGACAAGTACGCCACGAGAATCATCGCGAACGAATACACGACGGGCCCGATATAGGGCGTGAACAGCCGGATCCAGATGACTTCCATGCCCATCGTCGCAAGGCCAGTGGCGAAAAGAAGAATCAGGATGCCCTCGCCGTGTCCGATTCTGAGGGTCGGTGCCTTGAGTCGAGGCGAGGCGGCCGCGGAAGTGCGCCGCTGGGATGCAAAGGTCAGGCCGAGAGCTATGATGAAGATGACGGCATTCCCAACCGCCCCGGCACGCAGCGTGCGGCGAAAACCGTACAGTTCAATCAGGAACAGTGGAAATATCGCTCCCGCTACTGCGCCGAGAACGTTTGCAAGATACAGAAAGCTAAATGAGCGACGGGACTCATACCTTGGATCACGGCGAATCGCGAGCATGGCTAGCGGAATCGTCGCCCCCATGAAGGCGCACCATGGAATCAGCGTCAACGCGAGGCACGCGCCGGAAATTAGATAATAAGTCCCCGAAGAGAGCGCCACACGATTGGCCACATGCTCAAGCAAGCGGTTCCCGAGATGCAGTTGGAATGGAACTACGAGCGCGGAGACACCAATTAGTAGCTCGGCTACTGCGTAGAGACAAAGAGGAGGAAACTGCACACGATCCTCATAGCGTCGTATCAGAGCCCCCGCCACCCAAGACCCGGCTCCCAAGCCGGCCATAAACATGGAGAGCACCACGGAGACGAGCGCCGTGGTTACCCCGAACTCGGCCATCGCGAGGCGAAGCCAAACGAGCTCGTAAAGAACGCTGCAGAATCCGGAGATAAAAAAGAACGCGAAAAACCAGACCATTTCCACCGCCGCCATTTGTTGCCAGGTAAAGTCAAGCTCTGAAGCGACCGTATTCGACCAAGCTCCTACTTTTGTGTCAATGTAAAACGCGAAGATATTCGATGGCTAGCCCGGATCAAAAGGATTACAAAGTAAGCTGGAATTTCCGATTTAGCTTCCCCTTCGCCCCGAAAGCCTAGGCCTTCTTGCCACGTCGTGTCAACCGCAAGTCGCCTTAGCCCTCGGGACATGGTTGTGACTGCCAAGGGAGAGGTGGCAAGGGACCCTGCTCAAAGCTCATCAGGAGTCAGACTGTCGTATAGCACTCCGCACTTCGCGCACCTCCAAGCAATCCATGGTCGAGATCGGACTCCTTGACACTGTGGCGAAGGAAAAACCGTGCCATTTTTTGGCCCGGATGGAGTTTTGGCGAGGGACAGCGGTATCGAAATTTCATTGAAACTGATTGCTAAAACTGGAAGATGATGGATCTTTTCAAGTTGAAGACCTTGACGCGCCCAGGTGAAAACTATGGGTTCGTGCGGCGGAGGATGGCGCTGGATTTCTCGTCGGCGGCGATCTGGTGCAAGAAAACGCGGACCTCCGGCAGTTTTTCGGTGGGGACTACGAGATTGGTGATTTCGTAGCTCCTTTTATAGTGGAGAACATTCTCTGTGACCTGGACTTCGCTTTTGTAAGTGGCATAGGCGCATTGGGCCTGAACCGGTTGAGGAAGCTCGTCGGCTACGTAGCCGGGAGGGAGGGTGATATCGAATATGTCGTCCTGGCGAGTCGTCTCATGGAATTCAACCGGGTATTTTCGAGGCTTACCGGCCAGCAGAGCTGAGCCCTTCCCACCTACAACTCGCGGACGCACGATTAAGAGGTCGCCAGCCGACTTTGCATATCCCACCGCGACGAATTTGTAGTCGAGCGTGAGAGTTTGATCGGAATGATCCAAATTACCGAGGGAGGCGGCAGTCAAGGTGAAATTGCCAAGAAAGGTGCCAAGAAAACTCTCAATGACCTTTTGACGCTCGGACGGATTCACTTTCAGGTAGCGTTCGCGAATATCCACCGCCGGGCCTCCCCAGCGCAATTCGTGAATTTCGCCAGCCAGGTTACCTGTCGGGCTCAGAGTCAGTTTCGCGGTTCGAAGCAATCGATTCGTTGCCGGGGGTAAGAGCGGGAGGGAAACGAGCGTGCCACTGTCTGAGGTGACCACCAATCCAAAATTGTCTTGAAGATAGGAGGGCAAGTATCCCAGGGGAACATCGGGGTTAGTGGGATCGAAAAAGAGGAGGCGTCCTAATTTCGGTTGATTCACAACCGCATACAGAGAAGGGTCTTGTACCTCATCGGGAAGCGGGATGGCGAGAATAACATGGTTGAACCTGGTGGACGGAAAATCGGGATTGACTATTCCGCGGCGGGTTTCGATCAGGACGTAGTAAGAATTGATACCGATTTCGTGAAGCATGGTGCTCAACAGGGTGGCCTTGTCTTTGCAATCGCCGTATCGATGAGCGAAAACTTCAGAAGCAGGATGAGGCTGAAAGCCGCCAATTCCAATTTCAATCGCTACATAGTGGATCTGGCTTTGCACATAGGAAGTAACCGCTTTCATCTTTGCAACAGAATCTGTAAGTCCGGCGGTGAGATCGGCGACCTTTTGATGAATGGCGGGGGTGGATACCCGGCTTGCGGAGGTTAGACCCGCATACCAGACTCCGAGGTCGTTCCAAGTTCCGGAAGTCTTCGCTCGCAATTTAGGATCGCTCGGAAAATATTTGACGTCCATGCGGCCGGCAATGGCGTACATCGCGGGCATCTCGGGTTCGACTTCAATGGCGGAGACATCCTGGAGTTCCCAAAGGTAATGATTGTCATTAACGGTTTGTGGCTTTTGTTCAGCAAAATTGGCCCAGTGCGATGTAAATTCCCAGCCTGCAGGAATCTGCAACGAAAAGCGAGCATGCAAGCAAGGGATACGCTGCTGAAAGCTCCAGTTGTCTTCAAAGACGAAGGGACGATGTCTCTGCACGTATTCGTAACCGACCACACTGCCGGGATTCGCTTCCGGAAATTTTATGTACTTAAAACTTTTGTCAGTGAATATCTCTCCGGGGACGTCGCCCACTTCGACAGCGTCCTTTTCCTTGACTTCGATTTGGCGGCCGTCCGGCATAATGGTCCATGCTTTTAGGAACGAAATCTGGGTCTCTTGATCGAAATTGACGGCGACACCACCGTACTGTTTGGTAGCTTCGGTGCGAAGTAGTTTGTAAGCGCGGCGATAACGCGTTTCGATGTCGCCATTGTTCTTCACCACAGTTTCGCGCTGGTCCAGTAAGACGACCGCATCGGTATCCGCGGGATAGTCGGGCAACTTATTCTGGGAGGCTGCGCGGAGCCAATCCGGTGCTTTGTCCGCGCGGACGTGAGAAGTCGTGGCTAGAAAATATGCTACCGCTACCATCCTCAGCGCCGACGCAAGGACGCTAATTAATTTTTGCGTTCTCTGCATTTTGCAGAACCAATTGAGCTTCGTCCGTTGATTTGACGGTATTGAAGAATGCGCGTAGAACCGGATAGGACTCTTTGGAAAAGTGGATTTGTTTGAGGACGAAATGACGTTTCACTTCAGCCCCTTCACCATGCTGTGCGGGAGATATCTCATACGATAACGACGTTCCGGGATCGATCACCTTTTTGGCTGGAATGGTTTCGATTTTAAAACCTGCGGGTCCGTGAATCTTGAGGTCGTCGATTTCCTCATACCGACGCTGGAAATAGATCAGATTCACGCGGTTTTCAGATTCAAAAGTGCTACGGAAACTGGTTTGAAACAACGCGACCGGCACGAGTAAGCGGTGGCCGACAGAAGAACCCAGCGCCGGTAACGTGACGTTTCCCTCGAAGTGCAGCGGTACGGCGGGATCGTCCCAATTCTCGATCTTGGTCAGTTCGAAGGTGGATCCTTCCGGCAGCCATTGCTCGACATATTTCTCTAACGACTTCCGACGGCCGGTTTCATCCTCGCGGTGGTCCTCCGTACGGCGAATGGCTCCGCTTTCACCGGTGAGGTCTATCTGGAGTTTTCCGGTAGCGCTGCCATCGTCTTTGAGTTCCAGTTCGGCTTGGCGAACAAGTGTTGCATCAGCGCTTCTAGCAGCGGGGGTTAGCACAAACTCGGCGCCGCTTTTAGTGACGCGCACGCCTTTTGCTTCGGTTTCGTACCAGGGAAGCAAGCCGAACGGATAATAAAGCGCGGCTGGATCTATCCAATATTCCTTGTCGCCTGCGCGCACCCACACGATATCCGCAGTCAGTTGGCCAGTATTTTGGCCGGCGGGCATGAACACGTCTCTATTTCTGGGTACTAAGTAAACTTCATAGGCCTCAAAGCCGGCTGCGCGTGCGAGACCGATGAAGAACCAATTCAGCTGGCGGCCACTGGCATAGCCGTGCGTGAGCACGTCATCAAAATTCTCGTTAATCTTTATGTGTTCTTCTTTTTTTTCGGTAGCGGTTTTAGCAGGTTCGTAGCTCAAATCGCGGATTTTTTGCACGCGAGCATATATTTTCCGGAGCTTACTCTCCGTTGAATCACCTGGCGTCACGGTTGCCGCGAGGTCGCCTTGAATTACTACTTTCTTGTTCAAAAACCTATCAAGTTCATCGCTCCACTTTTGTCCCATGCGGTTCCAAAACTGCTCGGTGGTTTCACCTATAGGGTCACCAGCAGCGCGATAATAGAATTCAACTCTCGCGTCTAGGGCGCGTATTGGCGGCATAAGTGGCTCTTCTACCAAACCCGGCACGTTATGTATTTCCATCCAGTAAGAGCCGTCACCTTTCCTTTGAGGCAAGGAGCCTTGCGGCAATCCTGTGGAGCGAAATACCAGGCTGGGAGCAAACGAGGTTCGAGGAGTGTACGGAGCGATGGAGAAAACCGCATCACGCGTGAACAACGATCGCGACACGATCCATTGCTCACTATGAAGAAGGCCGGGCTTGAACTGTTGTCTGTACTTATATTCTACGATGCAACCCGGTTGAACTTCCGGCAAGGTGAATGCCTTCACAAGAACTTTAGTCTCGTTATGTTTCTCCGCGGTCTTCTCGAAAACTTTACCGTCGAAGTTCATGACGCTTCCGTCGGGCCGAATTGTTCGCGCTCGTACGTCCTTAATGTCAGAAGACTGTTTCGAAAAAACAACTTCCACATTTGTTTCTTGCTTGACGCCTTCTTCGGTGAAGACTTTTATACGAATGTATTCTTCGTCAGAGTCTCCGTCGATGGCGGCTCGGCGCGCATCGATATGGCTCTGACGGTAAAGAATCATGGCGTGGGCGCCGGGTTGAGACGGGTTATCCTTGAGCGCTAGATCGTCAGGCGGAACCGGCAACCAGTCCTCACTGGCCTGGCTAATTCGTAATCCGGATACTGAGAAAAGAAGCGTCGCTAGAACAATTATACATAGGAGGAATCGTTGGGCTCGATTCAAGGCAATTCTCCTGAACGGGAAGACTCGAGAGGCTTCCTTTGTCCGACTGCCATTAACCTACTCGCGATCTGATACTCAAGCAGTAAATTATCTGCAAGAGTATCCGGCTGCTCCGTTCCTGTCAATGCAACCCTGAACGTCTGATCTATTTTTCATCACTGGGAAGCGGGCAAGACGCGCGCAGGGCCCGACGAAACTCTTTTTATAACGTCGTGGGTGGGCAAAACGGCGTACCACACCGACCGTTTTCTAGTCGCAGAACAAAGTATTGGATCAAATATTATTGCTTTGATGGTGTGCCGCTAACCAACTGTCGTACCTCGAATTGGGAGAAGATGATGAAACTAAAACCAAACCTTGGCGGGATCGTACTCGGTGCAGCGTGGCTATAAGTATGATCACTTTTTCCACGGAAGCGCAAAAGGATAAGTAGAAAAAGGCACCCCCTGAGCCACGAAGGCTACCTTGGGCGTCGCGCTCCCGTCGTTTGCGGCTCTCGATTAAGCCGGCAACGTCACTGAAAAACAAAACTACGAATGGTATTTCTCATACCGGACACAAACGACCGAGAAGGAGTTCGACGTCCCCGCCCCTGTGCGTGATTGGTCTTGTCCCTAGTAATAGATGTCGAGAATTGCCGCTAATAGCCTCCTCGCTTCAGAACTAGAAGTACCGATTCGCTCGTCGAAGAAACCGCTCGGCAAGAGCAAAACTCCCGTGCTTGCCCACCGCCTTACGCCCGTGCATAGGTTATGGTAATTCTTGGCGGACAGCACGGGCAGCAAGCTCCTCGACAAGGTCGGGAACTTCGTCCGTTTTGCGGACTCGCGCCTTCTTGGGTAACCACCGACACGGGTATCAGGTTGAGCATCTGTCCACCACGCTGTTGGCCTTCCTTCGCCAAGCACCCGCGACGCATTTTTCCTCTCCGGCTAACGTGGCGGCTGGACTCTTCTACCTGGCGGCATGTCGTGGGCGTCGAACTCAGCGATCTCTTCTTCCCAAACGTAGCCGGGAGTGCGCAGCAAACGAACGCAGCGGTTCCAGCGCAGGATGGCATCGTCATTGCCTGCAGGACAGATTTTCTCGGCCTCGCCGAAACATTCGAGCGCGCGTTCGAAAAGCGGCAGCACTGTGTGGGGCGGCTGGCCGGTGCGAAGCTGCGCCTTGGCGCGGCGCTCGTAGAGGATTCCGGTGTAGTAGAGCCGTTCGTAGCGTCCGCTGAGCTTCTGGAAGATTTCTTCCACTTCGCGGAAGCGGTCGGACGAGCCGACGACGAACTGATCCGTGATGGTGAGGCCGAGCAAGCGCAGGGCGAGCTGGTGCTGCGGGTCGATCGCCAGGATATCGCGGCAAATCGACTCGGCCTCTTCCGGCTCGTTGAGGTAGCGGTACAGCTCCACTTTGGCGACGGCCTCAGCGATCCCCGCTTTCGAAATCGACTTCAAGTTGTAATCCATAGCGTCTCCCTTAGAGCTTCTTACGCGCCCCCTTGCAGGCGGGTCAAGCCGTCTTTGCGCTGCGAATCTTGCGGACCAGCATCAGCAGCGGATCATAGAACTCGTCCACGACGCGTTCCTTCAACGGGATGATGGCATTGTCGGTGATACGGATGTCTTCCGGACAGACTTCAGTGCAACACTTGGTGATGTTACATAGGCCGATGCCCAACTCGTCTTTCAGAAGTCGCGCGCGGGAGACGCTGTCGAGCGGATGCATTTCGAGACCGGCAACGCGAACGAAGAAACGGGGTCCGCCGAACTGTTCCTGCTTGGCGTGGTCGCGCAGGACGTGGCAGACGTTCTGGCAGAGGAAGCACTCGATGCACTTGCGGAACTCCTGCACGCGGTCGACGTCTTCTTGGTACATCTTCCACTCCACGCCGGGGCGGGGAGTGAATGGCGGAATCGTCTGATTCACTTTGTAGTTCCAGGAGACATCGGTGACCACGTCTTTGATCACCGGGAACGATTTCATGGGGAATACGGTGATGGGCTGGTCGAGGGGCAGGGCGTCCATGCGCGTCTTGCACATCAGGCGCGGCCGGCCGTTGACTTCGGCCGAACAGGAACCGCACTTGGCGGCCTTGCAGTTCCAGCGCACGGCCAGGTCGGGCGCCAGGTGGCCCTGAATGTAGTGCAGGGCGTCGAGGACGACCATTCCGGGAGCGACGGGCACGTTGTAGCGCACCGCTTTGCCGCCTTGCTGATCACCTCGAAAAACTTCCAGGATGGCTTCGGCCATGGGCTCCTCGGCTATTTCTCCTCCGCCAAAATCTTTTGCAAGTCTTCGGGCATCTGAGCGAGCGGTTCCTGGCGGAGCTTCATGGAACCGTTGTCGTTGAAAATGATGTTGTTCTTTTTGCCCCACTCGGGGTCGAGATTGGGGAAATCGATCCTGCTGTGCGCGCCGCGGCTTTCCTGGCGCGCGAGCGCGCTGAGGGCCGCGGCCTCGGAAACGATGAGCATGAACTTGAGGTCTTGGGAAAGGTGCCAGCCGGGGTTGAACATGCGCGAGCCCTCGACGCGCACGTGATTGGCGCGGTCTTTGAGTTTTTGGAGTTCGCCGAGGGCGAGTTTGAGGTCCCCCTCGACGCGGAAGATGCCGACCAAGCTTTGCATGGTGTCCTGCAAATCGCGGTGCACCTGGTAAGGGCTTTCGCCC
>Ga0307477_10003494_pt1 | contig 11687 bp, 9 predicted proteins | sample atmos_gasesECM2C_FD_203316 | JGI IMG/M metagenome (GOLD analysis project Ga0307477, IMG submission 203316) | Hardwood forest soil microbial communities from Morgan-Monroe State Forest, Indiana, United States - atmos_gasesECM2C_515 | ecosystem: Environmental > Terrestrial > Soil > Temperate...
GCAACGAGAACCTCGTGCGCACTCGCCCGGACGTCGTCCTCGACATTCACCGCAAATACTTCGACGCCGGTTCCGACATCGTCGAAACCGACAGCTTCGGCGGTGCTCCCATCGTCCTCGCCGAGTACGGGCTCGCCGCCGACGCGCACTGGCTCAATCGCCGCTCCGCCGAGCTCGCGCGCCAAGCCGCCGACGAACTCTCTACGCCCGCCAAGCCGCGCTTCGTCGCCGGCTCCATGGGCCCCACCACCAAAGCCATCACCGTCACGGGTGGCGTCACCTTCGAGGAGCTTCGCGAAGCCTACTACATCCAGGCCAAGGGCCTGGTTGAAGGTGGTGTCGATCTCCTCCTGGTCGAAACAAGCCAGGACACACGCAACATCAAAGCCGCGTTGCTTGCCATCCAGAAACTCTCCAGCAAAGTTGGCCAGCAAATTCCCTTCATCATCTCCGTCACCATCGAGCCCATGGGCTCCATGCTCGCCGGACAAACTATCGAAGCCATGTGGGCTTCTCTTCGCTTCGCCAAGCCGCTCGCTTTCGGCATGAACTGCGCCACCGGCCCGGAATTCATGACCGACCACATTCGCACGCTCAGCCAGCTCACCGGCGAATTTGTCTCTTGCTATCCCAACGCCGGCCTGCCCGACGAAGAGGGCAAATACCTCGAGACGCCAACGTCGCTCGCCGCCCAGCTCGAGAAATTTGTCGACCACGGCTGGCTCAATCTCGTCGGCGGCTGCTGCGGCACCACCGAGCAGCACATTCGCGCCCTCGCGCAAATGGCCCAGGGCAAAAAACCGCGCCAGCGCCCCGCGGAGCAGCACCGCGCCATCTATTCCGGCATCGAAACCATCGAAGCCGAAGACAGCACGCGCCCCTTGCTCGTCGGCGAACGCACCAACGTCATTGGCTCGCGCCTCTTCAAAAATCTCGTCGCCGAAGAAAAGTGGGAAGAAGCCAGCGAAATCGCCCGCCGCCAGGTGCGCGGCGGCGCGCATATCGTCGACGTCTGCCTGCAAAGCACCGAGCGTGACGAGAAGAAAGATATCCCGCCGTTCTACGAAAAACTGATCCGCAAAATAAAAGCCCCGGTGATGATCGATACCACCGATCCCACCGCCGTCGAGCAGGCCCTAACCTATTGCCAGGGCAAAGCCATCATCAACTCCATCAATCTCGAAGACGGCGAGGAAAAATTCGAGAAAGTCGTCCCTATCGCCCACGATTTCGGCGCCGCCGTCGTGTGCGGCTGCATCGATGAAGACAAGCTCCAAGCCCAGGCCTTCACGCGCGAGCGCAAGCTGGCCATCGCCCAGCGCAGCTACAAACTCCTCACCGAAAAATACGGCCTGGCTCCCGAAGACATCATCTTCGATCCGCTCGTCTTCCCCTGCGCCACTGGCGATGAAAACTACATCGGCGGCGCCGTCGAAACCGTGGAAGGCATCCGCCTCATCAAGCGCGCTCTTCCCGACTCGCGCACAATCCTCGGCATTTCCAACGTCTCCTTCGGCTTGCCGCCAGGCGCGCGCGAAGTCGTCAACTCCGTATTTCTCTATTACTGCACCAAGGCCGGTCTGGACCTCGCCATCGTCAACACTGAAAAACTCGAGCGCTTTGCCTCCATTCCCGAACACGAGCGCCGCCTCGCTGAAAATCTCCTCTTCTCCCATCCTCCCGCCGATGTTCCTGCGGACCATTCAAAAGCCGCGCTCCTTCGCAATGTTCTCGCCGACTGGCGCGAACAAAACAAAGAGCAGCGCGCCGCCGTAAATCAATTTCACATCGCCGCCATCACCGAACATTTCCGCACCGCAAAGAAAAAAGACAAAGCTCGCGCCGCCGACCTCCCGCTCGATCAGCGACTCGCCAGCTACATCATCGAAGGCACCCGCGACGGCCTCATCGCCGATCTCGACCGCAAGCGCGCCGAAGGCGTCCCTCCGCTCGACATCGTCAACGGTCCGCTCATGGCCGGCATGGCCGAAGTTGGCCGCCTCTTTAACGCCAACGAGCTGATTGTCGCGGAAGTCTTGCAATCCGCCGAAGCGATGAAAGCGGCGGTCAGCCATCTCGAACAATTCATGGAGAAAGCAGACACCGCCAAGCGCGGCCGCGTTGTCCTCGCCACCGTAAAAGGCGACGTCCACGACATCGGCAAAAATCTCGTCGAAATTATTTTGAAAAATAATGGCTACGACGTCGTGAATCTCGGCATCAAGGTTCCGCCGGAAGATTTGATCAAGGCTTATCAGCAGCACAAGCCCGACGCCATCGGCCTCTCCGGCCTGCTGGTGAAAAGCGCGCAGCAAATGGTCATCACCGCCAACGATCTGCGCGACGCCGGAATCGAAATTCCTCTTCTCGTCGGGGGCGCAGCGCTCTCCGCGAAATTCACGCAGACGAAAATCGCGCCCAGCTACGGCAAAGCCGTCTGCTACGCCAAAGATGCGATGACCGGTCTGCGCCTCATGAACGAGCTCATGGACCCGGCCACGCGCGAAACGGTGGTCCGTGCGCACACTGCCTCCGGCAACGGCTTCGGCGTCACCACCACGGTAAAAGTCGCGGAGATTTCCGCAGCTCCCGCGCGCTCACCCAAAGTGCGCGCCGATTTCCCCATTCCGCCTGTGCAGTATCTCGACCGCAAAATCCGCGTCGTTCCCGACCTGCGCGAAATCTGGAGTTACATCAATCCTTTCATGCTCTACGGCCGGCATCTCGGCTTCCGCGGCGATTTTGAAAAACGCCTCGCGGACCGCGATCCCAAAGCTGTCGAGCTCTTCGAGAGCATGGAAGAAGTGAAAAACGAAGCCGCCGAATTCATGAAGGTTCGCGCCGCCTGGCAATTTTTCGAGGCCGAGTCCGAAGGCAACGCGCTGCATCTTTTCGCGCCCGGCGCCGCCGACCCGCTGCACACATTTCATTTCAAGCGCCAGCGCGCCGGAGATTTTCTCTGCCTCAGCGATTACATCCTCGCGCCGCAAAACGGTCGGCGCGATCACCTCGCCCTTTTTGTGGTCAGCGCCGGCGAAGGCATCCGCGACCGCGGCGAAAAAGCCAAGAACGACGGCTACTATTTCAAATCCCACGGCCTCCAGTCGCTCGCCATCGAATCCGCCGAAGCCTGCGCGGAGTGGCTGCACCGCCGCATCCGCGAAGACTGGGGCTTCCCCGATCCTCCCGACCTAACCATGTCGCAGCGCTTCACTTCGCGCTATCGCGGCAAGCGTTACAGCTTCGGCTATCCCGCTTGCCCCGACCTGGAAGACCAGTCCGGCCTCTGGAAGCTCCTCAAGCCCGACGATATCGGCGTGCAGCTAACCGAAGGCATGATGATGGACCCCGAAGCCAGCGTCAGCGCCCTCGTCTTCCACCATCCCGATTGCACCTACTTCAGCGTCGGCGACGCCTCCGAAGTTTGATCGTAGCGCGGAACCCAGACATTCGAGCAGGCCACTCGCGAATCCCAATCCATTTGTGAAAGTGTTCCTAAGTGAACAGACAGGTGCCTTCAGGGCTTCTACCATGCTGGTTATGCCCTGTTTTCCCGTGCGAAGGCGAAGGAAGCAGGGGCCGGCGTTTGGCGGCGCTACCTGCGGTGGAATCGCCTGGCAGCGGGTACAAATAGCATTCCCCAGTAAGTAGTCCCTGTTTTTGGCGGGTCGTTTCCCAGCGAAGCCTGCTGTAAACAAAGCAAAAGGAGAGAAGCGATGATCAGGAATCGATGTCTTTTTTTGAGTATGGTTTTGCTCGGCGTTTGTCTATTCACTCCACAGAAATCCCTGGCCCAGTCCACGATTGCGTGCAACTCGGACGACATGAAAAGGCACTCCTGCGCCGTGGATACGCGAGGCGGCGTGCGCCTCGTAAACCAGAACAGTCAGTCGCCTTGCACCGAAGGCCGCAGTTGGGGCACTGACAGCCAGGGTATCTGGGTAGACGACGGATGCCGCGCGGATTTCGCCGTCGGCGAGCGCCGCGATTACCAGGACCAGAACCGCAACGAGCGCAATCAGCAATACGGTGGAAACGCGCCGGCACAAACGTTCGCCTGCAACTCGGACGACATGGGAAGGCACTCCTGCGCTGTGGACACGCGAGGCGGCGTGCGCCTGCTAACGCAGCACAGCGAGGCGCCTTGCACCGAAGGCCGCAGTTGGGGCACTGACAACGACGGTATCTGGGTAGACCACGGATGCCGCGCGGATTTCAGCGTCGGCGGCAACCGCGATTTCCGCAATGACAACCGCAACGACCAAGTCGTCCCAAACCCGAATTACCAGGATGAGCACCGCAATGATCAATACGGCGGAAACAGCGAACAGCAAAGGTTTGCCTGCAACTCCGACAACATGCGAAGGCACTCCTGCTACATCGACACGCGCGGCGGCGAAGTGCGTCTCGTGCGCCAGCTCAGCGACTCACCTTGCACCAAAGGCTATAGCTGGGGCACCAATCGCCGTGGCATTTGGGTAGACCACGGATGCCGGGCCAATTTTGCCGTCATCACCAGATACCACGAAAACTCCTGGCGCTAACAGTCTGCCAGCGCAGTTTCCTTGCAAAGCGAGGGGGCGAACGTTTGCCCCCTCTTGTAGAGTCCGTGTAGGGGCCGGGCTTCAGCCCGGCTAGCGAGCAAAGCGAGCGCTCCTACGGTTTTGAAGTCGCACTGCCCGCCCTAGAGTACGGCCTCCACAAAAAAGCCGTGCCGTGCTAGCTTCCACGCGTGCCCTCCTACAAAAAACAATTGCGCCTTCCCGCCGCCGACTACATGGGTTGCCGCGCGTACTTCGTCACCGTGTGCACCGAAAATCGTGCTACGTTCTTTTCTGACCCAGCAACCGGGCACTGGCTGCTGAAAAAACTCATCGCCACCGTAGCGGGGTTTAGCTTCGCCCTCCACGCCTACTGCATCATGCCCGACCATCTTCATTTCGTATCCGAGGCGCTAGCCGACGCTTGCGACCTAATCAAGTTCGTCGAAGGATTTAAGCAGCGAACCGCCTACGAATTCAGCAAGTCGCGAGGCACCCGCCTCTGGCAAAGGCGCTATTACGACCACATCTTGAGGCCCAGTGACGCCATCGAAGACGTCGCCTGCTACATCTGGTGGAATCCCGTTAGGAAAAAGCTCTGTGCCCAGCCACACCAGTATCCGTTGTCGGGATCGCAAACAATCGACTGGATGAAGCACAGCGTAACCGCTCCAAAATGGCAGCCGCCATGGAAATCCGAACTGTAGAGGCCGGGCTTCAGTTTATCCTGAGCCTCGAAGGGCCCGGCTAGCGAGCGAAGCAAGCGCTCCTACGGTTTTGGGGTTCGGTCTCCCCGCATTTCTTTCCCCTCCTTGACTTGCTTTACCCCTTGATCAACGATCCCCACTTGATCAACGATCACGTTGCACAGCCATTTCTGGCTGTGCGCCGCGCTCACCCATCAAAATAATGCCCAACTCACTCCCCACCCCCGCCTTCGACGACCCCAAACACCACCTCCGCCTCTACCAGGGCGATTGCCTCGACATCCTCGCCGCCATCCCGCCATCGTCCGTCGACCTCGTCTTCGCCGACCCGCCCTACTTCCTCTCCAACGGCGGCATCACCTGCCACGCCGGCAAAATGGTCTCCGTCCACAAAGGCGATTGGGACAAGTCCCGCGGTCCCGACGCCAACCATGATTTCAACCGCGCCTGGCTCGCCGCCGCCCAGCGCGTCCTAAAACCCAACGGCTCCATCTGGGTCTCCGGCACCGCTCACGTCATCCATTCCGTCGGCTTCGCCATGCAGCAGCTCGGTTTCAAGCTCCTCAACGACATTTCCTGGGTAAAACCCAATCCGCCTCCCAATCTCTCCTGCCGCTATTTCACCCACGCCACCGAAACCATCATCTGGGCCGCCAAGGACAAAAAGTCCCGCCACACCTTCCACTACAAGCTCATGAAGGAAACCAATCGCGGCAAGCAAATGAAATCCGTCTGGGAAATCCGTCCCCCTGAGTCCTGGGAAAAGCGCTTCGGCAAGCACCCCACGCAAAAACCCGTCGCCCTCCTCGAACGCATCCTCCTCGCCTCCACCAACGAAGGCGACCTGATCCTCGATCCCTTCGCCGGCAGCGGCACAACGCTGCTCACAGCCTTCCGCCTCCGCCGCCGAGCCGTAGGCTGCGAACTCTCCGCCGAATTCCTAACTCTCTCCCTCCGCCGCATGTGTTCCAATCTGGTACAGCTAGAAATTTCCGTCGCCTGCCTTCAGTTTTCAGTTGATCCGCGTCGCGATCCTATGGATCGATCCTGTAGTGGCCGGGCTTCAGGCCGGCTAGCGAGCGCAAGCGAGCGCTCTTGCATGTCGCCTCAACTCCAACTCGTCCAACAAGAACGCCGTTTCTATTTCGTCGGTCGCACCAAACGCGAAATCCTCTTCACCGTCCTAGCCGATTCCCTCGACGAAGCCCGCCAAAAATTCCGCAACGCCGGCCACACCGACTCCGACGCCCTCTTCATCATCAAAACCGAAACCGAAATCTACCTCGCCTAAGTTTGGCATTCTCATTTCCAGAACGCTCGACCGGTGGGAATGCACGATGCACGACGTCAATCTAATAGGCGGTTGAATCGATGACAAATTAATGATCTGATACCTGGATCGCGATAGCTCCCGCACCGCCCTGATGGTTAGCGGGACGACTACACCCATGCCGATCCGATTGAAGCTACCAAAACCGAGAAAAGAGTGGCGCTATTTAATAACAGAGGCCCAGGTCGAAAAGTTCCGCGAGGCTGGGTTTCACGTAGGCTCCAAAAAATCGCAGAACCGGGTGATTGTTAGCAAGAGGATTCCTGCTTGGGGCCAGTTCGAAGAGGAAATCTTCATCCTTTTCAAAAATGGGCTCCAATTGACAGATGTAAACGGTGGCCCCGCGTTCCGGATAGCGGGCTTTCAGCTAGATGTGGTCGGAGGAATCGAGGATACACTCCTCGTAGTTGAGTGCAAAAGCAAGAACCAGCCAGATAGAAAACCTCTGCGGTCCTATGTCAGGTCTTTTTGGGTAAAAAAAAGAAGCATCACAAACAGTCTACGAAAGTTCCTGGGAGGCAGGTACAAACGAACGATTTTCATCCTGGCCCTCAGGGGCATTTCACCTTCACGCCGGGACATCGATTTCGCGAAGAAAAAGAAGATTCTGGTCTGGTCTGAGTCTTATCTAGATTCAGTACGAAGCCTGTATTTCACCATAGGGGACCGAGCCAAGCACTATATACTTCGCGAGCTTGGAGGAACACCACCCCTCGTGCCCGGAGGCAAAGGCAGATTCTTTACCTTCCCCGCACTCGAAGCAAGGATAGGAAAAAAAGACCGTCTTTACTCAACCTTTATCCCGGCCCGCATTCTTCTGGATATTGCATACGTTCTCCGAATCGAGAGCGGCCAAAAAAAGGCATACCAGCGATTTCTTGATAAGAACAGACTTTTCAAGGTCGCGAAATTTATAGAAGACGGAAATTCCTTCAAAAACAGTATCGTATTAGCCCTCGACAAGAGATCCAAATTTAACGCACGCCATTCGAGATGGGTTTCGCATACTACGTCAGACTCGGCGGTCGGCCTCCTCAGCATTCCACGCCAATTCGCTTATGCGTGGGTAATCGACGGTCAGCATCGTCTTTATGGATTCGCTAGGGCGCACGAAAGCTCACTCGACTGGTCTTTGCCGGTCGTAGCTTTGCAAAGCAAGAGTCGAACAGAGGAAGCTAAAACTTTTTTGGACATTAACTCAAAACAGAAGCCCGTCGACCCCAGCCTACTCTGGTCACTTTTTGGCGTTCTTTATCCAAATGAAGTTCGAGGATTGGTTTCTCATTTCGTCCGCGCTCTAGCGACAGAACCCAAGTCCATTTTTTACGGAAAAATCTTCGTGCCGGGAGAAAGCAAACAATCGAGGAAATACTACCGAATATTCCACTCTAATCTTTGCGACACGATAAGCGAGCACTTCGTCGAAGGACGGGCAAAAGGTTTCCCCCTTTTTCTGGCCGCCAGTGCAAATGCGAGCAAACGTCTTGGTTCGATTAAGCGTGCTTCTAAGATCGTAAACGTCTACACAAAATGGCTAATCAAACAAGCGGATAACGCTGGCGAGAAAAGATGGGTACGGGACTTTTTCCTAACAAACAACGGACTGAATGTCGCTTTGCGAGTACTCGTTCAGATCCTTAAGTACTCCAACGGAAAAATCGATTCCGGATTGCTTGGGGAGTTCTTTGGCAAGGCTATGACCGAGTACTTAAGCGAAAATAGAGAAAAGATTGACGAACTAAGGCGCCAGACAAGCAGTGAAGGAACTCGCGAAGCAGTGGCGTTCACAATTGTTCGGAATTTAGCCCGGCGAGCGGAGGGATTCGCCGATGCATATATTCGACAACACCAGCAGAATCGCGAAGAAGAAGAACCCTACAAACTAATCCGCAATGTTGAGCGTGCCTTGCGTGAAGTAATTTCGGACAGACTCTCTGGAATCACCGAGAAATGGTGGAAAGAAGCATACCGAATGACGTTCGCGACGAAGCCACTCTTCGGAAAGAACGAGATGAATCTCCTTGGCCCTGGATGGAAGGGAAACAGCACCCGGCGCACTTCTATATGAGCTTTGCCGACTACTCGAGGGTCATCTCAAAACGAGACAACTGGCGCGAATCATTTGAGGTAGTTTTTCGTGACGTAGAATGGGTTCGTGTGGTGTTTAAGGAACTGGAGCACACCCGCAACGACGTTGCCCACAACCGCGATCTGTCCGAACGACAACTCCAACTACTCAGAATCTACTGCGCGGACCTATGTAGAGCTGCTGCTGGAGCGCCACTAAAAATCAAGGTACTGCCAGTTCCGGGGCATGATATCGCAAACATCGCTGCGGTCTAGGGCGTCCTCTTCTTTCGCCCTCGGCGAGCTATTCATGATCTAATCCCCGCGTGAACCTGCATCTTCCAACCGCTGGCCTGGACCGCTACAAAAGCGCCTCCCAACGCGCCCGTGTCGGCACGGAATCCTGGGGCGCCACAAACTTCTTCTGTCCCGCATGCGAATCACCGCGTCTCCTGTCTGCAGCACAGGGCACCGCAGCAATCGACTACTCCTGTCCCGTCTGCGAATCTCCGTTCCAGCTTAAAAGCCAATCGAGACCAATCGGCACGAGAATCGTCGACGCCGCCTACTCCGAAATGAAGCGCGCCATACTCGAAGACAGAACTCCCAATCTCTTCGTCTTGCACTACGACCTCGACACATGGACCGTGCGCACGGTTCTTCTCGTTCCCCATTTCGCTTTCACGTTGTCGACACTCGAGAAACGCCCGCCTCTCGCCCCGACTGCTCGCCGCGCCGGCTGGGTAGGTTGCAACATCCTGTTGGATAAGATTCCCATGCACGCCCGCATCTCCATCGTGAGCGAAGGGTCTCCTCACACTCCGGGCGATGTGCGCCGCTCCTTCAATCGGCTCCGTCCCCTCGAAAAGTTGCAGCTAGAAAAACGCGGCTGGACCCTCGACGTACTTCAAGTCGTGCAGTCGTTTGGGAAAATGGAATTTACTCTCGCGGATGTATACGCGCACACCCGCGACCTAGCCAAACTTCATCCCAAAAACGCCCACGTCCCCGACAAAATCCGCCAACAACTCCAAGTCCTCCGCGACCTTGGTCTGTTGGAATTCCTTGGCAGGGGCTCCTACCGTTTATCCTGAGCCTCGACCCTCGAGTTTCAATTTTCTAATTTCGATTCGGCTATTTGCTGCTCGCAATCGGGGTCCACTGCGCCGATGCAATCTTCCACTTGCCACCGCTCTTCACGAACACCACCGTGGTCCCGTCCTGCGAGTTTTCCTTACTTGATTTTGTATGAAGTATGCCCGTGAGGATCGCGGTATCCCCGAATCGCCGCACGGAAACATCGCTCAACGTGCGCTCCGTTTCCGGGTCGCGCTTCGGCTGCTTGTCCGCTCGTGGCGTCTTTTTGGTCCACAGTCCCGCCCCCGTTACAAGCGCTAAATTATCCATCTCTATCTGGTCCATGGTTGCACCTTCGCCGCTGTCGAAAGCTTTCATCCATTTGGCGTGCAGAGCTTCAAGTTCGGAGCGTAGGTCGGCGTCTGTGCCTTGAGCCATGAGAGGCGTCGAGCACAGGAGAGCGACCAATATGAGAATGGCAGAGCGCATTTGACCTCCTTTACCTTCCTGTGACTTGCCGGTGGGCAGTTCGTTGAGCAGAATGTAACACACCCAGCGACCAGGGGCGTCGCAGCCTTCGCCGGGTGCCGCAGCCTTCGGTTTAAAGGCTGCGGGTTTTGACTTTTCCCCTTCCTGCTGCCAGCCCAACAGGTCCATGCCCCCCAAAATCCGCCAACAACTCCAAGTCCTCCGCGACCTTTTACACTGAGCCAGTTGAAGTGCGGCCTCCTCGAATTCGTCCCCCCGGTTTACCCCGAGCGAGGCCGAGGGGCTCCTACAGACTTCTTTAGGGGGTCGGAGCTTTAGTTTATCCTGAGCCTCGAAGGGCTCCGACATAAGGCCTGCCAAACGACCTAACTACCTCAGTTCTCCGCATCCATTCGCGCCTTCTGCGAATGCGTGCGGAGATTCTTGCCTTCGGTTTGTCGGCGTGCACGCAGCCCGGTGCCGCAGCCTTCACCTTAAAGGCTGCGGTTTTTCACCCTTCTCCCGACCGATGCAAGCCCGATAAATCCATCCGCGACAAAATCCGCCAACAGCTCCAAGTCCTCCGCGACCCCAACCTCCTCGAATTCCTCACCCCCGGCCACTACCGCCTCGTCTGAGCAGGCCCTATCCGCTGGACGGCAGCACTCTGGAGTGTTTCTTTTGCTCGATGCCCTTCAGCCAGGCCGTGTGTTCCGCGTCGCTCCAATGATGGATGTCGATGATGTAGCCGTCGGGGTCGCGCAACGAGAGACTTCCGCTCGGCATGTATCCCGGACAGGTGATCGCGGGCACGGCGACGCCGTTCGCCAACAGGTGCTCGCGGAACGCAGGCAGGTCCGGGGTATACATGGCCGTGAGCAGGGCATGCTTCGTGGGATCGAAGGGCTCCTCCGCCAACAAGAACATCACGGCGCCGCCCTCGCAGTGCATACGCGCCCAGCCGGGACACGACGGGTCGCCCTCCAGGTCAATGAGCTCGAATCCCAGTAATTCGTAGAAGCGAATCGAGCGCCGCACGTCCATGACGTGCAGGAGCGGCGTGAAATATCCCGCTTTCGGAACCATGGCCGTGGATTGTACTCTCGGGACCGCCCGCTCGAAAAGCTCAAGGTAGAAAAACGCGGCTGGACCCTCGACGTGCTTCAAGTCGTGCAATCGTTAGGGAAAAGGGAATTTACTCTCGCGGACGTATACGCGCACACCCGCGACCTAGCCAAACTCCATCCCAAAAACGCCCACGTCCGCGACAAAATCCGCCAGCAACTCCAAGTCCTCCGCGATTTAGGCCTCCTCGATTTCCTCTCCCTCGTCCTAGGCCGTGGCTGCTTGAACCATCGGGGCGGAGCTGACCATATCGACGGCGTTCTTGATCCGCAGCCCACGCCAGACGACCCAAGCGGCGATCGGTGCGAGCAAAAGTCCGACGAGGACGAAGATCATCGGGATGGAGACGATGAGGGCGGCAATTCCTCCGTA
>Ga0307477_10003497_pt1 | contig 11683 bp, 10 predicted proteins | sample atmos_gasesECM2C_FD_203316 | JGI IMG/M metagenome (GOLD analysis project Ga0307477, IMG submission 203316) | Hardwood forest soil microbial communities from Morgan-Monroe State Forest, Indiana, United States - atmos_gasesECM2C_515 | ecosystem: Environmental > Terrestrial > Soil > Temperate...
GACTACGTCGATGAGGGCGATCGTCTGCTGGGGACCGGCGGCGCGTTGCGGCTCGCCGCCGGCAGCGGATTGCTGCAGGACACATTCTTCGTCTTGAACGGTGACTCGTTCCTCACGGTCGATCTTCATGAAGTGGAGCGCGCGTTCCACGATCGCGGCCGGCCGGCCCTGATGACATTGCTGCGCAATCGCGACCGTTGGGATCCAAGCAACGCGATCCTCCGAGACGGTCTCGTGGTTCTTTACGACAAAGGCCGGCCCGCCGAACGGGTGGCGGAAATGGAGTGGATCGATTACGGGCTCTCGATCCTGAACACGTCGGTGATCACCGGTGCGGTTCGCCAAGCTGGGGTGGCCGACCTGGCGGACGTGATGCGCGACCTCAGCGTGCGCGGACAGCTGGCCGGATACGAGGTGACCGAGCGCTTTTACGAAATCGGTTCACCGGAGGGCCTGCGCGATTTGGAAGCGCGTCTTTATTCCGCGGAGCGGCGACGAGCTTAGGCCCGCCCGGGGACCGTACGCGCCGTTGCATTCTCTGCGGCTGCGGCGCTGTACACGCCGCGATACTCCTGAGGCAGCAACGCCGCGATTGTTCCCGCGATGGCGTCGGCGAGAGTCTGATCATCGACCGCTGAGCTGTCGCCGAGCAACCGCACGAGCTCGACAGGCTCCCCGTAACGCATGTTTAGCGGCACGCGACGAGGTAAGAGGCGGCCGCGCCGAAGCGCGCGCTCCGTGCCCCAAACCGCCACCGGCACGATGGCGGCACCGGATCGGCGAGCGAGAAAGCCGACTCCTGCTTCCGCCTTCTTCATGCCTGGCGCCTTGGCGCGTGTGCCCTCGACAAAGATCAGCAGCCGGCCTCCCCGCGCAAGGATGTCAAGTGCGGTTCGCAGCGCTCGCCGGTCGGGTTTGCCTCGGTTGACCGGAAAGCAGTTGCTTCCCGCCAACAGCCACGCAACAAGTCGCGGCCTGAACAGCTCCTGCTTGGCCATGCAGAAAAGCATCCGCGGCGCGAAGCCACCGAAAAGCAACGGATCGAGATTGCTCAGATGGTTGGAGACGACGAGCACGGGGCCGTGTTCGGGCAGGCGCTCGTCGCCTTCGATGCGCAACGACCGCCCGAACGTCACACGAAAGAAGATGCGGGTCAGGAACGACACGATCCGGTACCGCCACGGGCGCGAGTCGTCGTCGCGCACCGGAAAGCGCTTGGGGAAACCCGGGATGACGGAAGTGGCCACCGCCGGTGATGGTAGGCGGTCGGACCAGTGCCGCCTACAATCGGTCGGCTCGCCCCCTTAGCTCATCGGCAGAGCAGCCGGCTTTTAACCGGTTGAGGGAGGTTCGATTCCTCCAGGGGGCATCACGCGATTCCACGTCGTGTCAGGCGCTGGATCATAACGAGAGCTAGATGGATATGGCTTCGTCGACCTGGAGGGTGCCACCCCGTGCGACGAACGGGTGCGACCGCAGAACGGCCGTGGCCTCGTCGATGTTTGCTGCCTCGATCACCGAGTAGCCGCCGATGGGCACACGCGGGGTGGCGTCGCCCGTTGACACCTGCGTCGCCGGGCGGAGCGGCGCACCGGGGTCTGTCACCGCCCCACCAACGCTGGCCAGCCATTGGCCGAACGCAGCTTTCACCTGCTCCGCCTGGGCGGGGTTGGCCGGCGGACCCGAGCCTCCGAAGTAGGTCACAAGGAACTTGCTCACGCTCAATCCTCCTTTGCGAGTAGCGTTCCGCTCTCCGCAGCGTAGGTGCGTCTTTCCCATAACGGAATATCCGGAACGCCGGGAGACTTCTCCGCGCCGCTTCGCAGAGCGCTGGCTAGGCATGCCGGCGTCACGGACATGGAAATTGCACCGCATACCGGTACGATCAGCGTGCCTGATGCGCACGCTAGCAGTGTTCCCGCCGGACGACGGGATGAGCCAGCTGCTCCTCCGTCTGACCGTGAGCAGCACGGTCTACTGCCTTTCCGACATGAGCTCGCCGTGGGGATTCCGCGTTGCCGCACGCGAAAGTCCGGCCTTCCACCTGCTGACTTCGGGGACGGCGTGGCTGGAAGTTGAGGGCGAGGCCGACGGAGAGACGCTGCTGGCTGGAGACCTCGTGATCCTGCCCCGTGGTGATGGTCATCAGCTACGCGACTCGCGGGGCAGCCGCCTTCTCTGGCTCGACGACATACTCGCGAGCTCGCCACCCGTCAATGGACGACTCGAGCACGGAGGCGGCGGCCAGCACGCCGAACTGATCTGTGGCGGATTCGCAATCGACCAGTTGACGGCCCGACCGCTTCTTGAGGCGCTTCCTCGCGTGGTCCGGCTCAGGGGTCACGAAGGCAGCGCCCCTGAGTGGCTGTCCGGACTGATCCGCATGATCTCGGTCGAGATGGCTTCCAACGGCCCCGGCGCGGAGGCCGTCGTCACCCGGCTGACCGATGCTCTGCTGGCTCAGGCGGTGCGCGCCCATCTGCTCCAATCACACCGGGTCGCCACGTCACCCGTGCACGATGCGCAGGTGGCCCGGGCGCTTCGCCTCATGCGCGAGCGTCCCGCCGATCGGTGGTCAGTCCCCATGCTCGCCTCGGCGGTTGGCCTGTCGCGCTCGGCGTTCGCGCAGCGGTTCCGGTCAGCGACGGGCGAGACGCCGATGCAGAGCCTGACACGCTACCGTCTCTCGCGAGCAGCCGGCTATCTGCGCACAAGTGACGCCGGGATACGCGAGATCGCCCGGCGCACCGGCTATGACTCCGAGGTTTCCATCAGCAAGGCGTTCCGGCGCCAGTACGGCACATCACCGGGCGCGTATCGAAGGGCCGCCGGGTAGGCAAGATCCGATGGGCATTGACGCGAGACGTGAGCGGCTCGCCATCGAGGGTTGCGGGGTCGCGCTGGCGGCCGAACGCTGGCCAAGCGACGGCCCACTGGTGGTGCTGCTGCACGCGGGCGTTGCAGACCGGCGCGCGTGGTACGAAGTCGCGAATCGCCTCGCCGGTGACCACGACGTGGTGGCGTATGACAGGCGCGGCTTCGGTGATACGCCGTTCACCGACGGTGAGTTCAGCGACGCCGCTGATCTGCGTGGTCTGCTTCAGGAGATGGGCAATGGCCGCGCGTGGCTCGTCGGAAACTCGATGGGCGGAGCCGTCGCCCTCGACACGGCGTTGCAGTACCCCGAGACTGTTGCCGGGCTCGTGCTCGTCGGCAACGCGGTCAGCGGGTGGCCTGAGTCAGTCGGATATGGCATGGATGCTGCGACGGAAGCGCTCGAGGAGCGCTACATGCGCGCCACGACAGACGGCGACCGTGATGATTTGCAACGCGTTGCGGCATGGCTCTGGCTCGATGGCGCGAATGAGCCGGAAGGTCGAGTCTCCGGCGCGCCACGCGATCTGCTGCGCGAGATGGTGGCGGGCATCACTCGCGGCGAGGAAGTTGCGGGCAGAAGGGCGGACGAGCCGGATGCGTGGTCGAACCTCGAGCGCATCGAGGCGCCCACGGTTATCGCATGTGGCGAGTACGACACGTTTCTGCTCGGCCCGCTGCAGCAGGTTGCCGAGCGCATGCCGCATGCTGAGTTCCGCCTGCTCCGTGGCACGGCGCACCTGCCAATGCTCGATCAACCCGACGTGGTCGCCGACCTCATTGCGGCGGCGGTATCGCGTCGGCGTCGCCCCGGCTAGAACGGCGAGGTGCAGCTGGGGCGCCTTACTCGGCCAGGAACTTCAGCAGCGCGGAGTTGACCTCGTCGGGGTGCGTCCAGGCGATGTTGTGCGGACCGCCCTCCACGGTGACGAGCCGTACGTCCTTGATCAGTCCGGGGAGCCGCTTGGCTGTGACTTCAAATGGAAGGATCCGATCCTCGGTGCCGTGCACGACCAGGGTTGGCACATCGATCTTCGGCAGATCCCCGCGGAAGTCCGTCAGCCATGTGTCGACGCAGGCATACGTCGCGTAGGGGGACGACGTGCATGCCAGGTTGAAGCTCGCCTGCCATGCCTGCTCGGTGATGCGCTCGGGAGCCAGTTTGTCGACGTTGTAGAAGTTGTCGAAGAATCCTTTGAAGTAAGCGTACCGATCCTTGACGATCGCAGCCTTGAGGTCGTCGAACACCTTCTTGTCCACGCCTTCGGGGTTGTCGGCCGTCTTGAGCAGGAAGGGTGGAATCACCCCCAACAGGGCGGCCTTGCGCACGCGTGCTGATCCATAGGTGCTGAGGTACCGAGTGACCTCACCGCTGCCCATCGAGAACCCGACCAGGATGACATCGCGGAGGTCGAGGGTTTCTATCAGCGCGTTGAGATCCGCGGCAAAGGTGTCGTAGTCGTAGCCGATGGTCGGATGGCTGGATTTGCCGAAACCGCGACGGTCGTACGTGATCACCCGGTAGCCGGCCGGCAGCAGGACACGCTCCTGGCGCTCCCACGACTCCCCGTTGAGGGGATAGCCATGGATGAGCACGATCGGCTGGCCTGTTCCGTGATCCTCGTAATGGATGTGGATGGGGGTGCTGTTCTCGACCCCGACCGTGATGTGTGACCTCGCCTTCGTTCTGTCAGCGGTCGATGCTATGGCGGCCATTGCGCCTCCTCCATGGTCAGGCTAGCGGCGGGGGCACGCTCGAGCCTCCCCACAGCAGGATAGCCAGATGGGGCGCCCGCGCCGACCGTGCTCTATGGTTGAGGCACCATGGACGGGAAGGGGCTACACACAGACGGCGACGGTCAGGGACTGCAAGCGCCTGTCTACCCGTCCGGTCGCCGTCGGCACCGACTCCTTCGGGTCGTCACGCTAGCTATTGGCGTTCTTGTGGTCGCCTTTCTCGTCCTCTTGTTCATTGATGCGCGCCAATCCTTCATCGACTGCGGGTCCACATGCTTGCCACCTCCTAGGCCTTGAGAGCCGCGCGATACGTATCGAGCCGCTGAGCCATGACCATCGCATCGCGCCCAGTGCAGTACCACGATCAAGGAAAGCGGCTCACCGGCTTCCTCGCTTGGGATGAAACCGTGGAGCGAGAACGTCCCGGGGTCCTGCTGATCCACGGCGGTGCCGGCCTCGACGATCACGCTAAGGAGCAGGCGCAGCGCTACGCCGCGGTTGGCTATGCGGTACTCGCCTGCGACATGTTCGGCGAGGGCGTCGCGGGTGATCGCGAGCGCGTGATGGCGATGCTGACGTCCCTGCGCGATGACCCGGAGCGCCTGGCGCAGCGGGGTAAGGCTGGATTGGCGGCGCTGGCGGGCTGCCCGGAGGCTTCCGGTTGTGTCGCCGCCATCGGCTTCTGCTTCGGAGGTCTGGCGGCTCTGACTCTTGCGCGCTCAGGAATCGAGCTCCCTGGCGTCGTGAGCATCCACGGAAGCCTCACGAACCAAAGCCCGGCTGGACCGGGCACGATCCACGCAAAGATCCTTGTGTGCCACGGCGCATTGGATCCGCACGTGCCCATTGCGGACGTCGTCGCCTTCGTCGAAGAGATGAATAGCGCTCAGGTGGACTATCAACTCGTCGTGTACGGCGGTGCGGTGCACGGCTTCACACACTCGCACGCCGTACCCGGCGCAATCCCAGGAGTGGCCTACGACGCGCTCGCCGACCAGCGGTCTTCCGCGGCGGTGCGCAATTTCCTCATCAGCCTGGGCTCATCCGACGGATGCTGACACCAAGCACGACGATCACCAGCGGGGGCGTGAGCCACCAAGCGTTGTGACCTGATCGCAAAAGAATGGCCGTAGCTCCCAGCGCCGTCGCCACGCCCAACGCCATCAGCGGGTCGTCGCCGATGACGAACTCGTACCAGAACCTGGCGAACCCGAACAGCCACGAGCCGACCCTGCGAATCATGAGATGGCTGCTCGCAACACGGCGATCCGGCGACGTTGGATCTCGGTGTAGCCGAATGCGACGGCAGCGTACAGCGCCAACAGCCCGAGGATCGCGCCATCGCCGGCGGGCCAGCTTACGCCCAGACCCTCCATCGACCAGAAGGTGCCGAACGTCGTCAGCATGACACCCACCACGAGCTGCAGCAGGCTACGGGGAATGCGTCCAACCGCCTGCCTGGCAGACAGACCGATACCGCCGATCACCACGATCGCACCCACGCCGCCGATCAACGCGGGGCCGTACTCAGTGCGGGCGGTATTGGCAGCGGCGCCGAACGACACCACGATGAAGGCGATCTCGAGCCCTTCCAGCACGACTGCCTTGAAGGCGAGCACGAACGCAGTCCAGTCGATACCCGGACCGGTCCAGACGTCTGCGTCCTCAGTATCCAGCTGGCCGAGCCCGGCGAGTCCGCGGGCGGCCACGCGCACCACGCCTTTGCGAAACCACTGAAGTCCAAACACCAGCAGGAGTCCTCCCACCACCACCCGAAGCGAGTCGATCGGAAACCTCGTCAACGCGGCGCCTGCTGCACCGACGACCACCGCAAGCACGCCGAAGCCGGCAGCCGCGCCGATGATCGTCGAGCGCCAGCCTCGTGTGGCACCTACTCCGATGACGATGGTCACCATCTCGATTGCTTCCACCGCCGAAGCAAGGAAGGTGGTGGCGAAGACGAACAAGGCCACGTTCATCGCAGATGCAGCACCTCGATACCGGTGATGAGCTCGTCAAGATAGCCGAGAGTGCTCGCGCCGCATGATCCACCACTCAGTCACGCCGCGAGAAGAACCTAAGGCGCGAGGTGCGTGACGGCCAGGGCGGTCGCCTCCGCTCCCTGCCATGGCGCTGACGCGATGATTCGAACACCCGGCAGCTGCGCCAAGCAGTTGGCGTCCCACGTGGTCGCTGTACCCGGCCAGTGATGTGCACCGACGAACGCGGCGTCCACTCCCTGCAAAGCCTGTGCCGCTGCCGTGGGGTCGTTACAGGCGTTGGCGAGGGCTTCCACCAGCGGAAGGCTGAGCGAACCGTTCTCAGAGCCGTTGGGTACGAGCGGTGTCAGGTCGGTGACCGCCGTCAGCCAAAGACCGGCATCGTTCGTGTTTGTGAAAACCACCGAGTGGGGCGGGAGCAACGCGCCCATGCGGGTCAACACGGTGATGTCCGCCGGGGTCGCGAGCGACCGGATCGCAACGCTGTCTCGGTAATGATGCAAGTCGGCGCGAGCGCCGACGCCAAGCGAGATCAACGCAACCAGCGCTACGGCCGCGGCTGCGACGTCAAAGCCTGCAGCGGCCGGCCCCAGTCGGGCTCGCACCTCTGCGGGGAACTTCAATTCGCGGGACAACGCGAACCACGCCACGATCAGCGCGACTGCAACCGCCACGAATGTCAAGCGCCAAAGCGTCAAGCCCGACAAACCGTCGAAGATGCCGAGTGGGTAAGGCAGTGCGGGGGAGCCGAATACGTGCATCCACAGCCGATCGATTGGGCCGCGGACGAGGACTGCGACGAGTGCGACAGCGAGGGCGAGCACGGTTGCACCGACCCTGAGCCGTCGTTCGCGTGACAGCGCGCGCACCACCTGCAGAGCAGCAAGCGGGCCCGCGCCGAGAATGAATGGGATGAGCCAGTACTGAACGCCGAACAATCGGTCCTGGTTGCCCCAGGGGAACACCGCCTTCCAGAGACGGTCGAGATGACGGTAACCCAGGTCATCGGCCATCACGGCCACCAGGACGACTTCAGCCGCCAGTACCCAGAGCAACCGCCGCTGTATGAGCAGCGCGAGCACGCCGATAACAAGCAGGGCCAGAGCCACAGGGCCGGTCAGATCCGTCTGCGCGATGCGCAGAAAAATCGCGTGCCAATCGGGAGGCCCGCTGGCTTCTGCCACATGCACGATTGACGGCTCGGCGGGCATCCTCGGCGGAAACCGAGGGAGCCGGGTGATCACGGTCACCAGCAACGCACCGGTGGATACCGCGACGGCCGCCGCGCCGATCCGCGCGAGCGTGCGTCGCGGCGACGAGCGCAGTGCGGCCACCGCCGCCGCCGCGATGAGCGCGCCACCCACCACGAGCGCGGACAGCGCTTCGATGCCGTGTATCACCCATATCGAGGCGGTCGCCACGGCCAGCAGCAGCGCGTTGTCCAGCGGCTTCCTTCCACGTATCAGCCGCACGGTCGCGACGATGACGGGCACGACCAGCGTCGAATCGATGACCTGCGGGTAGCGTCCGAGCATCGCCTGCAGCGACGGAAAGGCGAGCCCGGCGGCGAAGAGTGGGACGGTCACGGCTAATGCCACAGAGCCCGTCGCCTCGAGTGCCAGCATGGTCAGCCCGAGGGGAAGCAGCAGGAGCGTGACCGCCACGATCGGGGTCATGGCCATGGCCGGCGGCGGTCCCCCGAGCCAGGACACCAACGCCGCGGTGGCCTCGAAGCCCGGCCGCGCGAGGGTGAATGCCGAGTGCTGCAGTGGAATCGGGAACAACGGCAAGACGTCGTGGGTGCGCGTGATGCTGGCGGCCAGGCCGCCGTGCCCCACTGCGTCGAAGTCCGGTGGCAGGACCTGCCCCGACAGCGCCACCGCGAAGACGGCGGCCGCCACGGCGCCGGCGATGAGCGCGGGTACAGGGACCCACCACGACTGCGTGGCAGCCGGGTCGCGGAGCGTGCGCAGCCACCGCAGCGCCGCAGCCGCGACCAGGCCCGCGATGCAGGGCAGGATGGTCAGTGGTTCGAAGGGGATGTGGACGAGTCGCAGACCCAGCCCGAGAATGCCGATGAAACCCGCCGACAGTCCGGGGGCGGCGGCCAGGCGCTCCCACGCGCGCCAGCGCGGCGCGAGCAGGGTGGCCATCGCGAAGCCCGGCAGCAGGGCGGCGATCAGGATACCGGGCAGCGCGCGAGAGAGATCCTCAGGCTGCAATGTGAGTCACTGCGAACGCCGCCGCCTCGGTTCCCTGCCAGGGCGCCGAGGTGATGAGACGCACGTCGGGAAGGCCGGCGATGCAGCGGAGGTCCCACGGCGCGTAGGAGTTCGGATACCGGTGCGCGCCGACGAAGACGACGTCGGCTTTCTGCACCGCCCGGGCGGCGGCGGCGGGATCAGCACACGCGTTGGCGAGAGCGACGACGAGCGGCAGGCTGAGCGTGCCCATCTCAGAGGTGTTCGGGACGAGCGGGGTGAGGTCCGTGAGCGCCGTGACGTACACGCCCGCGTCATCGAGACCGTCGGTGAGCACCAACGTGTGTGGCGGAAGCATGGCTGACATTCGGGTCAGCACGGTCACGTCTGCTGGGGTCACGAGCCCTCGGCTCACCACGTTGTTGCGGTACTGATGGAGCTCGGCGCGAGCTCCCAGACCCAGCGATATCAGCGCCACTATCGCGACGGCTGCGCCGGCCACGTCGAGGCCGGCGGCAGCGCTTCCCAGTCGCGTTCGCAACGACGCGGGCAGGCTCAAGCGGCGCGACAAGGCGAGCCAGGCAACGAGCAGTGCGGCGCCGACCTCGATGAACGTGAGGCGCCACGGCGTCAGCTGCGACAACGCATCGAAAATCCCCAGCGGAAACAATCCCACGGTGGGCGAGCTGAACACGCGCATCCAGAGGCGGTCGAGCGGGCCGTGCGCGAGTACAGCGATGAGGACGACTGCGATGGCAGCAACCGATGCCCAGAACTGCAGACGCCGCTCGCGTGAAAGCGCACGCATCCCCTGCAGGACAGCCAGCAGCCCCGCGCCGAGAATGAACGGGACGATCCAGTACTGAAGACCAAGCAGGCGGTCCTGATCGGACCACGGGAAGACCGCTGTCCACAACCTTGCGAGGTGACGCCAGTAGAAGTCGTCGGCCATCACCAAAACCACCACGATCTCAGTGGCCAGCACCCAGAGCATCCGTCGCTGGATGAGCAGTGCCAATACGCCGATCCCCAGCAGGGCCACGGCCGCCGGGCTGGTCAGATTGGTCTGCCCGATGTGCAGAAGGAGCTCGTGCCAGTGAACAGGTCCCTTCACCACCGGCAGGGGCGGGAAGGCGGACGGTTCGGGCGGCACCTGGGGTGGGACATGCGGGCGCCGGGTGATGACCGTTACCAGCAGCGCTCCACCGGCGACGGCTGCGGCGGCCGAGGCCATGCGGATCAGGGTGAGCGACGGTGAGACGCGGACGGCCCGGAACGCCGTCCACGCGAGCAGCACGCCACCAACCACGAGTGCCGTCAACACTTCGAGCCCGTGCACGACCCAGATCGAGGCGGTGGCCGCGCCGAGGAGCAGCGCGTTATCGAGCACGTGTCGCCCGCGCAGCACGCGCATTGCCGCAACGATCATGGGCGCGATGAGGGTGGAATCCACCACCTGCGGGAACCTGCCGAGGATCGCCTGGAACGACGGAAAGGCAAGTCCTGCGGCGAAGAGCGGGACGACGACCGCCAGTGCTACCGAACCTGTCGCCTCAACAGCCAGGAGCGCGAGACTGAGGGGAAGCAGGACCAAACTGGCGACGACGATGGGCGCCATGGCCATCGCCGGCGGCGGCCCGCCGAGCCACGACACCAGCGTTGCCGTTGCCTCGAAGCCTGGACGCGCGATGGTGAACGCCGAATGCTGGAGCGGAATCGGGAAAAGCGGCAGGACGTCATGGGTGCGCGCGATGCTGGCGGCCAGCGCGGCGTGGACACGCGGGTCCCAGTCCGGTGGCAAGACCTGTCCAGAGAGTGCCACGGCAAACACGACGGCGCCAACCATGCCCGCTACCAGCGCCGGGACCGGGACCCACCAGGGAAGCGCGTGCGCTGCTTCGCTTCTCGTCCGTGCACGCCGGAAAGACGCCGCCACGACGAGCAGCGCAATGCATGGAAAGACCGTGAGGCGCTCGAACGGGATGTGGACGAGCCGGAGGCTGAGGCCGAGAGCTCCGATGAAACCCACCGACAGTCCGGGCGCGGTCGCCAGCCTCTCCCACGCGCGCCAGCGCGGCACCAGTAGCGTGGCCAGCGCATACCCGGGTAGGAGGGCGGCGATGAGAATGCCGGGGAGCGCTTGCGCGAGGTCGTGCAGCTGCAACGACTGTTGGGTCAGCGACCTTTGAGCGTGGCGACGGCGAACACCGTCCTGGCGATGATCAGCACGTCGAGCGCCACCGATTGTCGTTTGATGTAGTAGAGGTCGTACGAGAGCTTGACCGCCGACCCGTCAATGCCGCCGCCATAGCCGAAGTTGACCTGCGCCCATCCCGTCAGGCCGGGCCGGACTGAGAGGCGAGTGTTGTAGTACGGGATGCTCTTGCGCAGCGCGTCGACGTAGTGAGGTTGCTCCGGCCGCGGACCGACGACACTCATGTCGCCACGCAGGATGTTCCACGCCTGCGGCAGCTCATCGAGATGGAGGCGCCGGAGCAGCGAGCCCGCCCTGGTGATGCGGACGTCGTCCTCCGCGGTCCACTGCAGATCCTGCTCCGGGCGGACTCGCATGGTGCGCAGCTTGAGGATCTGGAACGGCCGTCCATACTGTCCGAGGCGCGCCTGCCGGTGGAATACGGGCCCGCGATCCTCGAGTTTGATGGCGACCCAGACGAAGGGCATGACGACACACAGCAGCAGCATGCCGACGAAGCCGGCGACGATGTCGACCAGGCGCTTGACCATCGCGTACACGCGTGAGGTCTCGCTGCGCTTCTGCAGCGAGAGCAGCCAGCTCTGCCCGAGCCGGTCGATGAGGAGGCGTCCCGTCAGCTCCTCGTAGACGTCCGCGAGCGACCGTACGACCACGCC
>Ga0307477_10003498_pt1 | contig 11681 bp, 9 predicted proteins | sample atmos_gasesECM2C_FD_203316 | JGI IMG/M metagenome (GOLD analysis project Ga0307477, IMG submission 203316) | Hardwood forest soil microbial communities from Morgan-Monroe State Forest, Indiana, United States - atmos_gasesECM2C_515 | ecosystem: Environmental > Terrestrial > Soil > Temperate...
GACCCGAACGATTTGGTCGATATAGGCCTTGAGGACCGCTGGGATGGAGAAGTTGAACATCGGCGTGCCGATCACGATCTCGTCGGCCGCCTTGATCTCGGCGACGAGCTCGTCCGAGACCTTTATAGCGGCGTTGCTTTCCGGCGAATGCTGCTCACGTGGCGTGAAGGCACCGCCGATCCAGGCATTATCGACGAACGGCGGGGGCGTCTTGATCAGGTCGCGGACAACGACAACGGAGCCAGGGTGCGCGGCTTTCCACGTGTCGATGAAATGCACGGTGAGCCTTCGGGACGTGGAGAAGGCGTGGCGAGGACTGACCTCGATCGCAAGCAGGGTGGGCATTTGAGGCTCCTATGCGGCTGATAAGCTCCCTCCCCCAACTTAGACGGTGCTAATAATCAAAAAAGAGATGAAGTTTCGATAGAGATATTCAATATATATGATTATGTTGGACTCACTGACCCTGGACCAAATCCGGATTTTCCTCACAGTCGCCGACACCGGCAGCTTCTCAAAGGCTGCGAAACAGCTCAACCGCGCCCAGTCGGCAGTGACTTACGGCATCCAGAAGCTCGAGGCGCAGTTCGGCATTCCGCTGTTCGATCGCACCGCCTATCGGCCGGTGCTGACGGAAGCGGGGCGTGCACTGCTGCCGCGAGCGCGCCGGATCGCCGAGGAGACAAATGCTTTCCGTGATACCGCGCGAAGCCTGGCCAGCGGATTGGAAGCGGAGTTGACGATCGTCCTCGACTCCATGTTCCCGATGAGCGCGGTCGTCGAAACGTTACGCGTTTTCACTGCGAAATTCCCAACCGTTCCGCCGCGCATCTACGTGCAGTCGCTCGGCGCAGCCGCAGAGCTGGTACTCGACGGCACTTGCATGATTGGATTGCTGCCGCTTTTCTTCAGCGATATGGCGCCCCTGAAGCGCTTCCCCTTGCTCACCGTCAATCTGATCCCGGTGGTGGCACCTGAACATCCGCTGGCGACACTCGACGGCCCGATCGATACGCAAGTCCTGCAACAACATGTCCAGCTTGTGCTCACCGATCGCTCGTCGCTCACTGCAGGATGTGACTATGGCGTATTGTCGGGCCGCACGTGGCGCCTGGCGGACCTCGGCGCGAAGCACTCGATGCTGCTGGCGGGTCTCGGCTGGGGCAACATGCCCTCCCATCTGGTACAGAATGACGTTGCGCGAGGAAGACTGAAAGCCATTCGACCGGTGGAGTTCGACTCGAGAGTTGCCCAACTCGTGATGTGTGGCGCCTACCTCGCCGACCATCGGCTAGGCCCCGCAGGTCAGTGGATGATCGAGCATTTGTCGGCCGTTGTCGGCGGTTAGACCGAGCGCATGCAGCTCACCATGTCGCTTATTGGCACAAAGCGGACATCGAAGATGCGCTCGTTGATGTCCGCTCAAGCGTCGTCCGGCAAAGTCCGCTTTTGGAAAAAACGGACGAATTTGCGAGTACGATCAGCTAATCGGTCGATTTCTTTTTGATGACATCGGCGACGCGCCGGTCGCTCGGGCTGACGAGAATGATTTCATCATCTTTGACGTAGAACGAATGGGATCGCGCCTGCGGCACTTTTTGAATGACATCGGGCGGCAGCGGATGGAGCTTGACGTCATCGGGCACCACATCGCCGACCGTTTCCGGGGCAGAATCCTCCTTGGGAACGTTAAGATCCTTCAAGACGATTTCTCTGATGATGTACTCCTGTTCCGCCGTCAGCGTGAGGCGCGGCGCGGGAGCGACGGCCGGCGGGGCAGTGCCCTGTGCTTGCACATTTTCACTCGACGCCGCGCACAACGCGGTCAGCCCAAATGCTGCGGCAAGCGCCAGAAAACCTGCCCTTGGCAGCCGGGTTGAGCCTCGCGGCAGAAGAAAAAATGTCATCTTATGGCTCTCATATATGCGATTTAACCGGGCAGTTGATGTGAAAACTTCTGACGGACCGTATCGGTTCCGAGTGACCCGGACATTGGCGTTAGTCCGGCCTAAGCTATAGACCTGCCTAACAGCTGGTCGCCAGGAGACAGCCGCGATGCCTTTCCTATGCGCTCTAGGAATTCTCGCCTTAATCGTCTGCTTCGAAAAACCTGCTCACGCGCAGGAACACCTGTGGTGCATCTATAAAAACTACGGCGACGGTGATGGCGTTTGCCGGTACGCGACATTGCAACAATGTTTGCCGGATCGGCTCGGAACTGGCGCGTCCTGTGGACTCAATCCCCGCCCGTCCGCGCCGGAGCTACACCCGAGGTCGCCGCGGCGTTCTTGTGAGGAGCCGCCCTCACCCGCCGCTCAATAATCAACCCGCACTAGATAAAGCCCGTGCGGCGGCGCGACTTGACCGCAGGCGGTGCGATCGCGCGCGGCAAGGGCTGTGGCAAGATCGTCAGCGCGCCATTTGCCCTCGCCGACATGAATGAGCGAGCCGACCATCGAGCGCACCTGGTGTTGCAGAAACGAGCGCGCCGCAGCGGTGACGCGAATTTCGTCGCCGTCGCGCGCGACATCGAGACGATCGAGCGTCTTCACCGGTGATTTCCCCTGGCACTCCGTGGAACGGAAGGTCGTGAAGTCGTGGCGGCCGATCAGGTGCCGCGCCGCCGCGTGCATCGCCTCGGCATCGAGTAGGCGCGGCACTCGCCAGGCGCGATTTTGTTCAAGCGTCAGATCGGCGCGCCGGTTGACGATGCGATAAAGGTAATGCCGTTTGACGGCGGAGAACCGCGCGTCGAAATCCGGCGCCGCGCGCTCCGCAGCCAGCACCGCGACCGGCTGCGGCCGCAAATGGAAATTGACGGCGTCGCGCACGGTCTCGGTGTCCCAGTCTTTGGTGAGATCGACATGCGCAACCTGGCCAAGCGCGTGCACACCGGCATCGGTCCGCCCGGCGGCGCTGACCGTAGCTTCTTCGCCCGCGAATGCGGCAATCGCCGTGGTGAGAACGCCCTGCACCGAGACGCCCCTATCCTGCGCCTGCCAGCCGACATACGGCGTGCCGTCATATTCGATCGTGAGCTTGTAGCGTGGCATCGCGGTGCAGCTTAATGCAGCTGAGTGCCGCGCGGGATCGGCGTGCCGCGCAAAAATTCCTCCGCCCGCATCGGCTTTCGCCCCTCGCGCTGCAGCTCAAGGAGCCGGATCGCGCCCTCCCCGCATGCGACGATGAGTTCGTCATCGAGCACGCGGCCGGGCTCGCCGACGCCGCTGCCCTTGGTGCTGCGCAGAACCTTGATGCGCCCGGCGCTCGTATGCTCGAACCAGGCGCCCGGAAACGGCGACAGGCCACGGCAATGATCGTGAACCTCGTTCCACGGTTGCCTCCACTCGATGCGCGTTTCGGCTTTCTCGATCTTGTCGGCATAGGTCACGCCCACGCTCGCTTGCGGCGTCAAATGCAGGTCGCCTTTTTCCAGATCAGCGAGCGCGCGCACCATCAAGCGGGCGCCAAGCCGCGCCAGTTCATCGTGAACATCGCCGCCAGTGGCATCGGGAGCGATGGCGACGCGTTTCTCCATCGCAACCGGCCCGGTATCGAGACCCTCTTCCATTTTCATCACCGCGACGCCGGTCTCGCGATCGCCGGCCATGATGGCGCGCTGGATCGGCGCCGCGCCGCGCCAGCGCGGCAACAGCGAGGCATGCAGGTTGAAACAACCAAGCGGAAACAGTCCGAGAATCTGTTTCGGCAGGATCAAGCCATAGGCCACGACCACCGCCGCATCGGCATGATGCGCACGCACGGCGTCCGCGACGACGATCTCGCGCAAAGTTTTAGGCGTAGAAACCGGCAAGCCGAGGCGCTGGGCCTGTTGCGCGATTGGCGAGGCCTTTTCCGCCATGCCGCGGCCGGTCGGCCGCGGCGGCTGCGTATACACCGCCGTCAGTTGATGTCCGGCCCCGGAAATCGCGTCCAATGTGGGCACGGCGAATTCCGGCGTGCCCATGAAAACAAGGCGGAGCGCCAATCACGCCTCCACGTTCTTGATGCTCGTTGCTGTGTTCTTGGCCGCCTTGGCGAATTTTTTGATGACGCGGTCGCGCTTGAGCTTGGACAGATGATCGATGAAGAGCACGCCGTTGATATGGTCAATCTCATGCTGCAGGCAGGTCGCCAACAGGCCCTTGGCGTCGATCTCGCGCTTTTTGCCGGCAAGATCGAGATATTTGACCTTCACCGCGGTCGGCCGTTCGACTTCCTCATAGTAATCCGGAATCGACAGGCAGCCTTCCTCGAACTTGGCGCGCTCTTCCGATTGCCAAAGAATTTCCGGATTGATGAACACCTGCGGCTCGTGATCGTTTTCTTTTTTTGACAAGTCCATGGTGATCACGCGCTTGGCGACGCCGACCTGGATCGCGGCAAGCCCGATGCCCGGCGCCTTGTACATCGTCTGGAACATGTCATCGACGAGCTTACGGATGCCGGCGTCGATCTGTTTGACCGGCTCCGAGCGCAACCGCAGGCGCTTATCGGGAAGCTTGATGATCTCGCGGATCGCCATCGTCATACCGCCATGGCGGCGATGTAATTGGTGCGTAAAGCGGGGTCAATGCGCCGGTTCAGGGTCAAAACTTAAGGGTCCGAATTGCGCATCGCCCGCCAAGCGGCTATGACCGTTCGCTGTTCGTTCCGGCGCGAATCAGCTGGCCGAATCACGTAGACGATTGGACGAACCACCGCCTGACCCGTCGAGCAGAACATGACCGACAGCGTCCTGACCTTGCTCTTTGCCGCCGTCGCCGTTGCCGGACTTGCTGTGCTCGGCGTCGTGCTGTGGCGCAATCGCCATCCGGCGGATCGGCAGGCGGCGACGGTTGCGGAATTGCTGCAGGCGCAGCGCGACGGCGCGGCGCGGCTCGAGGCCATGATCAAAATGCTCGCCGACCGGCAGTCGCAGGTTCAGCATGCGGTCAACGAGCGCCTCGACAGCGTCTCGAACCGGCTCGGCGATTCGCTGCAGAAGACCACGCAGCACACCGCGGAGAATTTGCACAAGCTGCACGAACGGCTTGCCGTCATCGACAGCGCGCAGAAGAACATCGCGGCGCTCGCCACCGAGGTGACGTCGCTGCAGGGCGTCTTAGCCAACAAGCAATCGCGGGGCGCGTTCGGGCAATTGCGCATGGAGGCCATCATTGCCGACGGATTGCCGAAGGGCGCTTACGAATTTCAGCGCACGCTTTCCAATCGCACCCGGCCCGATTGCTGCGTGTTCTTACCGGACAAGCGGCCGATGGCGATCGACGCCAAGTTCCCCCTCGAAGCGGTGACGGCCTATCGCGAAGCCAAGTCCGAGGATGAGCGCAAAGCCGCGGCCCAGCGCCTGCGAACCGATGTGAGCAAGCACATTGCCGACATCGCCGAAAAATATTTGATTCCCGGCGAGACCTACGAGGTCGCGTTGATGTTCGTGCCGTCGGAATCGCTTTACGCCGAGCTCTACGAGGGCTTTGACGATCTTTTTCAGCGTGCCCATCGCGCGCGTGTCATGATTGTTTCGCCGGCGCTGCTCGCGCTCGCCGTCCAGATGGTGCAGCAAATCCAGAAGGACGCCCGCATGCGCGAGGCGGCCGATCAAATCCGCGACGAAGTCGCGCGGCTGGTGAAAGATGTCAGTTTGTTGGGAGACCGTGTCCGCAAATTGCAAAATCATTTCAATCAGGCCAGTGAAGACATCCGGCTCGCGATCGTGTCCGTCGACAAGATCGAGGCGCATGGCGATCGGATCCGAGAGGTCGAGCTGGAGACGGACGCCGAGAATGTCGTGGCGGCGCCGACTCTCAAACTGCAAGCCGGCGAGTAGCGGCGCATGGCCGCGCGTTCCGATGCCCGCGCCGCAGCCGCGCGCCCGTTCCTGACCGAGACGATCGGGGTTTACTTAAAGCCGCGCGTGCTCGTGATCATGTTTCTCGGCTTCTCCTCGGGCCTGCCGCTCGCTTTATCGGGTTCGACGCTGCTGGTTTGGATGACGGAAGCCGGCGTCAATCTCGGCACGATTGGATTATTCGCACTGGTCGGCACGCCCTACACGATCAAGTTTCTCTGGGCGCCGCTGATCGACGCGCTCGACGTGCCGCTGCTGTCGCAGCGATTCGGCCGTCGCCGCGGCTGGCTCTTGCTTTCGCAATTTCTCTTGATGGCGGCGATTGTCGTTCTCGGCCTGTGCAATCCATCGGTCTCGCCGCTGCCGGTGGCAATCGGCGCGCTTCTGGTCGCCACCGCCTCGGCGACCCAGGACATCGTGGTCGACGCCTTTCGCGTGGAAAGCCTCGACGAAACCGAGCAGGCCGCCGGCATGGCGTCCTATGTGGCCGCCTACCGCATCGGCATGTTGGTTTCGACTGCCGGCGCGCTGTTTATGGTCTCAGGCTTTCAGGGTCTTGGCCTCGACCACAACGCCGCGTGGAGCGCCGGCTACGCGGCGATGGCCGTGCTCGTCCTCATTGGCGTGGCAACGACGCTCCTTGCGCGCGAACCGGAGAAATCGGCGAGCGCGGTTGCGGCGCAGGCCCGGGAGACCTCGCTGCAGCGGGTCGTCGCAGCCGCGGTCGGCGCGTTTTCCGAGTTTTTGACCCGCGATCTGGCCCTGGTGGTTTTGGCCTTTGTCATTCTCTTCAAGTTCACCGATGCGCTCTCGGGCGCGATGACCGCGCCTTTCGTGATCGACCTCGGCTTCTCGCGCAACGAATATGCGGCGATCATCAAGGGTGTGGGCCTCGCCGCGACACTGATTGGCGGCTTTACCGGCGGCTCGCTGGCGCGCGCTTTTTCGCTTCCGGTCAGCCTTTGGATCGGCGGATTGGCGCAAGGCTTCGCCAATCTCGCGTTTTCATGGCAAGCGGTGCTCGGCCACAACGCGGCGTGGCTCACCTTTGCCATCATCGCCGAGAATTTCACCAGCGCCATCGGGACCGTAATTTTCGTCGCTTATCTCTCGGCGCTGTGCCGAAACCCGCTGCACACGGCGACCCAATACGCGCTCCTGACCGCGCTGGCGGCATTCGGCCGGACCTACCTGTCGTCGGCGGCCGGCTTCATCGCCGCGACGACCGGATGGGCGTGGTTCTTCGCCATTTGCGCAGGTGCCGGATTGCCGGCACTGATGTTATTGGCCCTGCTCCAGCATCGCGGCCATTTTGACGGCCTGGCGCCATCCAAAAACGGACCCAAAAACGGAGCCAAGAACTAAGCAAGAATTAACAGGAATTAACCTGCACGGAAGCGATCCGCAAAGCTGCGCAATTTCGCGCAATTTGCGCCACCGTTGCCACAGTTTCTCCCGCCTCGCGCACTCGCAAAAAAGTCTTTTTGTGTGGATCAGATCGGTATAATCGCGGTTGTCCTATTGCGGCACTAACCGGCACGGCGCGCGCCATTCCCATGGACCTGATCCTGGTCAAGCTTTTTGCGGCGGCGCTGGCGCTGAGCCAGGTCACCACCCAGCCGCAGGCCATCAAGACGCAATTCGATCCGGCCAAGGATCAGGACGAGGTCGTGCAGATCTTGCGCAATGGTTGCGCGCATATGAAGCAGGCGTTCGATATTGAATCGATCAATCTCGACGAACTGATCGCGACCGCGCTTGACGATCCCAAGGCGGTGGGCGCCGAGATCAAGGCTTTCCACGGGCTGAACTTCACCGATCTGAATACCGCCTATCACCAGTTCTGCAAAAACGAGCCGATCGCCAATCCGGTCGTCGACATGGGGCAGGTGATAGATTTCTTTAATAAGGCGGCGGCGGATCTGCCGGATCAGACCATTCTCAAAGGCAAGCGCTTGCCGAGCATGAGCGTCGTGCTCGACGGCAATGGCCGGGACTTCGCCGACGTGTTCGAGTCCGGCAATCGGCGCGTTTGGATTTCGCTCGCCGACATTCCCGAGCCGGTGCAAAAGGCCTTCGTCGCCGCCGAAGACCGGCGCTTCTATCAGCACCACGGCGTCGACGAGCGCGGCATTATCCGCGCTTTTGTAGGCAATCTTGCCGATCCGCGCCGGCCGCAAGGCGGCTCAACCATCACCCAGCAGGTGGTGAAGAATCTGTTGGTCGGCGACGACGTCACCTATGAGCGCAAAATTCGCGAGATGGTCGTGGCGTCGCGGCTCGAGAATACGCTCGGTAAGAACGACATTCTCGAACTGTATTTGAATTCCGCTTATCTGGGCCGCGGCTCGTGGGGGATCGAGATGGCCGCGCGCAGCTATTTTGGCAAATCGGCGAAGGATCTCACCCTGCCCGAGGGCGCGATGCTAGCCGGCCTCTTGAAGGGACCGAATTACTACAATCCGGACCGGCATCCGGATCGCGCCAAAGAACGGCTCGCTTATGTGCTCGACCGCATGCAGGAAGACGGCGCCATCAGCGCGGCGCAAAAGGATGAGGGGCTGGCAGCGCCACCGAAACTTGCCGCTTACCAGGCTCCGCGGCGCGACACCGGCTTTCACTTCGTCGATTTCGTCGGCCGCGAGGCCAAAGCGGGCGGCGTCGCCAGCCTGACCGCGCGCTCTTACACTGTGCATTCGACAATCGACGCGCAATTGCAGCGCGACACGGAAGCCGCTCTCCAGGAAGGCCTGGCGCATTTCGAATTATCGACCGGGCGGATGCAATTCCGCGGGCCCGAAGCGAATATCGGCGAGGTGGTCCGCAAACTGGAAAGCGACAATCGCACCGGCTTACCGGCTTGGCAGCAGGCGCTGCAGGCGGTCCGCCTGCCACTCTACGATGTGCACTGGACTCCGGCCGTGGTGTTGTCCAAGGGCGGAAGCAAGAAAGGCGACGAGGCGATCCGCGTCGGCTTGCCGGACGGTCGCATCCTGCCGCTCGCGGTGTGGAGCGGCGCGATTCGGCGCGGCCTCGGGCTTTATGACGTGGTTTATGTTCACGTCGTCGAGGGCAAAAGCATCGAGACCAGATCGCGGAGCAAAGCGACGAGCGGCGGCGCGCCAAGCGGCGTCGTGCAAACCAGCGCCCAAGCGCAGCTCCGAGTCCGCCCGACGGTGCAAGGCGCGGCGCTGGTGCTCGAAAACAAGACCGGCCGCATTCTGGCGATGGCCGGTAGTTTTTCTTATCCGCTCAGCCAGCTCAATCGTGTCGCGCAAAGCCAGCGCCAGCCTGGCTCGGCGATGAAGCCGTTGACCTATCTCACCGCGCTCCAGCATGGCCTGCAGCCGAACACGCTGGTGCCGAACGAACCGATCACGCTGCCCCCGATCGGCAGCGGCGCCGATGGCCGCGACGTGATCAGCCGCGACTATGGCGGCTTTGCGCGTCCGCAGGATTTCTGGTCGCCGCGCAATGCCGATTACAATGAAGGCGGCCTGTTCACCATGCGACGCGGGCTTGAGAATTCCATCAACGTCGTGACCGCGCATCTGCTCGACGGCGGCATCAGCGACAGCCCGGAGAAGAGTCTCGACGCCGTCTGCGCCACCGCGGTCGCCGCGAAAATCTATTCCGAATGCGTGCGCTACTACCCCTTCGTGCTCGGCGCGCAGCCGGTGCGCATGATCGATCTCGCCGCGTTCTATGCGGCAGTCGCCGATGAAGGCGCGCTGCCGCAGCCGCACGGCATCGATTCGATCGAGGAGAACGGCCGCACGGTTTACGAATATCCGAAGACGCCGCTGCCATGGATCGGCGCCGCCGACCGCGCCTCGTTTTACCAGCTCAAGACCATGCTGCAGGGAGTTGTGGCGCGCGGCACCGCGCGCGCGATCGGCGGGCTGTCGCCCTATGTCGCGGGCAAAACCGGCACGACCGAAGATGCGGTGGACGGCTGGTTCATCGGCTTCACCAATGACGTCACCGTTGCGGTGTGGGTCGGTTACGACAATGCCGATCACAAGCGCCGCTCGCTCGGCACCAATGCGACGGGCGCGCGCGTGGCGCTGCCGATCTTCGAGCCGATCATCCAGGCGATCTGGGCCGAACACGTTGCGCCGAAAACGCTCTTAAGCGGCCCATCGCCTGAGGCGAGAAAACTGCTGGTGGATGTGCCGATCGATTACGCCTCCGGCAATCGCGTCGCCGGCGGCGGCTTTATCGAGCATTTCCGCCGCGATGCCGCCGGCCAGGTCGAGGACACGCAGTATCAATTGGCGTCGCGTTACGGCGGCTATTATGAAGGCGATCAATGGGGCTACAACGACCAGGGCTCGTTCTGGGGCGGGTACAATCGTAATGGCCAATGGATCGGACGCTCCTATTATCGGAATTGGCGCTCACTGCCGCCGCAACCGTCGCCCGCGGCCCGCGGCCTGTTCCAGCCGTGGCGTTGGAGCGACAATCCCTCGCCGCTGCGTGAATTCTTCTGGGGCGGGCGGGTGAATTGACCGGTTTCCCTTGGCAGAAGGCTCGCATGCGCCGCGCGGGGTTACTCGTTCTTGCCCCAATCGCCGGCGCATTGTTTGCCGCGTCGCCTTCGACCGCTCAGACGAGCGAATTTCGCATCGACAATGTGAGTTCGGCGCGCAAGATGGACGCAACGCGGCTTACCGCGGGCGCGATCGAATTTTCCGATCACACCGGCGCCGGGACCACGAGCGAGAGCGCGCTGATGCCCTTTGACGAGTGGGCAAGCCGGCAGCCGACCGAGAAAAAATTTCTGGCGCTGTTTCCGAGCTACGTCGAACCGCTGGTCACCGATGACAAAGCCTCCGAACCGGCGCAGAAGCCCGAAAAGCTTTACATGTATGTCGCGCAGGCGCGCTTTGTGCTCGCCAAGGCGCTGGGCGCCATCGATCTTTCGCGCTACGTGACGCTCGCCTTTCTGCAAAAGATCGACCCCGCCATAAAACATTCGCCGATCGGCGCGGCCGACGTAACGACGTTCAAGGATAAAGCCGGCATCGGTAACGCGAATCCCGATCGCCAGTGGTGCACCGGCCTTGCCAACGCGATCTGCATTGCCTCGACCTACAAGCTCGAAGGCAAGATTCCGATCGGCATTACGCTCGTGAATAAATTGCGCGAAAGCAAAAAGGTCGCCGATCATATCGATTTTCAAAGCGAGCTTGCCGCGCGCCCGCTGGCCGATCTCGATCAGAGCGGATTGCAGGAACTGACCGCGCTGAATACCCCGATCGCTGGCGTGCTGGAACAGAATATTTTCTACGTCAATCAAATCATGAAATTCGGCAAGTTTTTCGCCGTGTTTCAGGCCCACCCATCGGACGCCGACAAAACCGTGGTGACGGCGTTCATGGCGCTGGCGATCAAGGCCAGTGTGCTTGACGAGAAGCGCGAATTCGAAAAAGTGCCGGTGCTGCGCAACCTGGTGCCGGCGCAAGTGCTGATGGGACAATCCTCGTTCAATTCCGGCGAATCGATCAGCGCTGGCCTGCCGAAATACGCCCGCAACGAAATCAAGACCGTCGCCGGTTTGTTGCAGGCGAATTAGAGCGTAGACTCATAAATCAGGGTCGATGGGCCAATTTCCGCTCAGCCCCCGAAGACGATTTCGCCGAACGCCGTCTTCATGTCCGCGAAGTGCCAGAAGCGGACATGGGCTCTAATGCGGCGTCGCGAAAACGCCGCATCCGCTTTTGTTTGGCAGCCGCATCAGAACGTTTTTGTTCTCCTTAAACCTCGTGGGACGCCCAGCAGTGTTCCTGCCCAGCAGTGTTCCTGCCCAGCAGTCTTCCGCCCTAGCGCC
>Ga0307477_10003499_pt1 | contig 11680 bp, 12 predicted proteins | sample atmos_gasesECM2C_FD_203316 | JGI IMG/M metagenome (GOLD analysis project Ga0307477, IMG submission 203316) | Hardwood forest soil microbial communities from Morgan-Monroe State Forest, Indiana, United States - atmos_gasesECM2C_515 | ecosystem: Environmental > Terrestrial > Soil > Temperate...
CGACTTGTGGTCGTAGCGCTCACTTCAACATGGACCTCGGATTCTGGAGGGCGGGCGCCTCATTCAGGAAATGCTGATAGGAGGGGTCCATCGACTGGTACCGTTTGTTCGCTGGATTCCACCGGACGGCAATTGGCAGCGTCCGCTCGCTGCTTCCCGTCTTCAGTGGCGTGAAGTAGAGAGACATGCCCTGGTCCGGACTGTTCTCGTACTGCAGCTTCCAACCACTCACGGGCGTCAGGGGAGTCAGAGCCAGAAAGCCTTTCTGATTTTTCAGGTGCTCGTCTGCGCGCATCAATTCGACCCATTTTCCGTCATCGTTCTCCGCAATCACCGCACGCGTGATGACGGTTCCCGCCACCACACTCTTGGGAGTGTTCGGGACGACGTTGGCTGCGAGCACCTGCTGTCTGCCATTCTTCGCCAAATCCCCGTACAGCAACACCTGGGCGTCGGTCCCCAAGACGGCCGATGCGGCGGCTTGAAATTCTTCAGGAATGACGGGTTCGGCGGATTTCTTTTCAGCTTCCTCGGCAGCCTTTGGCGCTCCAGAGCCGCATCCACCCAGGACCGCGGCAAGAGTAATGAGGGCGAACGTGTCCCGGCCACGGGACCTAGCCGTCGAGGGACCGCCTGGTGGCATCGGTGCCATTCCTTGTCTGGGCGCAATTCGAGAACGGGAGCGAATCATTCAGGTCCTTTCCAAAATAGACGCGCCACCTAGCCTCGAGTAACGCACGAAAATGCCTTTTTTCATCGCGTCACAGGCTTGGCGCCGCCAGCGTTATCTCCACTACCCGGCCGGGCTTGCCGTCCGCCTCTTTGGTACAGAGCACCTCCATTACCTGGGGCACGTCTGGCCCAGCCTAGTCAAACGCGTAATACATCAATTCTAACGGCTGCCCGTCGTTCGTGCTAGGACTCCTCGAATCCGGCTCCTCATATAACTCAACTACCCTCGCCGCGATGTCCCCGACGCCAAGCCCGCCCGTTTTCGAGGGCCCGGCGGACAGGGAACGGCAGTTGGCAGGCGCCCACGGCGTCTCGACCGTCATATCCTTACTCAAAACTGAAAACTTATGCCTGCTACTTATCTCTGCACCAATATCGCATCCAGGCGCGCCTCAAAGTTCTCCTCGCCTTCGCTCGAGAGTTCGCTCCGTTCGACCGGCAGGGCGGCTTCCACCGCCTCCACCCAGGCAAACAGTTTTTGGATGTTCTCCCGGGTTTTCTGGTGATACTGCTTCAAATTGTCCCCGGCTGCCATCCAATTCCGGAAGGTGCGCTCGACCGGATGGTCGGAGCCTTCAAAAGGGTTCGTCGCCGCGCCGGGCGCGAGCAATCCTGCATGTCCCGTGAAGAAATGCTCGAAACCCAAATCCGCAACCAAGTGGCCGGTGGCCGCAGCGATGCCCCCATCGTAGGCCGGCCCCTGGCATAGCAACTCGAGCGCTTGCGGCCCGTAGGTCCATTTCATGGTCTCGATATCGAAGCTCCACAAATCCCATGGCGCTTCCACGATGTATGCCGTGTCTTCGTTGATATGCAACGCGGCGAGCGCCGCTACCTCCGCGGGCGAGAACGTCCCTTCCTTCAGGTCCCATTCGGCCACGGGCGATTCGGTTGGGTCCACCGCCTGCACGATCAATTGCTGGAATCGGCCTTCGCTCTCGGACAGAGGAGCCGCGGTCAGGAATCGCGCGAACTCCGGGATCATCGTTTGCACGGAGAAATCGCGTGTCCAGACGCGCAGATAGGCCCGGTTCGCCATGGTCAAACAGCGATTATACAGGCCTGGAAGGCTTGTCCGCCAACGGAGTGATCCGTTTCAGCAGCGAGGAATCCGCATAAAGAGGATTCGGTCTGAACTTCACTGTTTCGATGGCCCGGGCTTTTCAAAGCCCGCGGCTATTTGCTGCAGCCGTTCCCGCAGCGTGTCGCCGAACCGCGCAAACACTTCCCCAGAAGCTTCGCGCAGTTTCTCCTCCGCGGTCTCCGCGATCTTTGCAATAACATCACGCGATTGATGATCAAGTGTCGTCACCGTCGCCACCATCCAGGAATTGGAGATGTTTTCCAGCCGCCCGCGATACTGTTCCGCCGATTCGTCGTGAATTTTGCCGATCGCCCCGCGCAACTCGGCCAGGTTGCTTTCACTCATCTTTCTCCAGGCTTCCCACAATGTGGAAAAGCCTGACTGGGCCTTTTCCTGCGCTTCCTCCACGCCCTTGGTTACCGCGTCGCTCATCGCCGCCTGGAATCGCAGCAGGAATTCCTCCTGCTGCGTTGTCAGCTTGTCATTGATATCGGCACGCGTTGAATCGAGCCGTTCGCGCGACCCTTCTACGCTTTTACGCATCAGTTCCGTGAAACCCTCGAGTTCGCGCCGCGCATTCCGCTGGATTTCGTCAGTGAAGGCCGCCGACGTGGTATCCGCCGCTTCGGCAAAGAGCACCCGGACGCGTTCGAACGCCTCTTGCACGGCTTCTTCCATTTGTTTCCGGGACTGCCCGAGGTAGCTCCGGCTCACGTTGCTCAATTCGTTCGCAAACAATCCGGAAACCTCACCAGCCTTTTCCCGAAGCTGACTGGTGGTCTGCTCCACCGTCTTTTCGGAAAGGCCCTGCATTTGGGTTTGTGTCTTTTTCTCATACCACTCAGCGGTCTTGAACATTTCTTCGGCAAATTGGTGCTTCAAGCCGGCGGACTTGTTCTCGAGGTCCTCGAGGTTTCGCGACGTGATCGTTTGTGCCGATTCATTCAACACTTGCTCGACGCTCCCGAGGTTCTCCCTGAAGCGCGCGAGCGACTCCGCGAATGCTTCATCTGCCGAAGTGCGAATACGGTCCTGCTGCATGGTCATCGCGGCCTCGAGCAACGACCTTCCGCCCGCGAGCCGGTGAATGGCCTCCTCAGCCTGGCTGACGTGAGGCGCCACCATCTGTTGCACCTGCTGCTCAAATTTCTCCAACGCCTCGCTATTTGCCGCTTCGAAGCTGTTCCGGATGCGCCCGTGGATTTCCTCGAACAATGTCTCCGAGCGGCGGTGCAGTTCATTCCTGTGCAAGCTCAAAACGCCGTCAAGCTGCGACTGAAAGCCGCTGACTGCTTGCTGCTGCACGGTCTCGATGCGTCCCGCATGCTGCTCGAGCCTGTCGGTTGTCTCGTTCGCGCGGGACAGCATCTCTTCGAGTTGTTTGGTGTGGGATTGCAGCGTCTCCTTGACGGATTCGGCCTGCGCGGCCCCCTTTTTCTCCAGTTGGTGTTGAAGTTCCTTTGCTTCCTCTTTCAGTTTTTCAGTTGCGCGGTCCTTCGCCGCATTCAGTGCCGACTCCGCCTCGTTCTGCAATCGCGCCTGGGCTGCCTGTACTTCTTCTGACAGCTGCTCCCGCAAGGCGTTCTGGGCTTCCGCTTGCGCCGTAAGCGCACGCTGCTGGATTTCGTTCGCCGTGGCGCTAAGCGTCTCGTTCTGCTGGCCAGCCGATTCCTGACGTGTTCGCGCCTCTTCTTCAGCCCTGACGGCCGCCTCCTCCAGGCGCGCTTTTACCTCGGCTTCCACGGTTTCCGCCTGTATCCGCAGTTTCGCTCCCGCCTCTTCTGCCTGGGAGCAAAGCGCCTGCAACATTTCCTGGGTGCTCGAAAGCTGTTTTTCGTGCTGCTCCCTTTGCGCGGCGCCTTCCCTTGCGAGTTGCGCTGTAAATTCGTGGGTCAATTGCTCTAATTGCGGGGCTAGCCATCGGGGGAGCTCGTTCTTCAATGACTCGGCGGCAGCCGTCTGCGCGGCTCGCACTTGTGTCTGCGATTCTTCCTGGATACTGCCGACAGCCTGGGCGGTCTCCCTTGCTAGTTCGTCCCGGAATGCCAGATACTTTTGCTCCCACTGCTCGGCAGCCATGCGGCGTTCTGCGGCGACCGCTTGTACCGCTGCATCCCTGGCCGCTGCCTGAATCTGCTGTTTGGCCTCCGCGAGCAGCCGGGCCACGTGCCGCGCAAGTTGCATCGACGCGTCTGTAGCACTCCCTGGGGCAGGAAACACGCGGACATTGTCAGGAACTGTCGGGCCTGATTCCCCTTCGAGCGGCGGAGTCAAGGCTTCGCCGGGTGCGGGAAGAAGTCCGGGTCCTGTCAGATCCGGGGGCGCCACGGCGTTGGGGAAAAAAGGTCCTTCTTCGGGGAAGGTGAACCAGTCATCCGGAGGAAACGCGACTCCCCAAGCGTTTCCGGGAATCTCTAACTCAAGGGCCACCTGGAAGAGCTGGCGCACCGTCCGAGGCCGCTGAATCCATGCCACTTTCCCTCTGACCCTGCGCGGAGTCTTTCCCGGGTCCGGGTGCGGCACTTCGAGGTTCACCCACATGTTTTTCAGGACGTAATGCTTCGACTGGAAGCGGCAGCCGTGACAGTTGATGATCAGTGTCGAGGTGCGTTCGGCAAATGGGCGCCCAAGAGCATCCACGCCTGTAACGACCAGGGGCACCGCCTGAACAATTCTCGTGCTCCGCCTTTTGCGCAATTCGGTGTTTGCGTTTGCAGCGCCATCACTTGACATATGAGGTGTCTCACCCGCCGGATCGGGGCTCGGCTCGTCGTCGTTTTGCATTGCCGCCCTTTTTTTGCTGAGTTGCCGCGCTGCTCGCGCCTCTAGGGCTTCTTTAGAGGCATGCCCTCAGGGTTCTGACTGGGAGTTGCTGCTCCGGTCAAGAACGACCACAGCTCCTTGGCGACCCACACTGGCCCCACTAACAAATAAACTGGTCCCTGAAAAAACGCCGGTTTGTTGCCTTCGATGCGATGCCCCAGGAACAGGAGCACCCATCCGCCCACAAAACACGCCGCGCCGATCTTCCACCGCAACAAAATGGCCAGGATGATACCCGCAAAAATCAGAGGTATTCCGATCCCGTGGAGCAGTTTGTTCCAGCCCGAGCTGTGTTCGTGGTCGTATTGATTCATGTAGTGCGCTAATCCCGGCATTGCGCACCTCCTACACCGGTCCCTGCGGGAACCAGCGACGATTGGCGGGGACTTCCACCGTGGAAATGGACTTTATCCTGAAAAATAGTTCTTGCCTAGAGAGACAATCATTCTGTACGTACTAGCTCTGTTGTCCCACGAGTTCTAGGCCGGTTTTTGCGGAAAAAACGCGGAAAAATGCCCCGGGCTAACTCTTCATAAACCTTTCGCTTTCGTTTTTCGGCGCTCCCTTACAACTCCCGCCTCCCCTCCATGGCTTTCAACATGGTGACCTCGTCGGCGTACTCCAAATCCGCACCCACGGGAATCCCCACGCCAATGCGCGTTACCCGGACGCCCAAGGGTTTCAAAAGCTTCGACAAGTAAACGGCAGTCGCCTCACCCTCCGCGGTCGGATTGGTGGCAATGATAATTTCTTCCACCGCGCCGCCCTTCAATCGCTCGATGAGGCTTTTGATGTTCAGTTGTTCGGGACCGCGCCCCTGCAAGGGCGAGAGCGAACCACCGAGGACGTGGTACATCCCGTTGAACGTACGCGTCTTTTCGATGGCCAGGATGTTGTGGGGCTCTTCCACCACGCAGATGGTTCGTTTGTTGCGGGTCGGTCCCGAGCAATACAAACAGGGGTCCGTATCCGTGATGTTGTGGCAGATCGAACAGGTCCGGATCTTCTCTTTGGCCTCACGGATTGCATCGGCCAGGGCCAGCGCATCTTCCGGAGCGGCGCGCAAAAGATGAAACGCCAATCGTTGAGCGGTCTTCTGCCCGATTCCGGGCAGGTGTTTCAGTTGCTCGATGAGTCGTTCTACGGGAGCAGCGAAATCAGGCATGACCCTTGTGTAGCACAAGGTCGCTCAACTACGCAAACGCGTGAACCCCTTTTTGCGTTTTCTTGAATCAATCAGTAGTAGAAAAAATAAGGAGCTTGTGGAACTGGGTCGCCGGCATGAAATTCGAAACACTTGGATCCCGCCGGGTGGGTCCAAAAGTCAAAGGTTCCCTTGAGTTCTTCCTTCGGACTGCCGGTCGCAAACGTCGTGCAGAGCATGTAATGGCTGGGAGGCTTCGTAGCATACTCCAGCGGCTTTCCAGTGACAGGATCCGCATACTTCGTTTTCTGAGCGTCGCTCAATCTTTCGGGCAGTTGCTTGTCGTGTTGGTTGCACTGGTTGTTGATCTCGTTCGCAAGCCGGCTCAGGTTCTGTACTCTCTTCTCATCCGCTCGAATCAGTCGCTGTGCGCTCGGTCCATGTGTTTTCCAAAAGCCAAGACTCACTACGATTACAAAAGCCGCTATCGCCAAGATCGCGGCAATCGAATCCCGATTAACGCGCATCGGTCACTCCTTGGCGCGCTTCACGTAGAGAGCTCAGGTAATACCAGAAGACGCCTCCCGAGATAAGCAGCGTTACCGCAACCTTGGCAGCGAAACGAGAACTCAATTCCCCGCGAAGATAATACGCAAGGAAGGTGACTACGTCTCCGATCATAACCGCAGCAGCAATAAGGAGTGCGATATAAGTGAGCCATTTCCGGACGCTGGACTCTAATTTTTCAGGTGCCTGCCGCGTCTCGGAGAGAATCACCCGCATCACGAATAGATAGAGCGGGAAAGTAACCAGGAGGCATGCCAGTTCCGTCGAGATTTGAGACGACAGGCTCATTCCGTAGTTGTTGTGTGCCAGGGGATCCTGAATCCAATCATCAATCAATGAGTAGCAGATTGAGCCGAGCGAAATTGTCCATGTGGCGAGCGTCAAAAATGACAGCAAGTAGAGAAACGCATCCTTTGCCGGGGTTGTCGTTTTCTTCCCCGTCGGAACCGCAACGCCGCAAAGGGATTCGTAGCGTTCTCCAAGGGCTCCCCAAATTTCGGCCTTTGGCCATCCTGCGTTTTCTAGGATTGTGGCAAGAGCTTCATCGCTTGCCCCCTGTTCTTTAGCTGCCGCGATAAACTTATGCAGTTCTTGAGGAGTATTCGGTGCCATGTCCCCATTCTCCTCCAAATGCGGAAGTGTAAGACGTGATTCGAAGCGGAAATGTAATTGTGACAATCGAAGAAGGGAACTCTGAAAGCAAACGAAATTCGCTCGTTTAAGTTCTAAGGAGAACCTAAAACAACCCCGGTATTTTCAATCCGGCCATCCCGGGAATTCCTCCGGCGAGGCTCTTCATCTGGTTCGCCAGTTCATCATCGACGCGCCGCGACGCTTCATTCACCGCCGCCCGAATCAGGTCCTGCAGCATTTCCTGATCTTTGCCGGCAAAAACTTCCGGCTCGATTTTCACGTCCAGCACCTGCTTCTGGCCGTTCATCTTCACCGTGACCATGCCGCCGCCGGCCGAGGCTTCGACCGCGACAGAATTCACCTGGCGCTGCAGATCTTCCTGTACCTGCCGCAACCGCGAGAGCATTTGTTGAAGGGCGCTGACTTCCATGTTCATCCAATGCCTCTCTTTCCGCCTAGTCCCCGGTGCGCCGCCGCACCTCGGAAATTCTTCCTCCAAAGCGTTGCAGCATCGATTTTACCAGCGGATCGTTCTCGAATTGCGCGCGCATTTCCTGCGTGCTTGCCGCAACTCGCGGTGCGTTTGCATCCTTCTCCGCACCTGATTCGAGTCTAGCACAGACACGCACCGCGCGCCCTAGTACGTTGCTCGAAGAGGTACGCATTTTTTCCAGCGTCTCGCGTCCCTCGAGCAACTCAGCGAAGCTGCTCTTCTCCGCCGGAAAATAAATTCGCAATTCGCTTCCTTCCAGTTCCCACCGCGAGGCGTGTTCCAGCAACTCGCCAATAAATTTCTGCTGCTCCTGGATCGCAGCCTTGACTTCTTCCATTTGCTCCGCGCTCATTCCTATCGCCACCGGTTGCCGTTTGGTCTCCTGCTTGTCCACCGTCGCGGGCGCGGCTGTTTCGGAGCGTGCCATCGCCGGCGCTACTGCCGCTGCAGAACCGTGGACCCCCGATTCGCTCGCGGCCGGGACAGTCCTTGTGTCCTGCGTTGCGCCGGCTGTTGCGGAGCCAAATCCGGATGTCGTCTTCGTCACTGGTCCGCCAGCGCTCGCCGACGCGCTCCGGGAAGGGAACTGTCCTCCGGCTGGATTGGATGGCGCACTCTTGAGTGTTGATCCCGCGACGGCTCGTCCATCTGTTCCGCCGACCTCCGCCAGTAATTCTTCCAGCGGCGCCAGTCGCGCTGCGTTGATTAAGCGCAACAATCCCATTTCCAGATGCACGCGTGGATCCATCTTTCGCCGCACGTCGTCATCCGTCTGCAGCAAAATCTGGAAATAGCGCGTCAGATCCTCTTCGCTAAAGAGCGCGGCGGCTTTGGCCAGGCCCGGTCTCTGCTCGGGTGTAGCCGCAATCAAGTCTGAGTCTGCTCCGCAGACGCGCGCGATCAGCAGATTCCTCATATGCCGGATCGCTTCCCCGCAGAAATGCTGCAAATTGCGGCCTTCCCTCTGGAACGTGTGCACCAGTCCGAGCGCGCGGTCCGCCGATTGAGTCGCTATGGCTTCAACCAACTCATTCAGTGCGTCCTCGGGCACGACGCCAAGCAACTCGCGCACTTCTTCATCGTTTATTTCATCGCCGCAGTAGGCGCGCGCCTGTTCCAATAGCGAAAGCGCGTCGCGCATGCTGCCCTCGGCCATCCGCGCGATCACACTCAACGCGCCTTCATCAATCTTGAGTTTTTCTTTTCCCGCAATGTACTTGAGCCGGTCGGTGATCTCCAGGAAGGTCAGCGCCCGGAAATGGAAATGCTGGGAACGCGATCGGATCGTGTCTTCCAGGTCCTCGGGTTGCGTCGTTGCCATCACGAAGATCACGCGATCCGGCGGTTCCTCGAGCGTCTTCAGCAAGGCATTCGAGGCCTCACCCGTCAGCATGTGCGCTTCGTCCAGAATCACTACCTTGTGCCGCGCGGCGGCCGGCGCGTACCGGACCATCTCGCGCAATTCGCGGATCTGGTCAATACCGCGGTTCGATGCAGCATCAATTTCAATTACATCCAGGGACGTTGCCGCGGCAATCTCTTTGCAAGAGTCACATTCGCCGCAAGGCTCGGGCGTTGGTCCCTTCACGCAGTTCAGCGCCTTCGCCAGGATCCGCGCCGCGGTAGTTTTCCCCACGCCGCGCGCGCCGGAAAAGATGTAAGCGTGCGCAACGCGATTATTTTTGATTGCGTTCTGCAGAGTCTCTGTTACGTGTGTTTGCCCAACGAGGTCCGCGAAGGTCTGAGGCCGCCATTTGCGTGCAATGACTTGGTAGGTCATACGTTTCTTGCATTTTCGGCGCACGCACGGAAAAAGTCAAAACCTGAGTTGCGCCGTTGCCGAGCATCTTTCCTCCTCCTCAGTTTCACAAGTCCACTTTCTCGGCACTCTCCTGCCAAGTGGACAGGATTGCGTTGAACGAACGTGCATGGCCGTTACTGATTCCTGCTGATTGACAGTAAGCCCTGCGTAGGATGGTGTCGGCGTTTCCTGATGTCTGATTGCTGGTAACTGATCGCTCGCTCAAATCGAGGAACTTCGGAGTCTCCGCGGCACACTTGGCTTACCCGGTACCGTTGCTCCCTTCCGGGCCTGGCGGGGTTCGCGGGACCTCGTTGCACAGAGCCCGAAGTTCCACGCTCTGACAGTCACTTTATTTGCGACTGCCAGGAAGGAGTTTAGCACAGCGGTTCGGACCTAACCACTTACGCGAGGCTAGCTCGGATTTGATTGCCGGACAGGGCACACATATCAAACGAATTGACAAACGCGAAAGCGGGTGAACTAGACTAAGAGTCGGTTGGAGTTCCTCCCCAACCGCCTTGCCTTTGCCCGCAGCAAATGCAAGGTCCGCGCGCCAGCGCCGCGTCCCCCGTCGGGGACCACTACCCCGCGTCACGGGGATCACCTGCACGCTTCGTGCAGGCAGGAGGATTTTCATGAAAGTTGCAGTTTCGCTTCTGTTGACACTCGCATTGGTTTGTTCTGCCGCGCCTCCGATCTTCGCGGAGCCACGCCAGCTCCCGCCCGGCACGGAAATTCACCTTACGCTTGTTACTCCCATTAATTCCGCTGAATCCAGGGAAGGCGATCCCTTTGTCGCCGTCCTCACGCAGCCCGTCGCTCTCGACAGCCGTATCGTTCTTCCTGCTGGTACCCGATTGCACGGAGTTGTTGGCACCGTCCAGAAAGCCAAACTCTTCTCGTCGTTCAAGGGACAGGCTTACCTGAACCTTTCGTTCAAGACCATTGAGATCGACAGCCGCCTCATCCCCGTGCAGATGAGTCTTATCGCGATCGGCAAGCCACGCGTCGGTTCAAGCACCAGCCCGATCCGTAAGGACGTCAAAATCACGGAAGGCGAGGTCATCCAGCAAAAGCACGACTACAAGGGTGACGCAATCGGTCTGGCCCTCGGCGGTGGCACCGGATCGACCATTGGATTGATCGCGGGGAACCTTGGGCGCGGTATGGGCATCGGTTTCGCGGTTGGCGCCGTCTATGTTGCCGCACGCAAGGGCAAGGAAGTGAATCTGCCCGCAGATACGGCAATGCTTGTGCGCCTCGATGGCAGCGTTACCTTGCCAAACATCGCCGCTAGCAACGGCACTTACGATTCTAATCCTCGTTAGTTTTCGCGCTGTGTTCCTCCGTTGGACCGCGCGCCAGTGCAGCCGCTGGCGTGCGGTTTTTTCTGGCATGGGCATTGCGCGTTTTTCACTGAGCTTAGTGATGGTCTGGAAATCTGGAAGTGGGGAGGTCGGGTGCCGATGTCCGTCAGGGTGTAGACTTCCGGCGCCCGTTGGGGGGCTGGCTGGTAGATCGCAGCGGGTTCTTTGAGGAGAACTCCAAGGCTTACTCGAGAGGTCGAAAATCATTTCTTGCGCCGGCGCGGGAAGCTGTTCCATTCCGGCACAGCCCCTGTGGAAATTTCTAATCTACGCAGCAGCAGGAACCTCTGCTTTGTGTGGCTATTTGCATTTTTCATCCACCCCATTCATTTTTCCTTTTCTGCAAACCTTTTTTCTGATTGACCCTTCCCGGACCCTCGCGCTACCTTAATTTCCGGATATGCTTGGCATGTCCAATCCAGCTTGCCAATCAGTCTTTGTTTCGCTCCATTTCAAGGAGATTCATGTCCACTGAACTTCGTAATTTCCTAGCCCTCACCTACGAGGAGCTCGAAGAACTGAATCTAAAGGTAAAAGAACAACGCAAAAAGCACATTCCGTTTCACAAAATCCAGGAAGAACGTCTCAAGTACCTCGCCGACGAAAAACGGATTAAAGCGGTGACGGTCCTCTTCAGCGATCTGGAGGGCCGGCTGCACATGCTCGACTACGACAAAAAATTCCTGTTGAAGAGCTACGACAATCTGACTTTCGACGGTTCCTCGATCCGCGGATTCACGGCGCAGCGCGAGAGCGACCTGCGCCTTGGAATCGACTGGAGCTCTTTCTATTGGGCGCCCGCCGATATTTTCGGCGGCGGCAAAGTGCTCGTTTTCGGTGATGTGATCGACAAGGACGGTTCGCCATACAGCGCCGACATCCGCGGCGTGCTCAAAGGCTACGCGAACGGGCTGTACAAGAAGGAAGGCTACACGCTCAACGCCGCCAACGAAATCGAGGGGTTCCTCTTCAAAGGCGCTAACGCGGAGCGGCACTACTACGAAACCCTGAAATTTGAGTATGTCGACACCGG